>Ga0213839_1002032_pt1 | contig 11833 bp, 8 predicted proteins | sample SWPATP21_FD_160075 | JGI IMG/M metagenome (GOLD analysis project Ga0213839, IMG submission 160075) | Coastal seawater microbial communities from Marineland, Florida, United States - SWPA TP2 #1 | ecosystem: Environmental > Aquatic > Marine > Coastal | place: USA: Florida | collected 2016-08-14 | reverse complement strand
CCCGCGTCGGAGCAGCGGGAGAGGTAGAGCACGGAGGGACCGTCGAGATCGCGCTTCACGAGGTCGAGGAAGCCGTCGCGGTTGAGATCGACCGCGACGAAGCCGCGACCGACCCCACGATCTGCCAGCCCCCATGCCTCGGCCACGTCGACGAAGGTGCCGTCGGCGGACTGGAGAAACAGCGCATCGGGCTGCTGCTCGGGGTTGGACCAGTCGAAGCCGTCGACCTCCAGGAAGCCGAACGCCACGATGGCATCGAGGTCGCCGTCGTTGTCGACATCGGCGAACTCGGCCCCCCACGGCACCATCTGCTGCCGGGCGGTGTCGAGCTGCAGGTGCAGCCGGTTGGCGTGATCGACCCAGCCATCGCTACGCTCCGAGAGCATGAGCGACAAGCTCCCCCACTCGGTGACGAGCAGGTCGGGCAGGCCATCACCGTCGAGCTCGGCCACGCCCAGCCCTGCGCCACGAACGGCGTGCCCCAGTGCTCCGGGGTCGGCTTCGAGGTGGCCACGGCGGTTCCACAGCACCTGCGAGGCATCGCCGAGGTCGTTCACCACCACCAGCTCGGGGTAGCCGTCGAGGTCGAGATCGTGGAACCCGGCCATGCGGGTCCAGCGCTCGTGCACTTCGGTCGGCAGGTGGTCGCTGCGGTCGAGGAAGGCTCCGCCGACGTTCTCGTAGAGCTTGGAGGGCGCCGGACCTCCGTCGTCGAGGAGGTCGCCATAGCGGCAGATGAACAAGTCGAGGTCGCCGTCGCGGTCGACATCGCCCCAGGTGGAGCAGGTGGACGGGCCTGCATCGCCGAGGCCGACATCGATCGTGACGTCGGTGAACCGGCCGGCGCCCTCGTTCCTCAGCAGGCGATCGGGCTCGCTGAACCGCGCGAGGAGCACGTCGAGGTCGCCGTCGTCGTCGAAGTCGGCCAGCGATCCGCCCGCGCCGAAGGTGAGATCGAACGTGCGCAAGTTGGGCACGGCCTCCTGCTTGCCAGCCTCGCCGCCCCGATAGAGCTGCGCGAACGGCTCGGTGGGGCTGATCACGTCGTGGTAGCCGTCGCCGTCGAGGTCGCCCACCAGCACACCGGACGACCAGAGGTAGTCCATGGAGGGACTCGGCTGGGACGCGCTGCGTCGCGAGAATGGACCGAGCTCGACGCGCTCTTCGGGGGCTTCGCAGACCTGCACCCCCTCGCTGGCGACCCGGACCTCCACCATGTCGGGGTCGACGAACGGCTCCACCGGCGCATCGCCGGCAGGGATGGGGGGCGCCTCGAAGTCGACCTGCGCGGGCGTGCAGGCTGCGCCCAGCAAGGCGAGCCACCCCAGCTGGATGGAAGGTCGCAGGAACGGTGTGTGCACGGAGAGAGTCTAGCGTCTCGGACGCTGCTTCGCTCGTCCCCTCGCCGGGGGGCGCGCCAACACCCCCACCGAGAGCGAGACACCCCAGGGCTCGTACACCTGCTCTCGCACGTCGTCGACGTAGAGCTCCACGGTGCGCAGGTCGCGGGTGACCCGCAGCTCGACGCGCACAGGCGCCGGGAAGGGCGCCATCCACACGCTCGCACCCACCTGTGGCACACCGACCGTGGACTGAAGACCCGCCTCGTAGAACGACCGAGCCGCGCCCCCTGCGACGAGCCCCATCCCACCAGCGCGGCCTGCAGCCCAGACCCCGACGGCGCCGCCCACGTCGGAGGTCTGACGCTCCACGGTGAGGCGGGTGAGCATGCTCGGGGAGCGGGCCAAGCCCCCGACGCCGACCAGCACGGGCCCGAGCTGGGCAGCGCCCCACGCGTCGAGCGCCGCGGAGGGACGCACGGTGGACCTCAGCGCCAGCCCGAGGGACGCCCACGCGCGCCAAGGGGAAGGAGGGTGCGACGCGAGCCTTCCCGGCGGCGCCTCGCTGACGAGCCCACGCGGCGGGATGTCGAGAGGATCGGGACCGATCCGTGGACTCGCCGTGGGGCCCACGACCGGGGCGGCTGGAGGGCCGTCGGCGACAGGGCCACTCGGGGGCGATGGCTCTGGCACGGGCTCCGGTGGAGGCTCGGCTGCAGACGGTGCTGGCGTGGGCTCGGCGACCGGAGCCGGTGGGCCGGGGGCCTCCTCGGGCTCCACCGAGGGCTGGGGCACCGGAGGGACAGGCACCAACTCCGGTTCCGGCGCCGGCGCAACGACTGGGGGAGGTGCGACGCTCGGGTCGGGTAGCGCCGGCAGCTCGGGAAGGCTGGGCAAGGGGCCCGGGTCGGCCGATGCCGCCCACAGCGAGGCCGCGAGCTGGGCGATGTCTTCCCGGTCGGAGCGGGTGTGGGGCGGCGCCACGAGGGCTTCCCGGCCCGTGCCGATCACCTCCACGCGCCAGCGGTCGCCCACCGGCTCCATCCGCACGCCTCGCTCCGCCGGCTCGTCGGTGAGCTCGAGGCCCACGAGCGTGAACACCTCAGCCCAGTCGGCCGGGTCTTCCCCCGCGGGCAGCTCGACGGGGGCAGCGAGCGCCCAGCTCATCAGCATGGACCACCACATCGCATGGGTCCTAACCGGATCGACGCCGTCTCCCCGACACCCAGCGGGTTCCTCCACCTCCACACGTTAGGAGCAATCCATCCGGAGGACCCTGATGCGCTGGGCATTGGTGCTGCTGCTCGGAGCGTGTGAGCTCCCAGAGATCGTCGAGCGCAACTGCGACGACCGCACGGCCTACTACCCCGACGACGACGGCGACGGCGTAGGGGAGCCGAGCGAGGTCTACGTCGGCTGCGATGCGCCCGATGGCTGGGTCACGGTCGTGGCGACGGGTGCTCCCGACACGGGTGCCACCGGCTCCCCCACGGGCGACACAGGGGCGAAGGAGACGGGGCCGACGGCCGACACGTCGACCACCGCCGGGCCGACGGGCACCCCGACGCCGACGGGCCCGACCGCCACCACGGCAGCGACGGGCGACACCATGGGCAAAGCGACGGCCGACACCGGCCCCATCGGGGTCACGGCCACGACGGCCGCGACGGCCGACACGAACGCAACGAGGCCGACGGCCGACACCGGCGACACCGGCGACACCGGCGCCGCGGGGACCACGGCACTGACCGGACTCACCGGGCTCAGCGGACTCACCGGGCTCACCGGCCTCACCGCCGAGACCGCTCCGACCACGGGCGACACCGGGCCCTGATGAAGCCTTCTATGCCAGCCACCGGGCATCGCCCCGGTGCCAGCATGGTGCGTCGGTTCGGGTGGATCGCGTCGCTCACGGGGCTGACCTGGCTGGTCCGTCGGCTGCGCCTCGAAGATCACTCCGCCGAGCACATCCGCCGCGCCAACGACGAAGGCGCGGTGGTCTACGTGCTCCCGCGCCGCGACGGCTTCGATCACTTCGCCCTCAACATGACGCTCAACGCACGCGGCCTGCCGCTTTCGAGCTGGGCTCGTGGGATCGGCGGAAGCTGGTATCGGCCCGTCGTCGACGCCATCACCACCTGGCGGCGTCGGGTGACTTCCTGGTGGCAGGGCGACGCAGACCCCGTCGAGACCGGACAGCTCGACCGCTGGATGCGGGACGGCGGGGCGATCACCCTCTTCCTGGAGAGCGGCGATCCCTGGGGCGCCCCCCCACCCGACCTCGTCGAGGCGCTCGCCGCCCTCGACATCGACACCCCCGTGTCGTTCGTGCCGGTGATGGTCGTGTGGGACCGCGGGCCAGAGTCCCCTACGGCCCTGCGCCACTTCTTCCTCGGTCGCCGGGATGCCCCCGGCTGGCTCGGGCGGGCGGTCAACGTCCTGTGGCGCAGCAGGGAGGCCTTCGTGCACGTCGGGCGCACCGTGTCGCTGCAGGCGGTACAGGCCCGTGTCGATCCACCCCGGCGAGCGGCGACCCTGCGGAAGATCCTACAGCGTGCGTTGCGCCGCGAAGACAAGCTGGTGCGCGGGCCCCGACTGCTGCCGAACGACACCATGCGACGGCTGGTGCTCGACAACCCGCCGATGCGCGACCTGGCCGACGAAGAGGCTCACGCGACGGGCACCTCCCCAGAGGCGGTACACGCCGAGATGGTGCGGCAATACGACCGGATCGCCGCCCGCTTCTCATGGACTGTCATCCGAGCGCTCCACGTGCTGCTCCAGCCGCTGTGGACGAAGGTGTTCAGCGGCGTCGACGTTCGGGAGGAAGACCTCGAGCGCATCCGGAGCGCCATGCGGGACGGCACGCCGGTGCTGGTGCCGTGCCACAAGTCGCACTTCGACTACATCCTCGTGACGTGGGTGATGTACCACCACCACCTCATCGTCCCCCACGTCGTGGCCGGCATGAACCTGGCGGTGTGGCCCATCGACCGGGTCCTGCGCGGCTGCGGCGGCTTCTTCATCGAGCGCCGGTTCACCGGACAGCGCATCTTCCCTGCGGTTTTCGGCCGCTACCTTCGTGAGCTCATTCGCCAGGAATACCCGGTGGAGTTCTTCATCGAGGGTGGGCGCACCCGCAGCGGAAAGCTCCTGCCACCACGGGTCGGTGTGCTGGGCATGGTCCTCGACGCCGCCGAGCTACGACCGAAGGGGCGCGAGGTGACGCTGCTGCCCATCGCGCTGGCCTACGAGCAGGTGGCCGAAGAAGGTGTGTACGCCGCCGAGCTGGGCGGCCAGCCGAAGCGGCGTGAGTCGATGATGGAGCTCCTCCGTGCGCGCTCCGTCCTCAGGCGACGCTTCGGACGGGTCTACCTGCGGGTGGGCCGCCCCATGCCGTGCTCCGCGCTCGTCGATGAGCGTGTCGACGCAGCGAGCTGGTCGGAACGCCCGCGGCACGACCGCAAGGAGCTGCTGCAGCGGGTGGGCGAGGGCATCGTCCACCGCATCGGGGAAGCGATGGTGCTGCTGCCCACGTCCCTCGTCGCCCTCAGCCTGCTGGCCCACCACCGGCGGGGGCTCACCGACGAGACCCTCCGCGCCCGCTGCCACCGCTTCCTGGCGTTCCTCAGGCGCCGCCAGATCGTCGAGGCCGCCTCCCTCGCCCGACCCGACCAGGCGGTCACCCAGGCGCTCGACCGCTTCGTCCGCCAAGACCGCGTCGACAGCCTCGACCACGACGGACAGCGGGTGTGGTCGGTTCGCCCCGACCAACGCATCACCCTCGACTTCTACAAGAACCAGGTGCTCCATCATTTCGCTGACGCCCTGTTCGTCGCAGCGGCGGTTCGGTCACTGCCGGAGCGGGCGTTCGCCGCCGCCGACATCCGTGGAGGGGTCACCACGCTGGTCTGGGTCCTCCGAAAGGAGTTCGCGCTCGACCCCGACCGAACCGTCGGGCAGCTGGTCGACGATGGACTCGCCGCGCTGGTGGCCCACGGAGCCCTCGAGACCACCGACGGCACCTACACGGTGGCCGACGGGGTGCGCATGGGCGAGGTCCACGCGCTCGTCCGCCCGCTGCTCGAGGGCTACGTCCTCGTGGCGAATGCCCTGCGGCGCGAAGAACCCGAGCCGCGCGACGCCCTCATCGACCGGCTGCAGGGAGAGGGCGAGTCTCGGCTGGCCGCCGGCGACATCACCCGCCCGGAGGCCATGTCCCGCGTGACCCTCAAGAACGCCGCCGACGCCATGGCCGAAGACGGCACCGCGACATCGACGGAGCACGGCCTGTTGGCGGACGACTCCCGGGCCCGCTGGTTGGCGGATACGCTCCAGTCCATGGTGGGCGGATGAGCGACGAAGACGAGCTGTTCGGCGGGCCCTCGCGACCCAGCGACGAGCTCGACGAGATCTTCGGGGTCGGAAGCGGCGTTCCCACGCCGCGCACCGGCACCATCGTCACCCTCCTGGCCGGCGGCTTGGTGGTCGGGACGGTAGGCCTCGCCTGCACGTCCGTCCCCGGCGGCGTCATGGTGCTTCTCGCCTGGATGCTCGTAGAGAAGGAGATGGACCGCATCGAGAGCGGCTACCTCCCCGAAGAGGCACGACGGGTCGTCGGGCAGCTTCAGGTGCTCGCCTACGTCGGGGTCGCCGTCGTCGTGCTGCTGTTCGGCGTGCAGGCCTACCTGTTCTGCTCCGGCGGCTACGACATGCTCTGGGGTGCCCTGCTCGACGCCTACGCGGAGTGGATGGGCGTCAGCTGATCGTCGGCCGCGAGGGCTGCCGCATCACGGCCGGAATGGAGCGCTTGGGCTCGGCGTGGGTGAGCGTGGTGTCGCGCGTCCAGTCGTGGCCCGTGACCGAGCGGGTCTGCTTGTCGTTCGTCGGATCGAACCAGATCTCGTGGGTGACGTAGAGGCCGCGAGCCACCCGCTCCTCGACCGTGCGTACCAGATCGAAGCCCGGGCGCTCGTAGGGCTCGCACTCGTCGCGGGAGGCGTAGCGCAGGTAGTAGTGCGGCGAGCTCGACCAGTAGACCATCAGCGCGGTACCGAGGTCGCACTGGGGCTGGGTGACCACCTCCAGGAGGAGGTCTTCCACGTCGCGACGGCCCTCGCAGGCGACGGCGTAGTCGTGAAGCTCCCAGCGGTCCATGTCGGCCGGTCGGCTCGCCCCCGTGGTGAGGCCGAAGCGCTCCCGAAGCTCCCGAAGTCGGTGGCGCTGGACGTCGGTGGCCTCGATCTGATCGACGGCGTCGCCGCGGTCGCCACGGGTGGTGAGACGGCACAGCTCGGGGCAGTGCCGTACATCCAACCGACGTAGCGGATTGCCGTCGACCTTGAGCTCGGCGAGCGCACCGACCCCGTCGAGGGCGAGCGTGGTGAGGGCGTTGTCGGACACGTGCAGCTGACACAGCGACCCGAGACCGTCGAGGTGGAGCTCGTGGAGCTCGTTGCCCGCGCACCGCAGCGCCAGGAGGGCCCCGTCGTTCGGCAGCACCAGCGACTCGATGCGGTTGTCGGCTACGTCGAGCTCCACCAGGCAGCGCAGCTCCCCCGTGTCGAGGTAGGTGAGCTGGTTGCCGCGGGCGTCGAGTCGGCGCAGCTCCGGCACCGCCGCCAGCTCGAGGGACGCCAGGTAGTTCGCGAAGAGCTTCAGGTGGGTGAGGCGGGGGGCCCCGGCCAGGTCGAGCTCCGCCAGCCGGTTCCGGTCGAGGGACAGGCGGCGCAGGGCCGGCAGGGCCGGCAGCACGAACGCCTCGAGGTCGTTGCGCCCGAGGTCGAGGCGCTGCAGCTTGGGCATCGAACCCAGGGAGGCCTGCATGAGCGCGTTGCGGTAGGCGAGCAGCTCCTCGAGCACCGGCAGCGCGGGGAGGTCGAGCACCATCAGCTGATTCCGCGACACGTCGAGCTGGCGCAAGGGCTGGTCGGGGTCGAGCATCAGCGCGGCGAGGCTGTTGCCCGATGCATCGACCGTGTGGAGCACCGGCAAACCACGTAGATCGAGAACCATCAGGTCGTTGCCGTAGACCTCCAGCTGCTCGAGGGTGTCGACGCCGTGGACCTCGAGCTCCTTGAGCCGATTGTCGCCGGCGGCGAGGGTGCGCAGCGCCGGCAGACCTCGCACGTCGAGCCCGTCGAGCTGCAGACCCGAGACATCGAGCACCTGCACCCCGTCGAGCCCCGCGAAGGGCAGGGACAAGTGCGCGCCGTCACCGACCGCCCAGCGCAGTCGTGGACCGAGGACGGACAGGTCGAGCACTTCGATGCGCCCCCCCGACACCCGCGTCTGCGAGCGCTCGGTCAGGCTGCTCCACAGCTCGTCGACAGACTCCCCCAGCCGGCTCGCCACCAGCGTGAGGAAGCCACGATCGGCGGCGTCGAGCGATGCGAGGCTCACGGTTCCTCCCCGGTCGACTCTATCACTTGAGCCGTCAGGACTCCGCGCGCGACGCGCACGACCAGCTCTTCCCCAGGGGGGGCATCGGCGGGCTCGCGCACGAGGGCGCCCGAGCGCACCGACACGAGCGCGTAGCCACGATCGAGCACCCCGAGGGGCGACAGCGCCACGAGCCGTCCCTCCACCTGCTCGGTGTGACGACGGCACCGCCGGAGCTGGGCCTCCATCGCGCGGTGCAGGCGCTCGGCGAGCTCGTCGCGGCGGCGACGGGCCATCGCCAGCTGCTGCTGCGGATGGCGGAGCCGCTGCCGCAGCGAGTCGAGGCGTTCGCGCGCCTGCTGTAGGCGCCTGCCCATGGCGCGTCGGAGCCCCTCGTCGGCGCTCGAGGCCCGGCGCCGGAGGCTGGCGGTGTCGGGAAGGACCGCGACGGCTGCGGCCGAAGGCGTGGGGGCCGACACATCGGCGACCAGATCTGCGATGGAGGTGTCGATCTCGTGCCCTACGGCGCTGACGATGGGCACCGGCGCCGTGGCGATCCACCGTGCGAGGGTCTCGTCGTGGAACGGGAGCAGATCGAGCTTGCCGCCGCCTCCCCGCGTGACCACCACCACCTCTGCGCGCCCGTCGTCGAACAGCAGCTCGAGGGCCCGCACCACCGACGACGCCGCCTCGGGGCCCTGCACCGTGCACCCTGCCACCAGGATGCGCGCTGGCCACCGGGTGCGCGACACCCGCAAGAAGTCCTGGAGCGCTGCGCCGGTGAGGGACGTCGCGACCCCGACCACCCGCGGGAACCGCGGCAGCGGTCGGCGTCGTCGCGGATCGAGCAGGCCGTCGGCGTCGAGGCGTCGCTTGATGGCCTCGATCCGGCGGCTCAGCTCGCCATCCCCGACCGGGCGGAGCGTGTTCACGTACAGCTGCAGCTTGCCGTGAGGAGCAAACAGCCCCACCTTCCCCGTGCACACCACACGCTCTCCCGGCCTCGGCCGGTGCCGAAGGCCGCGGAGGGTGCTCGCCCATACCACCGCGGTGATCTGGGCCGAGCCCTCCCTGAGCGTGAGAAAGGCGTGGCCCGATGCGGGCGTCTGCACCTGCGCCACCTCCCCCTCCACCGAGACCCGAGGAAAGCTCCGAGCCACCACATCGCCCAGCGCGCGCGACAGCCCCTCCACGGTGAACGTGCGCATGGCGGCTACCTCAGCTTGTCGAGGGCGACTTGGTCGGGGGAGAGGATCTGTTGGGCACGGGACAACACCTCGGCCTGCTCGCCCGACAGATCGGTGGTCTCACCCGGGTCGCTGGCCAGGTCGTAGAGCACCTCCCCGCGGTCTTCGTCGCGGATGACCTTCACGCCGTTGTTCCGCAGCCCGAGCAACCAGCGACCATCGAGATCGCGCCCGATGAGTCCCGAGCTGATCGTCGCCTTGCGCCGGCCGGTCGCGTAGCCCCACAGCTCGACGCCCTCGGTGTCTTCCAGGGCATCGAGCCCCATGGCGAGGGCCACCGTGGTGGCCACGTCCATGAGGCGCACCTGGGCGTCCACCCGCGGCACGTCGGGGGCGTCGTCGTGCCACCGCACGACCAGCGGCACCCGCACGACCTCGTCGAAGAGCGTGGCACTCCCCTCCCCTCCGTGGGCCCCACGGAGCTCGCCGTGGCTGCCCGCCGCCACCCAGGTCGTGCGCTCTCCCGCTCCCGCGGCGGCCACCGCATCGACCACCTGCTGGACGGCGTCGTCGATCCGGTTGACCGCGTCGACGTCGTCGGAACGCATCGCAGGATCCACCAGATGAACCCAGAGGAGGAAGGGCACATCGCCGTGCGCCCGAACCCACCCGCTGGCCCGGGAGGCGGTGTCGCCGGCGGCCCGCCACGGCGCCGGCAGCCCCACCCAGCGCGCGAGCATCAGGAGGTCTTGCACGAGCAGCAGGCGGCCCGTGCCGGCGGGTCCAGGGACGAAGTCGTCGTCGTACACGCGGAAGCCCTGCTCGAGCCCGCTCCCCGCCGCCACGGCCCCGGAGGAGACGAAGCCCGCTGTGGCCCAGCCCTCGTCGGCGAGCACCTCGGGGAGGGTGTGGTAGCCGCGGCTCAGGAAGTCGGTGTCGTCGAGCACCTTGTGGCGCAGGGGATGAAGCCCGCTGAGCACCGTGGCGTTCGCTGCGCGGGTCGTGCCCGTGGGGGTGACGGCGTCGGTGAACACCGCTCCCCCCCGCGCGATCCCGTCGATGGCTGGCGTGCGCACGAGGCCCTCCCCGCCCACCGCCTCGACGTCCGCGCGCCGAAGACCGTCGATGGTGATCAGCACGATGTTCGGGTCGCCCTCGAGCGCGTAGCCCCCCCCGGGGTCTCGAACCGCCCAGCTGACCGCGGCGCCACCCACCACCAGCACCGAGCCGATGGCGCTCACCGGGATCCAGCCGAGGGCTGGCCGCCGTCCGAGCTCGACCTTGCGAAGCCAGTAGCGGGCGTTGAAGAAGGCGACCCCGGCGAAGCCCATGGGCATCGCGGCCAGGGCGCCCCAGGCCCCCAGCGACGCACCGTCGGCAAGCAGGCGCCACGCCATCTGCCACAGGTAGAAGCCGGTGAGTAGGAAGACCCCGCCGGCCAGGTGGCGCGACAGGGTGGCCGAGACGGGCTGTCCCCGGCGATGCAGCGACTGCAGGGGGGCCCCGGCGGCAGCGCCCAGGACCACCCCCACCACCCCCATGGCGGCGATGGCGATCGTCCCCAGGATCAGCGCCTGGAACCACGACAGCGCGAGCCGCGCGCTCGCGGCGACGTTCACCGCCTCGAACGCTCCGGCGACGAAGCCGAATCCCGCCATCTGCACGACACCGTAGCGCCATCGATGCAGCCAACCCCACGTGTCCATGCCACCCACTCCGGCCCACGAGCCCGACGCGGGCGTAATAATCCGCCGTAGGTGCGGGGGATCACGTCGGTCGACGGTCTCGGCGGTCGCCCCGGCGCCACCGGAGGCCCCATGAGAGCGATCGCCATCGTCGACGACCAGCTGGTGTGGCAGGAAAGCCCCACGCCCGAGCCCGGCCCGGGCCAGGTGCGGGTGCACGTCGCGGCGGCAGGCGTGAACCGAGCCGATCTCGTGCAGCGCGCCGGGCGCTACCCGCCGCCTCCCGGAGCGAGCCCCATCCTCGGTCTGGAGGTGAGCGGTGTCGTCGACGCGGTGGGTCCCCAGACGACCACGGCGGTGGGCACGCCGGTGTGCGCCCTGCTCACCGGCGGCGGGTACGCGGAGCAGGTGGTGGTCGAGGAGGCGTGCTGCCTACCCGTGCCCGACGGCGTCGACCTCGTCGACGCGGCGGCCCTGCCCGAGGTGTGGGCCACGGTCTGGCTCAACCTCGTCGGCGAGGCGGCGCTGGCTGCAGGGGAGCGCTTGGTCGTGCACGCCGGAGCCTCGGGGGTGGGCACCGCCGCCATCCAGCTCGCCAGCCTGCTGGGCGCACGCACGTTCGTCACGGCCGGGTCGACCGACAAGATCGCGCGGTGCACCGCCCTGGGCGCAGAGGAAGGCTGGGTGCGCCACGACGGCGAGTGGGCGCCGGCGGTCGAGCGATGGGCCGGAGGCGCCGACGTGATCCTCGACCCCGTCGGCGGTCCCTACCTCGCGCAGGCCCAGCAGGTACTCGCCACCGACGGCCGCTGGGTCCTCATCGGACTGATGGGCGGTCGCTCCGCGCCGGTCGACCTCGGCCGCTTGCTGATCAAGCGGCAGCGTCTCATCGGAAGCACCCTCAGAGCACGCTCCGTCGCGCGGAAGGCCCGTGTGCTCGCCCAGCTCGAGACCACCGTGTGGCCGGCCATCGCCGACGGCCGGGTGCGGACGGTCATCGAGGCGAGGTGGCCGATCCGCGAGGCAGACCAGGCCCACCGCCAGCTGCAGTCCAACGACACCGTCGGGAAGATCCTGCTGACCCTGTAGTGCCCGCCCATCGGGCGACGGCCTAGCGGTTAGAGGCGCTCGGGAGGGTCCATGGACCTGCAGCACGAGGTCGAGCGGCGACGCACGTTCGCCATCATCAGCCACCCCGACGCCGGCAAGACGACGCTGACGGAGAAGCTGCTCCTCTACG
>Ga0213839_1002031_pt1 | contig 11845 bp, 8 predicted proteins | sample SWPATP21_FD_160075 | JGI IMG/M metagenome (GOLD analysis project Ga0213839, IMG submission 160075) | Coastal seawater microbial communities from Marineland, Florida, United States - SWPA TP2 #1 | ecosystem: Environmental > Aquatic > Marine > Coastal | place: USA: Florida | collected 2016-08-14 | reverse complement strand
GAAGATCATCTTCTTTTGGTAAATATTATTCAGACAGTAATGATTTAACAACTCTGTCTATAGTATCTACAGTTGGAATTTTTTTAGTATCCGGAATAGTTTTATGTTTGTTAAATGAAGAGACAGATGAAGAAGATTGATTTATATCTTCTATGTTATAAAAAATTAATTTATTAATTAATAAATATCATTAATAATTTCCAAGAATAATTCTCTCTTTTACCAAATTTCTTTCTTCCTGTGAAACAGTTAAATATTTAAGGCAAATATCGGGCCTTAAATCTCCACAATTTTTTCTATCCAAATCATATATATCAATATTTTTATCTCTAACTAAATCTAAAGCTCTTTTAGGACCAGCTCCTTTTAATCCTCTACAAAAATCATTACCTAAAAGAACAGATAAAAGAAAAAATTTTTCAGGAGTAATTTTAAATTCTTTTAATATACTATAATATGAATAAAGTGAATATTCTGTATCGTATTGAGATTTTGATCCCTTTTTCTTTATTAACAAATGTTTTGCTCCTAATACTAAATTATCAGAATCCGTAGAATAAACAGCTTGACAGTATCCAATTTGAGTTAGAATAACACAAAGTTTTTCGGCTTGAGAGATCTCCGGAATCCTAATAGACTTAAATTCAAGTTCTTTAAAAATTTCATAAATTTCTTTATTCATTAATTTTGTTCTTAAATGTGTTCTTTCAAGCAAAGAATAAAATTTTGAGTAAACGGAAGAAAAATTTTCTTTTGTAGGATCATATATAATAAAATCCGTATCAAATTCCATTTGTTTGATAATTTGATCAACAAGAGAAAATTTTTCCATTCTCTTTTTTGATTCAACATCGTTGATAGAAGCCTTTTTTGCTTTTAAATAATATTGAATTAATTCAAAAATATCTTTTTTATAAGTTTCTGCATACTGTTGTGAAGATATTTTATCATCTGTTTTGTCTCCTTCCATACACCATATTGGTATAATTCCATTTCTCATAAATTTTTGATTCGATTCTTTTAGCATTCTTTTTACCTCTGAAGCAATATATTTTTCATTTAGGTTATCTAAATTTGCCTCCCCATCTCCAACATTACCAAAAATTTTAGACCAAACAACGGAAAAATTTGCTTTTATAATAATACTCGAATCAATAGCAATTTTTGCTTCTCTATCAATAGATAATTCTTTTTTGAGCTGAGATAATTTAATTACACGTTCGCATTTTTTAACTTCTTCATAAGTCCACAAACCATCAATACCCATTTTTTATAAAAGTTATTTTTCGGTGGAATAATTTTATGATTATTAAAAATAGATCTGTCAAAATAATTTATAATAATTGGAAATAATTGCAAACAATTAGAACAATTTACAATAATTGGAAATAATTGGAAATAATTGAAAATAATTGAAAATAATTAGAAATAATTAGAAATAATTTTAAAGTTATATATTCTCAAAATTATAATTAAAATTTTTAATCAAAAATGTCGGTTGAATATGAAAAAAATATTGGAATAAAAAAATATGATGAATTTTGCGAAAAAGTTTATCTTAAAGTTTGCAAAAGAGTATTTCCATGGATTAAACCGGATGATATTAAATTAGTAAAATCTAAACAAAATATTAAATTAATTGCATTTGATATTTTAAACAAAAATTTAGGGAACGAGCAGTTTGAAAAATTAATTGAATTAATTTCGGATAAAATAATTTCATCTATGGCTTCGGATGGAGATTTGGCTGGTTTGACAACAGCACAAAGTATATCTCAACCTGTCACTCAAGCAGTTCTTAAATCTCAACATGGTTCAGGTCTAAAACAAACTCAAAACTCAAGTTCTTTGCTTTCTTTAAATAGACTTAGAATTCATAACAGAAATGTAAAAGTTCATTTTAAAGGTGAGCAAATACCTTCAATCACAGAAAATTCTTTTAAAATCTTTATTTTTGAATATTTAGAAGATCATAAAAAGAAAATAGAAAAATTTGAAAAAATTTATAAATATATTGAAAAGAACAAATATAATGCAGCGCTTTATCCATTAATCACTTCTTATTTTATAGATGATGAGATAAAGGCAAGTTATATCGGAGAATATTCTAATCAAGAAAATATTAAAACATTAGAGAACAAAAAGAAATATTGTGATTCTTTAGAAGAGAAAATATTTTCTTTGGAAGAAGAACAAATTGGAAATGAGACTTTTAGCGAACTTCTTACAAAATATTCAGATATATTCGTTCATGAATTATCAGATTTTTCCGAAGTTACTAAAGTATATAATAATCTTAAAGAAGATTATGAAAATTTCATCAAAAATTTTAGTAAAAATCAAATTTCTTTTTTCTCTCCTTTTGAGTTAATAGAAAATGAAAAATATCCAATGAATTTCTCAGCAAATTTTTTGATTTTATTTTCAGAAAAAAATAATTCTTTACTGAAGGAATATCTACTATTAAATTATGAAGAAATTAAAATTGATGATGTAATTTCTACATCGTCAGGAGAATGTAAATATACTTTATTTAAATCCGATAAAGACTATTTTGATAATGAAGATCTTATATTTATAAATCCTATTAATACAAAAGAAAACTCAAAATTTTATAAATTTGAATTTGATGTAACCAAATTAAAAAATTCATCTATAACCCCTTTCCAAGTTTTTGATGTTCTGTGTAATAATTCAAATCTTTTTATTGTTATTCATCCTATTCATGAATTTAGGTTTGATATTGTTTTTGGAGATCTTCCTGAAAATAAAATTCAAGAAAAAATTCAAATTTTGATGAATTTAAAAATTAAGGGAATACAAGATATTAATGCAATTGAGGATGTAAAATTGGATATGAAAGATTCAATTAAATTCTTTTTTTATGATAAAAATCTGGACGAAACACATGTTTTTCTAAATTCCAGACAATTATTATATTTTCCTGTAGCTAATATTAAAAAAAGAATTATAAACGAAAATAACAAACAAATTCACCCACTAAAAGATTATACAGATCACAAATCGGATGAAATTTTTAAGTTAGTATACAAAGGAAAAATAAAATTTTTACCCATTCCTTATTATTATTTTAATTTTATAGGAAAGATGGAATTGGACATTATTATAGAAAAATTGGGAAAATACATAAATTTTGATTATTTAATAACTAATAGTCACATTGATATGATTTCTCTTTTTGGAAGATCGGCTGCAAAAACAATTCATAAAAGTTTTTATATGGATGAACTCATTTCGTCAGGAGACATTTTAAATTATCAGCATGTTAGTTTAATTTGTGATCATATATTTAATGGAAAAGTTCTTCATCCTATCACACCAAAAGGTTTTGAGAACGGAGAAGGAATTAACGCAATTGATAAATTATGTTATCAAGGTCATGAACAAAATTTATCAGAAGAAATTGTTAAAGGAACATTAAGCAAAGCAAATGGAATTACAAACTCTATCTTTTTTGGTAAAAAGCCAAAAATGGGAACAAATTATATCAATTTTTCATTAGATCATGATAAAAACAAAGAAATTATGGATTCCCATGCTGAGGCAAAAAAAGAACAAATTTACTTTAAGAAATTTGAAGGAGTTAATTTAAGTTATTATGGCCCAATGAAACATTTAACTACATTTGATAAGAATTTTCATTTTGCAAATAATCTTACTGGAAAATAATATATTTCATAAATTTTGAGAAAAAATACACCCGAAAGTTTCAGTGTAGAAGCATCCCGGAGTTCAAATTTAACGAAAATATATTTTAAATATGAAATATCTAAACTTTTTAATAACAGGGATATGCGGGTTCTTAATACAAAAATTTTTGATATAATTATATATAAAAGTTTTTAATAATACGAACATGAAAAAATTGGAATATAAGAGTATTTATAAAAATTTCTGATAATAAAATTAGGATAAATTAAACATCTTCTTTAAAAACAAAAATCGATATTTTGGTGAAAAAATTTTAAAACAAAATTATAGAAAAATTTTATTAAAAATGTCTTCTACTCAACAAGTTAAATATCTCTATATTGTCGGCAATCGCCAAATTAAAGATACTCTTGAAATTTCTGAACATATTTTGGAACTTTCTGCAAACGATCCTTCTGTGCGCTTTTCTGTTATCAATGGTGATGAAACTATTGTAAACGGAACTTCAAAAATTGTTAAAACAATTTCGAAGAATCGCAACGGTTATACTGCTTCGGATATCGTTTTTGGTTTATTGGATCATAGATTGGGAGAATTTCCTAAGCACAACATTACTTATTCTGATGCCAATACTTATACTGAAGCAGGTTTAAATATGACATTTACTGATTTTGTCAAATATATTGATGTAAATGGAAGAAAAAATGTTCTTGAATATTTTAACGATTGTTTTGCGAGAGAAGTAAAGTTTAATGCTTCTTATATTGAAAGAAATTTGGGCAAGAAACCCACTCTCGAAGAGAAAGTTTCTGAACTTCAAAGAATTATCAATAAAAGAGGTGATTTTTACGAAGAAGCTTCCAGAACTTACTATAAACAACAAGTATCTGATCCGGAAAAATTCACTTTGTATCACCTGCCTGCTGACAAAAGTATTAAGCAACTTATGCCGGGTTCTCGTGATATTGCCACAAGAGTTCAACTTTATGGAAGAATGAGCGAAGAAAATGTTTATCCAAGAACCATTGTTAGAGTGAACAAAAATGGCACCGTCAGAGAACTTGAAACTTACTATGTCTCGAGCCAAAATGGCCGCATTCTTTATTTAGAAGATGAAGAAGCTGTTAAAAAGAACAGAACCAGAGTCGAAGAAAAAGAAAAGGCTGACGCTCAGAAAAATAGCGCAAACAGTGGAAATATTACTATTACTTCCCGCAACAATATTGGAAAATCTGGAAAAGATGTTAAAGCTGAAAATCTCAGAATTAGACAAGCTTTAGTTGCAAGTATTCAAAATGATTATGGAGATTCTTGGAAACCTTATTTTGTCACCAGTAGCATCGAAAAAGCTACTCTTGAAGCTCTCAGAAAGGTCAAAGAAGATTTGGAAAGCAAAGCTTCCAGAAACTAAATGATATAAATATATAAAATTATATAAAAATGTCAGGCGAAAATTATATGCTGTTCTGTCAGGAATTTTGTGGAAAAACAAAGTCAACAATTGAAGATATTAAAGATCATAAATTTCTCGAAAAGTATTTTAATGTTTTTGAATATGAAAAAAGAAATTTTTCCTCTGGTGTTTTTGTTATAGATCCTTTGGGAATTTATACTCCTATACAAGATAATTCTAATGGAATTGTTTGTTTTAAAAAGATACCATTTAATAATAAAATTGTTTATTCTTTTCATGATGGAAATAACACAGAGTTAATGATAAAAGATAATTACTATTTCTTATTTCCAGGTGTTATAAAAACAGACTTTGGTTTTAAATTTATGTATAATTTTTCTCTTTTTCCCGCAGCTGGAGTTATTTCAACTGAAAATAAAATTTATTTTGAATTCACAGAAGAAGGAAAAAAATTAAAACTAACTGATGATGAGATTGAAGAAGAATTTTATCCAACAGATAGGAAAATGATTTTGAGAAAATTTGATGAAATAGATGATGAAAGCGATGAAGATTAACATATAATTATAAATCACAAATTTAAAATGGATAACACAATGAAAATAGTTATAGGAATTGTTTTAGTTTTGATAATAGTTTTCATATTTTATTTTCTATATAGTGGTGCTGATGTAGACACAACGCAAAAAATAATTTCTTATAAAAATAAAGAGTTGTTAAGAGGCACAAATCCTATATTCACATCAGATTATAAAAATAAAATTTTATATTCAAACAAACAAGGAATTTTTATGTTTGACACAAAGACAAAAGAGACAAAAAAAATAGAAAGCTTAAAAGCCAAAGGACTTGCTTATGATTTAGGCACCAATAAATTTATTATACTTGACGAATTTGGCAAATTGTATAATTTGGAAAATGATAAATTAAATAATTTAACCTCTGGTTATTCAAATTTATATGATACAAATAATGGTTATTATTTAGAATCGGGGGAGAATTTCTCCTTTGTGGGAGGTAAATCAATAAAAAAAATTAACGGAATTTTTGGAGATATCAAACTTAACATAAGATAATTAATTATAAATTTATAATTCGTTAAGAAATAAAGTGATTTATTTACAATCAATAATCAATTATAAATTTATAATTCATTAAGAAAATAATATAATTTTGTTTGCAGTTGAGAATTAAATTGTTATAATCAAGAAATAATATAATTCTCTTATATAATTTTTGCTAATGTATATTCAATATCTTCACTCATAACAGTTTTATAATTTTTAATATCTTTGTGTTTATATTTATAATAATGTCTTCCATCAAACTCAACAGATTTAATTCCATTAACTGAATCAAATTCTTTCATAAATGTTTCTTCATCTATATTTTGTCCGACTTTGCCATATTTCATAACAAAAATTCTTTTTAATTCACTAATAGGAACTCTGTATTCTTCTCCTTCTGGAGCTTCTTCAAGTTCTACAAAAAATTTGGCATAGTCAGAAATATCACATTTCCATTTATCTAACTCTTGTTTCATTAGAGAAGTTTTATGTAACCCATGCTGTGCATAAAGATCAAAATATTCAGTTACCGTTTTGAAAATTAATGCTCTTTTTCTCATAGTATTAAAGAAATTTTTATCAGCGAGATATATTCCCTTTTCTCTTTGCTCTTCTTCAGTCTTTGGAACCAATGATGGATCTTCTTCTTCAAAAACACCAATACATCTAAGAGGATAAAGTCTTGATATTACAGCAGAATCAAATGTATCAAATTGAATCCAATGATTAGCCATAAAAGCAATTTTTGCTGTATTTTTATAGGTAAATGGATCTTTCTTTTTTGCTGCTGTATTTGTCATATCACCTCCGGTTACTGATTTAAAAGTAACAGACGAATATGGAAATTTTGAATCTCCTTCAGAAACAGCCCCTACTATCATATCTTCTGCATCAGCCCAGAAAGGATCACATGTTACACCTCCTTTACCAGAAGGATAAAACATATGACTCTTAAGAGGTTTTGATAATTTTGGACCTAAACCTTCAGTTAAGGCATTAAAAATTGAAGATTTTGCATTTTTCTTATCACCAAGCAAAAATAAACCACATCTTTCTGCATCTCTTGCATAAATAGATCCTAACCAACATTTGAAAAAAAGTATGTTTTCTTCATAAACAAACATCTTCTTAAAAGTGTCTTCTATATCTTCTAAAGCTTGTGTTTCCACTTTGTTTTTACCAAAATCAAGAGATAAATCAAATTCTGTCGAAAATAAGAAATGATCTTCCATAAAAGCTCTTCTTTTTTCTAAAACTTTTTTACCATTTATTACTTTAAAAACAACACAACGATCTTTAAAACAAACACAATTTTTTCTTGTTCCTTTTTTAATTTCTGTATTTAAATATTGTGCACAAGAATCTTTGATAATATTTAGGCCTTTTGTATTTAAAAAAGGATTACATATATAATTGCATTTACTTGAGGCTTTTGAATTTTTAGCATTCTTCCTAATTTCCAAATCTTCATCATCATCTTCAATTTCTTCTAAAATAATAGAATCTTTTACAGATTTAATCTCGTCTATAAATTTCATAACAATACCTCTTAGATCATGTGCGGTAATAACAGAACAAATTGTTCCATCAAACATATAAATATTTTTGCTTTCCTTATCATAGAAGTGATCCCTTCTAATATATTCTGCAAATAACTTCCATAAATCGTTATCTGTAATAGGTTCATCTGATAATAAAAGATTTTTCACATTATAACAAAAAAGATCTCTGTTGTATTTTTCGATCTTCAAATTCATTTCTTTACTTTGTTCTCTTAAAATTTCTTCTAAAGTAAGAATAGTATAGGCAAAATGTTTTTCTTCGAAAAAAGCATTTTCAGCTTCATTCAAATCTGCTCCAAAACTTAATGCAAAATCCATCCACTCCTCTTTCTGAAGAATTCTTCCTTTTCTTTCATTGTAATTTTTTAAGTTATAATATTTTGTATATGCAGATGCGAAAATTAAAATATTTTTTCTAAATAATTCAAAGCCATTATCCAAATTTCTAAAATTTTCCATTATAAAATCGTATCTATCTGTAGAAACATGAAGAGAATTCTCTGTTGGATCTCTGTGTGTCAAATCTAATAGATCACTTTCCGTGAAAGAAGAAATAACAACTCCATCTTTTTTCTTAATTTCTATATCAAAATCAATATATTTTTTATTAGAATCTTCTTCTTGGATAAAGATTGATTTAAAATCAAAAAGAATATTAAATTTACATTGCTCGGAGTTTTTTATCGTGGATAAAGATTCATATTTAATATCTTCTGCTATTTTATTTAAAGAATAATTACTTGAGACTACTACAATTTCAGTAAAAACAATACAAAAGAAATTTTCGTCTCGAGAATATGTCAAACCAGATTCTTCCGAAAGCTTTCTATTAAAAAATTTTCTTACAATTTGTTTTGAAGTTTCAAAAATTTGGATTTTATTTTTAACAGGGAAACTTTTTGGATGTTCAATTTTTATTGTTAATGGTAATTTCTTTGATAAATCAAAATTTTTTGTTTTGTCTACGCCAGAATTCATTTTTATATTTTTTTTATAAAATTATTATTACTAATGAATAATATGTGGAAATCTAAATTGTTATATCTATGGTCTGGAAAATTTATTTAATATGTTTACAGGAGAAGTAAAAAATTAATTCAGGGACTGATGATTGTTAAAAAAGGATAAGATTGAGAATTTTTTGCGTGAATCAGATAGAAAATTTAATGAATTCATCAGTCAAAATAAAAGTTTCTGTTATAAATTTATAATAATTTAATCAAAGGAGAAATAATTTTTAATTTTTTTCAATAATCGTAATTTTTCACTTTCATTTGAATTTTCTTCGATTTTTTTTGGTTTATATTCGAAAGTCCAATCTTCTTCATGTTCTGAACCAATTTTTATTCTCTCAGTGGGACTTGCTCTTCTGCATATATAATAAAGTCCATCTTTTGTTTTTATAATATAAGAATTTTCATTATCATGAACTCGTTTTCCTCCTTTTTTATCTTTGCAAATAGGACATTTACTTGGTTTTTGTCTCAATAAATTTAAACATCCTCCTCCAAATCCATTTCTTCGAAAAGCCGAATCTAATTCGCTATTGATAAATTTATCTATTTCTAATAAATCTTCATGCTTCCATTCAATTTGTCTTGTTTCTTTTTTATTTTGATCAGTAGACATGTCATCAGATAGTTGAAATTCTTTGTTTGTCTCCAATAAAATTTCTTTTGATTCCTTTATATCATTAATTAAACTCATTCTTAAAAAATCATTTAAAAAAGAACATGAAAAATTTTCATCTTTGTAAAGAACTTTAGCAAATTTTTTTACTCTTACACTTCCTTTTTTTCTGCTTCCCAAAAGTCTAAAGTTTCTTCTTGATGTATAAATTGCATCATCAAACGATTTTTTTAAATTTGATTCATCTGATAATTTACTGATTATTTCTTTTGCTATAGAACCACAATGATCATGATTCTGAAAATAAACTCCTTTGACTACTATATGATGCGAAACTTTTTCATATCCAGATGAATCATATAAATTAATCAAAATATCATCTTTTATTTTTTCTTTTATTTGAAATACTATTTCTTTAAATTCCGACTCTTTGATTTTTTCTAAACCATCAAAATCAAAATATAAACATTGTTTTCCTTCAATAATTTCGTAAAAATGGGGATCTTCCTTCTCAAGAATATATTCTTCGAAGTCTTTATATTTCGAAAACCAAATGTCTCTGAAACCAATTTGATCTTTCTCTTGATAAGCAACTCCAAAAACTCTATTCATTTTTGTAAAATTAATTTTATCAAATAATTTAAATAATATATCTTTTTAAAACATCAAAACAACGAAGACACGTAACACAATTGAAATAATATATCAGATAATAAATACAATTTAACATACACTGAAAAAAATATATCATATAATTTTATATAATAAATACAATTTAACATAATATAATTAATTTAAAAACCGCTGCCGAGTTCAATTTCGCCAGTGGGAGATTGATCACCTCTTCTATTTCCAGCTGAACCTCTTTTAGCTGCTGGAGAAGCTTTTGGTGAAGAAGATGCTCTTGCAGTGGGAATGTGCATTTCTACACCTTCTCTTTTAAGCAAATCTTTCATTGCTTTAACAATATTGATTTTCAAAGATTCAATTTTACTTCTATCATCGATATTATTGAATTTTTCAGAATCGGTATCAAGAATTTTGAAAATATATTTTTGCAAACAACCGAGAACGGGAATTGGGATAAAATTTCCAAAATGGAAACCATCTCTTGTTGCTTCCTCTTTATACTTGTCAAAATCGTCGCTGTTTTGGAGTTCTTCAATAATCATTCTATCAAAAGGAATAGAACGATCAAGATAATAATAAGAAGCGGGATAGTTAACTTCCTTTCCATCCTTGATTTTTGTGAGCGTCTTATGATCCATTCTTCCAGCGAGGAACATAGTGCAAAGATGAACATATGCATTTTTGGAAAGATTAACACCTCTCAAATTGATATCAGTATATGGTCTGACAACTCTTGAAATTCCTTCAAGAACATCTCGATACTTTTCATTGTAAATGATACGACTTCTGGTATCATCATTATTGATCGAATTCCAAATATTTTCAGCTTGAATTGCTGCGAATTCTTCAACACTGTGAGAACTTCTGATTCCATCCTTTGATTTTCTACCATATTCCAAAATTTCGTGATTAAGACCAAAATCATTGAAGTTATTTTCAATAAAAGTTTTCAAATCATCGCTTACATCACCAAATTCCATACCAATAATATTGTTATGAGTATCCAGAACATGTTCGTCGTCGAGATCGGGAATGTTGACACCTCTGGCAGATTTATTTCCCAAATCAAGAGCTAATCTCATAAGACTTTGGGGAGGTCTTGAAGACTTGCTTTCTCTGGAGACTTCATCAGCCATTTTCAACATAGTCATCAAAGTGAGTTGACCAACATCACTTTTCTTGTCATTTTCCTTCAAGCTATTTCTCACAATTGAGAAAAGATCATTGATAGTAATATTTTTATTAGGAGAAGAATACATTTTTATTATAATTAAATTTATAATATGGCAATTGAAAAAAAACGCATTTCTTTCAATTTTTTATCTGATGAAAATTTTATTTTTTATTGCTTGTGGCTGTCATCAAATGGTTGCTTTCCAAAAAAACCTGTTCCTCCTAAAAAATCTAAATTTTCCTTTTCAATATCCGTTGATGTTTTGAAGATATATCTAATTGGATTGAGAATGGGATACTCAAATTCTTTTATTTTTTCAATTATTTCATTATTATCTTTTTCTTTATCATTACTGATTATGTAAACAATATCACAGATATAATGTAAAAAATTTACATTGTCTGTTACCACAGCTATATAAGAAAAACATAATGAAAATATTTGATTTAAAATTGATGTAAAAAAATTAATTATATTTTTCGAATTTTGATCTATATCATCCTTATATAAAAAACCAACTAAAAAATTAATAGTTGAAAAATAAATGGATACCAATGTAATTAAATTCAAATAATTATTTAGATCTATTCTAAATAATAAATTTTCCCTGACTGACTTTTTAAATCCCAAAAGAGCATCATAGAGAATTTGATTATCTCTTGGTATATCAATTTTATTTAATTTTTCCATTATATTT
>Ga0213839_1002030_pt1 | contig 11852 bp, 10 predicted proteins | sample SWPATP21_FD_160075 | JGI IMG/M metagenome (GOLD analysis project Ga0213839, IMG submission 160075) | Coastal seawater microbial communities from Marineland, Florida, United States - SWPA TP2 #1 | ecosystem: Environmental > Aquatic > Marine > Coastal | place: USA: Florida | collected 2016-08-14 | reverse complement strand
GTCAAAGAGGCTTTGCGGATGCGCCCGGACCGGCTGGTGGTCGGGGAGGTCAGGGAGGCCGAGAGCCTGGACATGCTCATCGCCTTGAATTCGGGGCTTCCCGGATGTGGCTCAAGGGCTATACAGGAGTTACCAAGCGCCGCAGAGGGTCGCTGGCTTCGACGCACTACGAGAGTGGGTCCGCCATGCGATTGGGCCGGGTCGGCGCATGCTTGGGCGGGGGAGGCCCGCCGAGCGCTGAGTCCTAATTGTCGGGATTACACCGGAGCGTTTTGTCGCACCGGGGTGCTCCGTAAAAGGGCCCGCGCCTCTTATCGTGCGGGTGAACTTGTCCGTTGCGATGGCATCATCGGCGATCAGACAACCGGGAACATTCCTCCGCCTGTAGGGCTTTATCGGCTTCTCGGGAGCCGTCTACGGCCTGGTGATGGCCTAGGAATCGATCGGCCATAGGAAAGCCAGTTCCTGCCGGTGTAGGCGCTTAGGCGCCTTTGTGCGCCTATCCGGGCGGATCCTTGTCGAGGTGCTTGCCCTTCGTAATTTGGTTATGGCTACGACAACCAGTACTTCAAAGTAAGTCATTACGTGACAGTTGGTCCCACCCGCTTCCACTCCCACCCCCTGCATCCCCGTGGCGCTTCGCTGGGGCTCCGCGCCTGTGACCCCTCCCGGTCACAGCCGACATTGCCCTAACTCTTGTCGCCTTCATGCGGGGTCAACTCCACCGAAAGTGGCGTGTGCGCTGCTGAGGAAGGTGCCTGTATAGTCAAATGCCGGAGTTATAGGGGACAGAAGAGAGTTGGACAATGGCTAGGCCCAAGGATCAGTACCCCAGGGGCTGTGTCGTTTGCAGGAGCACGAGACCTCGCTGGGAGTGGCGACCGCATAAGGCTCACGGACGTTGTGACATGCACTACCGTCAATGGCTCAGGACGTTGGACGTGTGTAAGGCCGAGGGCTGCGGGAGTCGGCTGACCGAGCCCAAGGGCTCCCGTCAAGGCTACTGCCGTCTGCATGACCACCTGTTACTCAAGGTTCCTTTGAGGTCAGCACGAGCAGTCGAACGAACTCTGGAAAAGTTCGCGGGTCAGGTTTACGGCCATCCAGAGTGGGGTTGTTGGCTGTGGGCAGGGAGAACAACAAAGACTCCCGTGCCCCCTTCAGCGGACCACGGCTACGGGCTCATCAGCGTAGGTAATCACGACTGGCTGGCGCACCGGTTCGCCTACGGATTCTTCTTAGGCGGGCACGCCCCAAAGCTAACACTCGACCACGTCTGCGGGGTTGCGCTGTGCGTCAGGCCGGATCATTTGATGCCCTTGACGCAACGGCGGAACAGCGAGTTGGAGCACCACAGAAAGAATCGTGATTGGGATTTGGTCGTTAGAGACCTGCTGACTATCCCGAGCATGCCCTTGGAGGCTTTCCATTGGGCGCAGGCAAACCAGTTGCCCGTCGGCCGTGCCCAACCTGGGGGTGAGTCCTTTGGCTTCGGCTTAGACGGTGAACCGTTCGATTACGAGTCCGGGCCGGCAGCATATCCTCCCGTAAAGGATCTTTTCCGCAGTTAACGGACTACGAGGGTGAAGCTCCGATGTTTCGCCGCCGTCTTTCTCTCTTCCCGGGCCTCCCACTCTTCAACGGTGCTATCGTGCTTCGACTGGTTGCACGGCCCGCAGGCTGGGGCGACGTTGCCGAGGCAATGTGCGCCGCCCTTGGAGAGTGGGATGACATGGTCCATTTGCATGTCATAGGTCTGTGTTTTGCAGTATGTGCAGCGGAAGTCTGTTGCTACAAGAACGGCGAACCAGTCCGCGGCCGTGAATGGTTCATAACCGGGATTCTGGAATTTCCTGGCCCGGCGATCACCTTCGCGTTTGTTGTTGTCGATCCTGGTACGGACTGGTTCGGACATCTGTAGGTCCCGCATCCAAGCCTTCACTTGGTGCTCAGGAGTGCAAGCCTTCTGATTGCTCCGGCCGCGGGATATATCGATCCCGCAGCCTTCAAGAACACAGAAGCGGGGTCCCGTCGACTTGGCTCGTTTCTCGGCGCGGAGGTTGCTGAGGTAGTGCTTGTTGCACATGCCAGCCCTGAACTGGCCCGAGGGGTCAGTGTCATAGGTGACGGTGCAATCCTCGAAGCTGCAAATCGGAGTTTCTACCGAACCGTAGTTTGCCATCCAGTCGCGATGCTTGCGACACATACCTTCGTAGAGTCGGTTTGCGTGGCCGCAACCGGGTACGGCGCACATCCCAGAGCGAAATCCGCCTGCTCCTGCCACGTGGTGTACGAACCCTTGCTCGTATGGCGATCCCGAGGCTAACGCTTCTGTACGCACTCCACACCCCTCCCGCTGTCCAGTTGATTGCCTTATGTATCACTAGTAGAGCAGACAACCATGACAATGCTTGTTGGCATTAATGCATGCCCACACGCCCTCAGCAGTCCTCCACGGAGCAGGTGCTCCGGTGGGCTGCCCGTAGGGAGCAGGTTGGGTCGAGAATAAGGGAACTGCGCCTGGCGCAGGACCTTTCGCAGGAAGCGCTGGCACTGGAGTCGGGCTTGAGCCGCAACATGATCATTGGAATCGAATGGGGCCGCAAGAGCGTCGCCTACGAGCGACTCTGGGACATAGCTGATGTACTAGGAGTCACCATTGGTCAGATCCTTACGGTTCCTGAGTCAGATGCGACTGCGCAGCCATATCGCGGTGGACGCCGTCCTATGGGACGGTAGTGGGCAAGCCCGTGGTTTAGTGCGAATCACAAATGCAGGGGAGTTCAGAATCGTCCGTCGATCCCCTGTCGTCACCTCGTCTGGTCAGGGCCAGCCTCGTGGTTGTGCTCAAGCCGGGGAGCGAAATCAGACCCGAATAAATGGTTGTAAACGCCGAACAGCCGCCGCACAAAGGTCATTCCGGTTATTGCTACGTGCGCGAGACCCATGACTAAGATCCCTGTGGCCACACTCAGGCCAAGAGTTAGGTCATCAAGGAAGCTCCAAATTAGCGCTAGTAGAATACCCAAGATAATAACCGCCACACACACAACAACAAGGTACAGTGCGGTTACCGCCGTCTCACCAACTAAGCGTGCAAGTGATAGACGATAACTCAAAGATTCATCGTCACGAATTTTGAGGCGTGTATTCATAAGTAAGACGAAGCCCGACAGAAACGCCCCGGTCAGAACACCTAGAGCGGCCAACGCTGGGGTCAGTGAAGTGCTAGGCACTTCCACTCTGAGAAGAATAAGGCTTATACCCAAGAGCACGGGAACGCCGAAGAGCATAACGGAAGTTCCTGGGGAAAGCCTCTCCGTTCCGGATTTGCATAACGCTCGATAGTGCCTGGCCACTATCGGATGAAGGCTGAATCGATTAGTTACCCACACAGACTTCACTGTCCTTGTCTCAGCCTAGGTTTGGCAGCCAGTCGTTTGGAAGATCGATGTGGAGGGCATTGCAGGTTTCCACGACCGCTGGTGATACCTCCCATAGAAACTGCTGGGTCTCCAGTTGTTTAGGTTGTTCGATTATGCGCGTGAACCTCGAAGGCGTGTTACTCACGCGATACTTTCTCGGCCTGCCATTCGTTACGATCGTGGCGACAGGGTCTTCCATCTCTTGTTCACCGTAGCGGTGACCTCCGACAGCTCGTAGCAACATGCCTCGGGGGTCGCCTCGCTCACCTGTTATCACTGCTGTGCTCTTCTTGTCTGCCCTACCGCCCGGGCTCAACTGGTAAGCAACTTTCACTTTCGTCACAGAGTTATCTTCGGTGAAGCCTGTTCCGTCGTGCGCTGGGTTTGAGAATTGAAACTCAACTTCGCTCACGTGGGACTGCTGAAGGCGGAACAATTGATTCCATGCCACTCCATCAGCCACGTCGTGCATGACTGAAGGTCTAAGGCTGTGATTCTCCTTGAGAAGCCTTTCGAGTCGCTCCAGGAGGACACCACCGTGGGAGCTTCGTCCCTTGGCTTCTGCGACAATCAGTCCGTCATGGTGATTTCCGGTCGGAAAGACGAACAGCACTCTGCTTATCCATGTGAGGGCATCACCCCTCGTAACCTTGCCTGTCTCCGTGTTTGTCTCGGCATCGATTACGTCGAATTCATCTCCGCTTTGGCCTCCGCGTAGATGAACAAGAATGCAGAGACCTAACCCTTCAACCTTCTCTACAGCGAGGTAACGGTCTCTTGAGTCAGTTCGCCCGCCCTCATCCTTCAAGGTTCGCAAGGCATCTAAGTACACGCCCTGCGCTGCCCCAGAGCCAAGAGCCGCGTAGTCCAAAGGAAAGCTCTGTCCAGGCCCTTTGGCGTCAGCGACGGTAAACGTTGAGACTCGAAATCCATAGTCGTAGTCAATTCCCGCCACGTAACCCCCAAGTACTAATGCAGCTCTCCAACGAGCTGGTTCTTCAACGAGTCTATGTGCTAGGTCGGACGGTACCGGCGAAGGCGACACGTCGCCGTCCAGTTAGGACGAGACTTCTCCAGTCGGTGGGGAAGCTGTCGCCTACTCAAGGACTGACAAATGGTTTGGAGCGAGGCCAAAAAGTTTCGAACTCGTACACGATAAAAGGGGCTAACTACATCCGGGGATGGCCCGAACCGGGCGAGGGTGAGCCCCCCAGGGGTAGAGGGCTCACCTCGAAGGCAGTGCGGGCTTACTTAGATGATTGCATTTGACCAACGGCGACTTCCTTGGAGTTCACCAGGAGGCCCGATGAGAGCCAACCCACCAGTGTGGCAGCCAGCATGACGGCGCCGCGAGCTTCCTCATCGGAGGCATCTTTGTAATCGGGGTGGCCATGCCGGCTGCTGTGTCCCCTCCAAAGGAGTCTCATGAGCTTCACAAGAACCTCAATGCGAGGCGCCTTTTCGTTGTCCCGAAAGGGCAGACTCCAATGTTTTTGCTGGGTATCCAGTATCGTGATCACGTCCCCGAGAGTCGGGTCCGGCTTGTTGACTGGCACCACGTTCAAGGCTGCTATCTCAACGGCAACAACGGCTGCTGCGTAGGCGACGCTGGGGCGGGGATTTATCCCGTAGGCGTCAGTCCAAGCTTCTTTGAGCTTCTGTGAGGCAAGCGTGGCATCCGACAGCACCTCATCAAAAACCTCCTGGACTCCATTCGGGATTCTTTCGACGAGACGTCCACGCCCGTTAAGCGGCTCTTCAAGGTTGGTGGGGAATTGATTCCGTGTCGTAGCTGAAAAAGGGGCCCGTGGCCCTGCTGGGATGAGTGTGTCTAAGCATTCAAACCAGGAACAGGACCACGAGCCTTGACTGAGCCTACCGGGGCGGCGGCTGACGCTGCCACCAGCATCTTCAACCTGCCCGACTACCGCGTCATCTCCGCCACCGTGCTGGAGGACGGGCGGCGCCAGGTCATTGTCGAAACCGACCAGCCACCGGGCTGCCCCACCTGCGGTGTCGTGGCGACGCGGCGAAAGGAACGGCGCTTTCAGCGGATCCGCGACATTCCCGTGGCTGGCGCCGTGGAGGTTCTCTGGTCCAAGTACCGCTGGCACTGCGGGGAACCGGCCTGCCCGCGGCTCTCGTTCTTTGAATCCACCGCCCAGGTCCCGCGCCGTGCCCGCTCCACCGGCCGGCTCCGGGACCACGTCGTTGACGCGGTCATCAATTCCGGCCGGGCCGTGTCCGAGACGGCCGCTGCGTTCGCGGTGTCCTGGTGGATGGTCCGCGCAGCGCTGAACGAAGCCTGCCTTCTGACGCTGCCGGACGTGGATGAGCTCAGCCCGCGCATGCTGGGCATCGACGAACACCGGTTCCGATCAGTGCGGTATTTCCGTGACCCGGACTCCAGCTCGTGGATCCGGCACGAGCCGTGGATGACCACCATCGTGGATCTGGACACCGGCCAAGTCCTGGGCGTGGTCGACGGCCGGGACCACAAGGGCGTTGGCGACTGGCTCTTCGCCCGCCCGCTTCAATGGCGGCTGGGCGTGCAGGTCGTCGCGATCGACCCCTCGGCCGCATTCCGGAAAGCCCTGAGGATGTGGCTTCCCCGCACCGCTGTCGCGGTCGATCACTTCCACCTGGTGTCTCTGGCCAACCAGGCGGTGACAGAGGCCCGGCAGAACCTCTCCCAGCAGGTCAAGGGCCGCCGCGGCCGCGGCATCGACAAGGCCTGGGCCCACCGGATGCTGCTCCTGCGCGCCGGCGACACGCTCTCTGACACGGCGGCCCACCGCCTGGCCGAGGTCTTCGCCGCCGACGACGCCACCGGCAAGCTCCAGGCAGTCTGGAAGGTCAAGGAACAGCTGCGGATGCTGCTGCGCACCAACTCCCTGGCGGACGCCGCCGCCGCGAAAGAGGAACTCAAGGTGCTCGTGGACGCTGCCGGAAGGCCGGAGACGAACAAGCTCTATCGCACTGTCTGCCGGTGGTGGAACGAGATCGAAGTCCTCATCGTCACCGGCGCCACCACCGGCAAGGTCGAAGCCAACAACACCGGGATCAAACACATCAAACGCACCGCACGCGGCTACAGAAATCCCGGCAATTACAAATCGGTTATTCTCATGAGAAGTGCCGTCCGGACGGCGGCATGACACTCATCCGGGAATCAATTTCCCCATGAACCTTGAAGAGCCCGTTAAGCTCGCCGACCTTCCACTTGGATGATCCTGCACGCAAGATGTCCTCAAGGGAACGCATTCGAGATTTGGTCGTCGCTGAGAACAGCGCGTAGTCGACTAGGTCGGTGAAGTGTCGATCCTCGACCCTTCTCAAACGCGGTGCTGCAAGTTGGGACCATGACTCCCAGCCCTCTCGGAACCCAAGATTAATTCTTGCTGCGGCCTGGAACTCAAGGAAGAACCACGGGTTGAGCTGGTCGCCGTTAACGACGCCGATACGCAGCCAACCAATAACAGGTTCGCGCAGGTAAGAGGGAAACCCGTCAACGAGCACCTCGAACTGTTCGCTAGCGAAGAGTGGTTTCCAACTGGGTTCAACAGACATGAATCGAACTTACATGAAGCGACAGCCGTTGCTCGCCGAGGACGAGATCGCCGCTGTCTCAGAAAACGATCGGTTATTAAGACTGGGGTAAGACGGAGCAAGCGGGAATAGATCCCCGGAGAATTGGGCTTTATAGTGTCTCAACAATGGGTCTCACTGTGTTATTCTCAACAACAAAAGTATCAAACCTTTTATGAGACAAGTGGGAGAGGCCAAATGGGCACCATCGGATACGCCAGGGTAAGCACGGCAGAGCAATCTGCCGAGCTTCAAACAGGGGCGCTGCGGGAAGCTGGCTGTGACCGCATCTTCACGGACCACGGCGTAAGTGGCACGCAGGCTAGCCGGCCCGAGCTGGACAGGATGCTTGACCACCTCCGCAAAGGCGACGAGTTGGTGATCTGGAAGCTTGACAGGTTGGGACGCAACACTAGGAACTTGCTGGAATTGGTGGAACAGCTGGAGGGAAAGGGCGTGACGTTCCGTTCCCTGACAGAAGGCATAACCACCACAGGTCCGATGGGAAAGGCCATGCTGACGATCATGTCCGCGTTCGCTCAACTGGAGCGTGACACGCTGGCTGAACGGACCAGGGCCGGGATGGCCGTTGCAGCGGCCAACGGACGCAAAGCTGGCCGCCGCGAGGTTTCCCCTGATGATGTGAATGTGGCGAAGGCGAAGGCCTACCACGCGAAGGGCAACAGCGTGGCTGAGATCCAAAGGCTAATCGGTGCTTCACGGGCAACGGTGTACCGCTACCTAAAGATGGGGAACGATTCTCCCTAGGTCTAGAGCCTTTCGGCGTAATTGACCTAGCTCGCCTCTTCCGTTGTCTTCTCCGGTATGAAGCCGTATGCGTTCAGTATGATTGCCGTCTGAAACCCGTCTAGGATCATAAATCGTTTACCGCGGGAGCGTGCCAGATCTTCCATGAGGCTTCTTACTGCTGGAGCTATCTCGCCATGGTATTGGACAACGGCAAGGTCGATCGACTCGTGAAAGAGTCGTTGTCCTTGGTCACCGTTCTTCCCCATCTTGCTGACGGTGAACTTGCCTTTGATACCAGGCCCTTTGAAGGCGAAGGCTGCTGATTTGGGAACACCTTTGAGGGTTACAAGAGTTGACAGGTCGGAAGTTTCCCCGCCCCAGTCGTTTCCGACGAACGGTTGACCCAAAATCTGCGCGAAGCATTCCTTGATCTCGTCTTCCGGCATTTTGGAAATCACGCCTAGCGCGTACTTTGATGGACGAGGGCTGTCTGCGACCTTTGAGAACTCATCCAACTGGGAAGGGTAGACCTCGCGCCGATCCTCGTATAGGAAGACTGGGTTGTCTTCGCCGGCCCCTCGTTCTACAAGCACGCCCATGAACAGGGGAGTTAGTTCGATAACCGGCTCGTTTCCTGTCTCGGTAACCACGGCGTGGGCCAGCACCGTAACGCGGCGTTGGTTCCGGAGCAGATCCTGTCCCGTTTCCCCGACGCATCGACTGATTGAAAAGGCGCCCCGTACCGATACCGTCCGATCGGCCGCCAACTTGTTGTGGAAGGAGCGACGGGCTTCACTCTCCTTCTTGAAGTAGAAAGCCTGGGAAGTCGTAACTAGGGCGCTGTCGCCAGCGCTCCGACCTTGGAGGAGCCATAGGGATAGTTCAAGCGGCCTCGTGGCATAGATCTGAGCAACGTACCGTTCGTACAGGGAGTAGTGGTAGTCGGTACCATCTAAATCTCCAAGTGCACCAGGCGAGGTGTCGTTTATGAGGGCAGCGCTGTTTGGAGATAGGTATTGTGCTAGCAATCTTTTATGCAAAAAAAGCGCTTGAACATGAAAGTTTTCATGACTATTTGTCATTTTGAATTTCCATTCTACGTGCACACGACAGGGAGTGGCGTCAGTAATATGGTGAGATATAAAGTCGCGCTCAACTCAGCCTGTCCTTTATGCGTTGCACATCATCGGCACTCAAGCCAAATAAAGAATTCACCATCCTGTCAATTTTGAGCTCGCTGTTGTCGATCTGGCTGTGTAGAAGAAGGGCTTCGTCTTTAGCTTCCTCGAAATATTCGGAAAGCTGTGCTCGTTGGGGGAGTGAAAGTCTGGTGCCGATGGCTTTCAGCAAGTCCTGGAATCCCAAAGTCCACCACCTGTCGAGAAGGGTGGGGCGCTTTATGATCGCGTATTCTGACTCAATAACCCTCCTGAATGTACGGGTTTTGGCGCGAAGCACCCTGTTGCGTTGCAAAAGGTCGAGGACGGCCAGTGCAACTGCGATCTGCTCGTCCTCAGAAGCCTTCGGAATCCGGATTGACGCGATGTGGAATAGCTTTATTTGAGCTAGCCCTTCCCCTTTTTCGGGGTTGATAGACCAGTAATAGTAATTAGCGGCTAAAGAATTCATTACCCCAAGCACGAACATCAAGTTCGTTTCTACATCAGCACGGGGCAGGACGATATGGGTATTGTCTCGCATGATGTATCCGGAACTGATGTGGGTTCCGATAAGTGAGTCCCCAGTTTGTCGGAAAATTAACTTCTCTCGCGCATCAAAAATTTCGCGGTCTCGTGGGGCGGCCAAGTGGGGCCCATATTTGATCCAGAAGTCCTGCTCCCACCGCAGCTGGTAGCGGTGGAATGAGCTTCCACCGATCAAAGGAACGAAAGTGTGATCAGGTTTGGTAACGGACGTAAAGGGCTTTTCTGCCAGTATTTCCTTCGTCTGCTTTGGGATACCCTTCCCGACCTCGTAGGGCTTAACGCCATTCTTAACGTCGGCGACAGCAGACAGCGGAGTGCTGCACGCCTCCATACGCCTGACAAGCGCATAGTCTTCCTCAACCATCTCAGTGTTTACAAAATCCCTGCTGGCCAAGGAACTTTGTAGGATCAAGTTGTCATGCAAGGTTTCCGTTGCGCGTTGGGTCAGGGTCCTTACCAGCGTCTTCGTCGTGGCTCGGGTCTTGGTAACGACAACGCTGTTGGTGTCCACAGTTGCTTCTTCGAAGACCTTCTCCTTGTGGGACACGATGGCGTCCACGGTGAAATCTCCTTGAAGTAGGTACTCCCGGAACGGGGCGGCGCTTTCAGTAAGGCACCAGGTGTTCGGCGCGATAAAGCCGAGCTTTCCACCTGACCGTAGGAGGGTTCCCATGCAAAAGACGTAGAAGACAATGTATGTGTCGGAGAGCGAGGGACCTAGCACTGTGTTGTTGATGTGCATCTGCAGGTACGCCAGCTCCGGCTTGCTCACTTTGGCGCCGTAGGGGGGATTTCCTACTATCACCTCGAAGCCGCCGGACTCCATCACTCTTGGGAAACTTGCGTGCCAGTCGAAGGCTTTCCGCCCGGCTATGGCTGGATCAGACACAAGGCTATTTCCTACCTTGATGTTGTCATCGAGGCTGGTCAGTTTCTCGTTCTTGGTCGCGGACTTCAGCCAGAGGCTTAGCTTAGTGATTTCGACGGACTCCGCATTGAGGTCAACGCCGAATATGTTGTTGCGCAGCACGCTTCGGACGTGTTCCTCCTGAGAGAACAGGTCCCCGAGAATGGCTCCCACTCTTTCGTGCTCTGACATGAGGTAGTCGTAGACGTGCACCAAGAAGGCGCCGCTGCCGCACGCTGGATCTACAACGCTGACACTTTGTAGGGCCTGCTGGTACTGGCGGTAGGCATCTTGCTCGCGTGATGCGTAGGTTTTGTCCTTGATGTCAGACTTCAATCCACTGTCACGGAGTATCTGCTGCTCCAGATTGCGTAGGTACTCTCCGAGCGTGGCGTCAACAATGGCGCGGACTACATAGTCTGGGGTGTAGTAAATTCCGTCGCGCTTGCGCTTTGACAGGGTCACCTGGTCCAAAGACTTGGCTACCGCTACCTTGCTACGAATGTCGTCCAGGTCGGAGATTGACTGTTCGAAGATGTGCCCGAGCACCGTAACGCTCAGTTGCTCTCGAAAGTCGTATTGGCCGAGTTTAACTAGCGGGAGCAGCGCCTCGTCTGTGATGGCAAGACCGTCGAGTTCTGCATCCTGCCTGAACAGTCCACCGTTGTAGCCGGTGGGGATGTTCAGGCGTGAGTTTCCCTTATCTATGGCGTGGAACAGTCCTTGAAGGTTTGCCCAGAGCGAAGCAAAACCCGTGTTGGTCTGACTTACGACACGGGCGAGCGTGTCGTCCGGCAGCAACCCCCGGTCCTCTGCGAAGCACGTGAAGACAAGGCGGTCGATCAGTTTCTGAGCCTTCTCGATGCCCAAGTCGATGTCGCCACGCACGATTGCATTGTTCGTCCAGATATCTCGGAGCAGACCAAGCCTGGCCTCTTGGTATGCCTTGTAAAATTCGTTTCCGATTGCCTCCTGTTCTATCCGGATGTCGGAAAGGAGATTCTCCGTGCGGGACGGCCCGGCAGCGCTTGTTAAGTTCTCAGCATTAAGCAGCGTGTACCAAGTCTTGAAGGCAACGTAGTCATTCTTCGGGTCTACAAGTTCATCCAGTGTCCAACGCTCATAGTCAAGTTGGTTGTCGTGATACAACCGGAACTCATAAAAGTTGGAAACGATAACGAACGAACAGCCGCGATACTGGGGGCGGTACTTGAACGCCTGCTGGACCGGGCTGAGGTTGCCGGCCCCCTGCTGGGGCCTGTCGAGGTCAACCTTTGCGCCCTTCAATTCGACGACGGCATTTACTGAGGACAGTGCCGAGTTCGTGCTCAGGCATCCGACTATTGCGTCAGGCAGTTGACCGGTCGACGTCGAAGCCTTCGGCTCAAAAGTGTGGTTGGCGGCTGGTTTTTCAGTGTAGCCAAGGACCCTCATGAAGACGTCTTGGTTGTACTGTTGCTCCCTACTCGTTTCTTT
>Ga0213839_1002029_pt1 | contig 11856 bp, 15 predicted proteins | sample SWPATP21_FD_160075 | JGI IMG/M metagenome (GOLD analysis project Ga0213839, IMG submission 160075) | Coastal seawater microbial communities from Marineland, Florida, United States - SWPA TP2 #1 | ecosystem: Environmental > Aquatic > Marine > Coastal | place: USA: Florida | collected 2016-08-14 | reverse complement strand
AGAGTTGTCACGCCAGAACACACACACACACACTCATCATTCACTCACCCAACTCACTCACTCACCCAGCTCACTCACTCACCCAGCTCACTCACACATGCTGACTGACTGACTGACTGACTGACTGACTGACTGACTGACTGACTGACTGACTGACTAACTGCTGCTGGCCAACACAACTCGCAGCTTGTCAAATTGTCAAATTGCAAATTGTGCAAATTGTTCAAAGTTATCAAAATTGTCCAAATTGCAAATTGTAAATTGTTCATCAATCAAATTGTGACGAAGAGGTCATAAGAAATAAGAAATTGAGAAATTGAGAAACTGCGAAGAATTTAATTAAGAATTTGGAATTTGGAATTTGGAATTCGGAGTTTGGAGGTTTTTGGGAGGTTTTTTGGGAATTGTTTGGGAGGTTTTTTGGAAATTTTTGGGAATTTTGGGAATTTTCCACATTTCCAAATTTCCAAATTTCCAAACTTTAATCTAAAACTTTCTTTCACAACTTTCTCACCTTTCCGAACTTCCGAACTTTCTTCCCACTCTCCAATTTTTCTGTGCCAATTTTTTGTACTGCACTGCACTGCACTGTATGAAAATACAAAATGTTATACAAACTTTCAACTTTCAAACTTTTCGAACGAACGAACCAACAAACGAACCAACAAACGAACCAACAAACGAACACAACGATGCATTACAGTGTATACCGACTTTGTTTGAACGTCACAAGCCTTCGAAGAGTCCACGAGCAGTGGAAATGTAGTTAGTAAAGTTTACAAAGCTTGCGACGACGACGACCGACGACCGACGACGACCGACAACGTGTGTGTTGGTTGGGTGACTTTTGCAGGTGGTGACTGCCGTGGCAACGATAGGCCGGCGGCCGACTTCGTTTTGGTCGTTCGTCCGTTTGTCCTTCGTTGCTTCGTCGTCGCTTCATTGCTTCATCGTTGCTTCATTGCTTCGTCGTTGCTTCATGGCTTCGTCGTTGCTTCCTTGCTTCCTTGCTTCGTCGTTGCTTCCTTGCTTCCTTGCTTCCTTGCTTACGCTTCCGTTGTCCTTTTCCATTCCGTCGCCTACACGTCAGTAGTGCCGTCCGTGATGGTCGTCGTTGTCGTTGTCGTGGGCTGTGGTGTTGTTGTATACCTGTTTTATTGTATCATACGTACACCTTGTCAACTTGGTTTGTGTAGCTGTGTGTGTAGTCCGTGCCTACCGCCGAAGTTGGCACGGACCGAACGAGCAGTGAAATGCCAAACGCCGCAACCGCATTACAGACCGTCCAACCTCGTTCACGAAAACACCAGCGTTGGTGTAGGCGCAAGTCAGAACAGCAATACCATACCTGTAGTGACACTCAAGGTTGTCAAGAGCGCTGTATGTGCAAGTATTTGGTTGTGCGATACAACATTGCGAGTCGTGAATGGGAAGTGTCTTCCCCTTTGATGCGACGAAACTTGGCGACTACAACACCACCATACCTGGTTGCGCAAGATCACGATGGAGAAGTACATCCCGCAGCCACATCATTGGTGACAAGTGGATGAAGAGGTTCTGCCGCGCGACCACGTCATGCAACTGGTTGATGTGTAAGAATACGTTGATCGTACACAGTCGCGGAGAACTACCACATGACGTCCAAAAGTTCGTTCATAGAACAAGGAAGGAGCGGAACTTTCTTCTTAGTTTGTCACATGAAAGGTGGCATTTGACCGATCCCTCATGCCTACTTAGGTTTGTGTGCTGTAAGTCGCGTAGAGCGTTCCAGCAGCTGCCATCATGGACACGTTGAGCTCAAAGAAGACTCGAACAACCGCGGTAATTGCTGTGGTCGTCACCGCTGCTTTTCTATTGATCGTTTTCAGCTTCAGACCGACGAAGTCAAATTTTCGGGGAGCGAATCCAAAGCACAACGAGACCGAAGCCCCCTTCCTCACAGCCGGTCAATTAGTCAATCATTCCGATTTTTTTTATGACGTGTTTCCACTGGACATGACGCGAGAAATGCATCGAAGGGTATTGTGCCTACGCCGCACACTTCGTCAGGAAATCCGTGAGATGTACACGTTGAGAAATGCAACGACGGTGTCCAAAGTAAAACAGTTGGGTGAATGCCACAGAATTCGACAAAGGCAAAAGCAGCATGAAGAAGCGAAGTTGGACCCGGTACCAGACTCAGAGATTCCTATTGTCCTCGGAGATATCTATACGGATGGGCTGGGTGAGAGAGTGCAATTACTTCGTCGCGCTATTGGGTCTTCAACGAGTGCATCGTCATTGTGCCTTGTGGCTCTGTCTCGTTGTACCAGGTCATTCCCTCGCGACCTTCCTAACCCAGTTGTACCTGGTTATTCAGTACGGATGCAGGTGATTGAAAGGATTGGTTGATATTGTCGCAATACTTGTGGAGTCACAGTTACCCGTTTCTTCCACAGGACCACACTCCCCAACCGATTTTCAGTGTCGCGCAACTACGTGTTTGTTCCATGGGACGAATCATACACTTACGTCGACGACGGCGACAAACTACGGTTAGAAACCCCTCTTGGACCCTCTCCGTGGCTGGTGAAGGAGCCGTCGCGTTACTTGTATTGCCACGAGAAAACTGCGACTCGAAACGACTTCAAGGGTCAGACCAAGATCTACGACAACCAGCTACAGTACATTCAAACGGAGCATTTTGCCGCGAACATGCAGGTGCGCCCATTTAACCGTTTGTGCTCTTGTGGTGATACTTCCGACAACTGCTCACACAAGCTGTTGTGTGCCCGCAGTGCAACATTCTCTATGTCGACCCTTGGAGGGTCATGTGTGAAGTCGCCACTGGCGCACCGTGCGTTGCCGAGCAAGATGAATTTAATTTCAAAGATGGTCGATATCTTCGCGCAGTTGAGCCTGGCCACGTCAATACAGCGGATGACGTTTCTTCAACTGCGAAGGCGCAGGAATATGCTGCCCGATTACGGGCGGAAAAAGAAGTTTGTGTGGTACTGTCGTGTGTCCCATCGTTGAGCAATCATGACTGAACCGCGCAATTACCTGCAGGCCCGAGATCAAGCTCTCCAAGTCATGCAATTACTGAACAAAGACTCAAAGAACTTGTTCTACGAGAAAGAAGCCGACTTGGTGAGCCCGACCCATCGCTGCTGCTTGTGCTGCATCGCCAGTCATGAAACGCTGCATGAAAATGTAAAACTATCAGGCTGAGCAGCAACAACTGCAACAAATTGAAGAGCGCAAAAAAGAAGCTGCCCAAATGAAGGAATCGTTGGAGTCACTGCAGCAGCGCAACGAAGCGATGAAAGCGGAACTGGTCAAGGTGGTGGATGCTGTGGATCGGACGAAGGAAAAGGCTGCAAACGTAAGAAGTATTGCAGTGGTCGTTTTTGAGGCCAATACTCACAGTTCTAAACATGGCACAGGAGCGCGCAAAACAGCGGCAAAAAGAAATGGCCAGAACTCACCATGTTCATGGTGCGTCGGCAAAACGCAATTCCCGTTAACCAACCAGAATGTCGTCGCTCAACTGCAATCAATATGTTAAATGTTCGTTTCACAGCTCAGCCCGACGATTTAGATGCAAGTGACGCAAGGCATCGCCCATCGGATCACGCAGCGGGTGACAGCATGGCTGCTCTTGCAAATATCCGCAAGAGCAAGAGAAAGAGTAGAACGCGCATTGTGGATGGAAACTTGAGGTATTTTGCACACTGCGTGGTAGCATCGCTGTGTTGGGATCACATGCTGCCGCACTGTTTGCGACCGGTTTCATCCCATGCTATTGTTGTGATAGGTTTGACGATGGTGAGGATGGTGCGACGAACGAGGACGCCCAAAAGTTGCTGGACAAACTAGAGATCATTCACGAATCAAAATATATTGACATCGGTAGGTGACATACTTGCGTCATGTTTTGTAACACGCTTCGATGTGCTTATTCGCCCGTACCACTCGGCTACAGGACCCATTAGCAATTTGCAACGCAAAATACAAGGGTTCACTTTGCGGCCGCAAGCCATTCAGAAAACCATAGGTGCTATCAAGGCCGGTTTCTGGGATGGCATTGGTCAGAAACGAGAGGTACTTGTCATTATTCCTTCGAACATTGTCATGGACACTGTGTCGTCACAAGGTCCATTGTCGTATTGCTCAGGCGAATGCTCATTTGGCCAAAAATTTAGGCGCACTCACTAAACAGTATGTTGTTTGCATTTGTCGAGTAAGATGGCAGTAGCTTTGTGACTTACTTGTTGCCGATACACGTAGATATGGTGGCGTTCCACGCTGGACTTGTGGATACGATGCAGATGCTCTCGATATTGCTGTCCACGTACGCACGAATTGCAATTGCTGTGGCAAATTCACAAATCGTCGTCAGAGTATGTTGTGCCCATTCATGTTGCACAGATCCGACGTGGTGACATCTTCAGCAGCAACGTTCAGCTCGATATTGATCGGTGCGTTCCCGTGTGCCAGATGCAAGAACACCAAAACAAGTTCAACTCGTAATGATTGCCGTTGATGTGGATGTATGATTAATGGCGGACTTTTGTGAATTTGCAGATACATTCCAATGTCTTACTACAACTCGCTGATGAAAACTGTCACCAAGTCGTGGGAAAACAGCCGAAAACTCAAGGAGCGCTTCCCAAAGATACAGTTTCACATTCATAGCGAGTCACAAACCCTCCCACCTCCGTGAGTTTTGTTGCTTCTCGTGTGACTTCAATCCCGCAACAATAAGTGCATCAAGAATTTGAGTCACGTTGTGGCTTGTGCAGATACGGAGGGTCGCTGTCTGTTCCTGAATTCGAGGTGAGGATTCACCGTATGCTCATGTTCTGCCACGTGCACGCAGACGCGTGTCCGTAAAGTTAGGGACAGAATTCACCTGTTGCAATGACACGTTTACTTAGGGCGTGGTTTTTGAAAACATTGCCCTCAGCCGGAGACGTCATTCAACCTTAGAGTGCTCAGTCGGTACGACGCTTCAACCGCGCACTCGGTCCGAAACCGCAAGACCCCTCACTGCATTCACTGGCTTGTGCTGCGTTGACAGGTCGCTTCGTCGATGAGGAAGATGAAGATCTTAGGATGAGATTCTGCCTCAATATCAACCCACTTTACTCTTTGAAGTGCATGGCCCAAGCTGACGTAAGTTGAGCAGCGCTTGAATCAAAAATTGTATTCTGCCTTTCTCATCGCCACCGCTATTGAATTCCGCCCTAACGCAGGTGTTTATCGCATCGGAGTCTTTCTTCTCCGCGCTTGTTGCGGCCACATCTCCTGCTGTTAAGGTGAATAACGATCGGTGTGCTTGTTGCCAGCTTCATCGTACAGTATTCATGTGGATCCTCCTTCCGGCAGGTTTTACCTACCGCGGCACACAAGGATTTTTTTGAACGCAAACTGTGTCAGGGCATGGGTACGAAGTGTTTTGCAAGCGGCGAGAGCGCAAGTCCATGCCAACGTTGATTCGCACTGTATCGCATTTTGTTTTACAAAACAGGGATTTGTTCCAATGATGACGTCAGTCTCTCGGCAAGTCCCCTTTCTATTGCAGCGTCTTAAAACAAAGAATTGTGGCTGTTGGTTCTCATTGTTTTGCCTCTGGTGTCGAATTACAGGATAAAGACGTGGATAGTGCTGCGTTAGAGCGCACTCTGCTCGGCGAACGTGCAGAGCGAACAGTGGCGCGGTGACATCGCCAGTGTCAGTGAAATGGAGCTGCACGTGTGTCGCGTCACGTTAGACTATGTCTACCCCTTTTTTTATTTTTACATCAACTAAGTGCATGTACCTTGACAAAATGCTTGTTTTTATGGGCTTGCATGCATCGAAGTGTGCAGTTGCACGAATAGCCCGGCCAAATCTGAAAAATTCATAGGAGGTGGCGACTTCTTGGATTTCTGCCCTTTCACAAAGTTGCGCTTCTCCTTGGCTTGTTTGTAGAACACAGCTATGCTGCGGTCGTGCTTGATTACTGCTGCCATTACCTCCTCGACCAAACCCGCGCTTAATGTGGCATCTGGTCGTTCACCGAAGGCTGCGAATATCGCCCGGATCTGCGCAGCAAAAAATGGAATATCTCACGACGCGCGTGTGCGTGGCCATGCAATAAACAAGTTCGTTTGTTACCAGTGTGCCGACGGTGTCTCCGCTTTTCGGCTCGTCAAAGTAACCGAAGATTTTCTCCAATAAATTGTGCTCACGCATTGTCGTCACCGCTTCATGGTGCAGCTTCGATTGCCTGTCAAGTTGTGCAAAACAACGGTCAGCAAACACGAAAGCATCACCCAGCAGACGGTGGCGGAGTACCTCAACTTTTTGTACATCTTTGGATTCAGCATTCGAGGCGTTTTACCCAACGAATTCTTTGACATCTTGGCGCCTTCGTCGAGCAAGAATTGCGCAAGTTTCATGTGCGACTGTTCAAATGCGAAGTGCAACGCTGTGTTTTTCCTTAAATTGTGAGCATTGACGTCACCTTTGGCCTGCACGACAACATGCCGCAATGTCATCTTGGATTAGCGACGGAATATTGCAATTCAAGATAAGTCTTCAAGATCACTGCCTACCTGCACCAGGACCCGCGCCACAGCCAAATGCCCATTCCACGCCAAATGAATCATTGGAGTTGAATAATTCGTGTCACGTTCATTGGGATCATCCCCTTGCGCAAGGAAGTAATTGATAGCGGCAACATCTCCGGTCTGGGCGGCGATAGTCATCCGACTCTAGAAGACATGGCGGCACGTTGAAGCCAATGACGAGCGCAGCGTGTACACAATTTCAGGGCGCACCTTTCCGCGGTGAATGTCCCCAAGTTCCTCGTATTTCTTTGAGATATCGGAATCGTCGCCATCGACGTTTGCTTCACCTGTTGAAGCTACTGTTTGAGACTTGAGGGCGACACTAACGATGTTCCCTAAAATGCACGTAATTTGTTCTGTATCCAAAGGACGACCGATTCCTTGACCAGTCAAGCCAGCCGCTAGGCCGTGTTGGCCATGCTCCTCAAATGCAGTGCTCTACACAGAAACAAAGAATGACGTATGGAGCAGCGGATGTATGACCTATCGTCTCAATGAAGCGCACCTTGACAGCATGCCAATCCCAAGCATAATCTTCGTGAAAGACGACGTTTGCGGTATCGACGAATGTTGATTCAGGTACCCGCATAGTTGCCGGTTCCTGATCCATTAATTCCGCGAACAAGTGGGCGGCGTGATTCAATGGGTGCGCGGCCTTCGGGAAGCAACGTGGGCATCAAGGGAGCAAATTACTAATCGCGTATTTTGCAGCATTTTGCAGAGTACAACTGGAACATACCACCTCCCGCTGCAGTCGTTCATCTTCGTCCTCGTCCTCTTCGGACTCATATCCCGAATGGTCTCTGGGCTGTTGATGGAGGGGATGGTCGATTTCGCCGTCTTCACCGTGCAAACTCATCATGGTATCGTCTCGTTGAAGCATTCCGGGCGCGGTCGTGGTGCGAGGTACATCGCCAAAGTCCTCCGAGATGTTGGGTTCAACAGATTGCTTTTCATGGTGCGACGCGTGTTGCACAGCTTGGACGGCAGCTTCAATGGGTTGAAGCTCAGCGCTCCCAACCCCCATGTCCATTTGCTTTTGACGGTCCATTAGGCTGATGATGGCCTGAATGGTATCCATCCGCTTTGCAACAACTCGTTGAAGCTTGACTCCTTCAAACACACTCTTCAAGTAGCCCCGAGACCCCATCTTCCCATCTGCTGCTGCTTCTTCAAATGCTTGGAGCCCCATGAATCGAGCTAGCCTGATCCCGACCTACGCGCAGAAAACAAAAAGTCGGTCAACCTTGCCGCGCATAGGCAGCAAGAGAGCACACAGCGCAACGAACTTCGCGATTTTTATGTGACAAGACGATGTCGAGAACTGATTGACCATTTGCCGTCAGGTGGTTGCGCAAAACATCAGGTGTGATTCCCGGATGTGCCAGCAGCATTGACACCAGAGTGTCGTCACCATGCAAGGCTGCGGCGTGAAGTGCCGACATTCCAGACCGCTTGTCTATCTCGAGTGGACTGTCGCCATTTGCCAAGCATTGCGCCACCGCTTGAACGTCATTGTGCAGAGCTGCCACCACTAATGGCAGAGACGCAGTCTCTTTGCCCGCTTCCACGTGAATTTCAAACTTTCTTTTGTGTTTTGTCACAAACGAGTGTTCCAAGGCATGAACTTGTTCAACGCAGGCTTGCATTACAACCTTCTTGTCCAATTCCACATACTTTGCAGCTGACTCAAGAATTTCTTCAAATTTTTCATGAGAAGTTTCTCCAACGTCGCTAACACCGAACACGCGGCGGATTGTAGCTTTTGCTGTCGTGAGGTCAATAAAACCACATTCCAGCAGAAACTTTTGCACTTCAGCTGCAAGACACCAACACAAGGGCTGGTCAGCATCAGTGCGAGTGGCGATTAGCAATTGCACAACGAACCAAATCGGAGCGTTTCCATGGAACCCTCTGCTTGATAATGCTCAAACACATGTTTAAACTCCTGAGCTAAATCCGCAGGGTCCATCAGAGTTGGTTCGATGATGTGCGACATTGCGCGTGGAATGGTGCCGTGAGGATGGTTTGTAAGCGCATTGGAAATCATTTGGTCCAACGTGAGCCCTTGGCACCGAGCAAGCTTGAAGAACGCCCAAATGAACGATTCCCAGCCCATGTACTCGACGCCAGTGAAGGGAGACTTCGTTGTTGTTGGAATTGCCGCCGTCGATGGAGGCTTCGAAAAGTCTGGCCCAAGCTTTGTTGTGACCTGTCCCAATAAATTCTTTGAACTGTAACTCGATCGGCTGAGATGCCGAGTGCGCGCCTGCGAAGTCGATTGATTGCGTGGACTTCCAACCCAACTTCCATCATCGTTGTTGCTCTTCATTGTTTCGTCGAACACGGCACGCAAATACTCCAGCGTTATGTGCCCGTGGACCAGTTGGCAATCCTCAAACAGTTTCACGAAGCGAGGGAAATGTATGGCAACTTCCTCTCCATTGGGTAGATTTCCTCGCTTGACCCCGAACATTGCGTAGCTATTAAATGTGTCCTTGAGATGACCTGGCGTGGCGAGCAAGCAAGGATCAAGAGTTACCACGGGCCCTCATACCAAAGCTCACAACAAGAACTCACCGCGCAACGTCTGCGAAGCAGTCCTAGGGTGCGAAGCATAGAACGCTTTTCGAATCCATGGGACCAACTTTGCGGTTTTGTCTCGGAACAGCACAAACTGTCCTGGTGTGTCGGGATCCAAGTTGATCTTGTTCGCATATGTTCTAGAAAACGAGAGCGGCACATCAGGAGCCAATAAACCGATAAGAAGGCGAAACTTGTCGTTATGATGGGCAACGCCATCGTCGTCGTCGACATGGTCTTCGTCACTATCATTGGCGCGATCCCAAGGCGTCTCCGGTCCAACTCCAATTCCAACGCTACTCTGCGTGGTTTCTTTGTCGGCGTCCGTGGTTCCCATGCCAGGTGGAACAATAATGTGACGTTGGCTTGGGCGCCGCAGTGACGAAGAGTAAATGTGGGGGGAGGTGGCATTGGATATTGTGTCGGACATGACATCGTCGTACTCCTCCACACTCACAGCGATGTCACCAAATTCGTCATCAAAATCAGAACCCAGCATTGACTTTTTGCGAACAAGTCTCCTCGACACAGTGCTGTCATCATCATCCGTCGCCCATTTCTAAACGAAAAAGAAAAGAGGTTGTCATTCATGACACCCGCCGACCCGACACACACCCAAAGAACATGGTCAAGCCATACTCACCATCATTCGCTTATATTCGCGCGTAAAATGCATTGCCCACGCCTTGAGAATGACGTGCAACCAAGTGGTGCAGTGCATTGTTCCAACGTGTTCTCCTTGGATGATCATACTGCGTTGCAGCTCCGTCGCAACAGCTTCCCAACTACTGTGGCTGATGACACCCAGGAGGGCAGCACGAGCGCCAAGCAACGCTTCTTTCCGGTGGATGTAGCCACTCGAACAGAACAAGTGCAGGGAATCCGGCAGTCGATCCAGGTGCCGGATTGCCGATAGCATGAAGTCCGATAACGGCGTGCTGTGCGTCAAAGGTGCCTTTTTGTGCTGGACCACGCCGCAAATGACGCCAAACCAGTAAACAAGGCGGTTTCCGGCGAAAAAGCGCAGGTCGGAGAAAAATCGCTCGCTGGCGGCCTCGGCCGGGGCGGTGGCGCCGTGCGCGTTCAGGAAGTATCGATCCAGAAACTCCGGCATCATCGGACGAGGCATACCGTTACGATCAGCGATGATGTTCAATTCAGATTTCCTTGCTAGAATGTCACAGACTTGGCAAACAACTTTCTCTTCGTACGACCTGTGACATTCGCGTGCAGCAACAGTGAGCGAAATGGAGCACACTTGGTGGTATTGCGGTTCACATACCCTGGGCGCAGCGGGGCGTTCCTGGGGTTTAAGGAATGCTTGAGCAGCTCTTTGCTTTGAAACGCCTGCAATACAGACAGACGCGGCATCTGTTGAGCACAGCTTACAACGATGCACGAGCATAATTTGAAAGAGATAATACCTGCAATATGCCGCCCAAAATTGGGAACAATCGCGCACTGACATCTGCGTGAAAGGCATTGCCAGTTGGTCCGTGGCTGTTGCCTGCATGAGATACACCGCCTCCATACCCTTCCACGGAAGCTAACGTTTGCGACCCGAACGATGCTTTCTGTGCTTCTGTTTGGGTGCTCGCAACTTCTGTGCTTTTTTGAGAAGCAAGGACAGTGGTCCACACATTAGCTGCTGACACCTTGCCCAACCAATCAATACCTGTGTGCATATCTCCGGCGTCGATGACTTGAAAGGCATCGGTATCAGCCATAATGTCTTGAGCCGTACGTTCTGCCAACTGGAAAACCGCCACTGCAATGTTTTTGGCGTCAAAGCGCAGCGTCCCGCGGTGATCAGTGGCACAGAGCTGGAGCAGGTGAGGCGTGTTCTGCAGGAGTCGGTGGATGTTGATTGATCGCTTCAGCTCCGCCGTGAGTCGTTCGATGCGTTGTGCCATTTTCTGTTCGGCATGCCACGTTCGCCACGTTTTCCACCATATCCCCAACATTCTTCGCTTCAACTTGTCAATCAACGAACGCCGCATTCGCTCGGTGTGTGCTTTCCAAGCATTGAACACGAGGCGCTTGCCAAGTTTCCTGGAGTTGTCGCCAGTTTCCTGCGAGGCCACAAGGAAAAATCGTACTTTCGCCTGAAGCCTTTTGAAACGAGCCTGCAACAGGAAGACCATTTCAAAGAAGGTCCTGCGACAAGGGAGGTTCGGGCCTTTGTTGCCGGAGGCGAGCGCGGCGTCTTGGTTGTCGCCATTCTCGGGCTGATTCGAACTTGCCCCCGTGGGTGTGGGGGTGGGCGTGGAGAAGTCGAAAAATATGCACCGGAAGATTTCCCGATTCAAGTAGCGCTGAATTTCGCCGAATTCTCCAGGTGCCTTACCGAGAGCATGCAAATGATCCACCAGCAGCTTTGTGGTCGTCCAACTGGGGAGGAAAGTGGAAGACGGTGCCACTGTGGACAGAGCATCACTTTCACTTGAAGGATTTGGCGAGCTTCGCTGTTGGGAGCGTCGAGCTTCCTCCATTGCAACTTGCATTTTGACCGCGAACGACCTGAATCGCGAGCTTTGCTTCTTAAACCACGCTTTCCACGCTCCGCCTGCGGCTGTGTCCGATGCCTTGTAAGTCACGTCGGTCAACTTGGTGTGGCTGCGACTGCCTCCTGCATACACAGGTTTGCTCGGGGACCGTGCTTTGTATCGGCGTTTGT
>Ga0213839_1002028_pt1 | contig 11858 bp, 8 predicted proteins | sample SWPATP21_FD_160075 | JGI IMG/M metagenome (GOLD analysis project Ga0213839, IMG submission 160075) | Coastal seawater microbial communities from Marineland, Florida, United States - SWPA TP2 #1 | ecosystem: Environmental > Aquatic > Marine > Coastal | place: USA: Florida | collected 2016-08-14 | reverse complement strand
CAGGCCAGGCCGTGCCGCACGCTTCCGACCGGCGACGGCCAGCCGAACCAGCTCTTCCGCTCCCGCACGGTGGACCGCAACCAAGCGAGGGCGCCGGCCGCTCAGCCGATGCGACCGAGCCGCGTGCCGAGAGCGCCCGCGGAGCGTGTGCGAGGCCGGGTCGCCGTCAGCTGCTGACCGCCCGAGGTCGTCGACGAGCAGCTGCGCCCGACGCACACGTACGTGCCCGATCGCCGTTGCCGGGGGCGTCAGCCACCCGCAGCGTGCCGAGCTGCCGACAGCCCCCGACCGCGAGCCGACGCCCAGCACCACCTGCCCTTTCCCCCGAAGCCGCCGCCTCTGCACCCGAAAGCGCAGCGCCGAGCTTGAACCCCGCCGATCGCTCCCGCGGATCGGCGAATCCCACGGAGTGCTGTGGCTCGCAGCCGTTCGACAATGTCCTGCCCACAGCCGTTCGAGGCGTCGGCGAGCTCTGAACCATTTGCGAAGTGGGGAATCGCCTGTCTTGCCCACGAACACCAACACCAACACCAACACCAACACGAAGCCGTGGCACCGACCGACGTCTCTGAGCCACGACCTCCGACGACGCCAGCCCCCGCCCCGGCTCAGCCATCGCCGCCGACGTAGGCCTCCGCTGCCTCGTCGTGTTCGTGGTGGTGGTGGTAGGTGGTGTTCGTGGAGCACCCCTTGGTTCCTCCCCGCAAAGCCCGGAGTAGGGCCCGGGCGGGCGAAGGTGGACGAGGGCGGTGGACGACGGCCGGGGGCCATCGCCATCCTGCGGTAGGGGATGGGGACCGAAGGGTCTCCTCCTTGGCGGACGGGACCGTGGCCGACCGCTTCCCCCACGCGCGCGTCGATGCCGTGCACGCCGCCTGCCGAGTCGGTTGCAGGCCAGGCCGTGCCGCACGCTTCCGACCGGCGACGGGCCACCGAACCAGCTCACCAGCCACCGCGCGGTGGGCCGCCGCCGAGCAAGGGCGCCGGCCGCCAAGCCGACGCGACCGAGCCGCGTTCCGAGAGCGCCCGCGGAGCGTGTGCGAGGCCGGGTCGCCGTCAGCTGCTGACCGCCCGAGGTCGTCGACGAGCAGCTGCGCCCGACGCACACGCACGTGCCCGACCGCCGTTGCCGGGGGCGTCAGCCACCCGCAGCGTGCCGAGCTGCCGACAGCCCCCGACCGCGAGCCGACGCCCAGCACCACCTGCCCTTTCCCCCGAAGCCGCCGCCTCTGCACCCGAGAGCGCAGCGCCGAACTTGTCCACGAACACCAACACCAACACCAACACGAAGCCGTGGCACCGACCGACGTCTCTGAGCCCACGACCTCCGACGACGCCAGCCCCCGCCCCGGCTCAGCCATCGCCGCAGACGCAGGCCTCCGCTGCCTCGTCGTGGGTGCCGTGCTCCAAGGAAGACGAAGCCCCCGCCCGCAACCGCGGACGGGGGCATCGAGGAGGCCGTGGCCTCCCCTACGCAGCGAGCGCTACCAGCGGTCGCGGCGGGGGGCGCGGCGCTTGTCTTCGGCCACGTTCACCCGGATGTTCCGGCCGTCGAGGCTGGAGCCGTCGAGCGCGTCGATCGCCGCCTTGGCGTCGTCACCGTTGGTGAACGTCACGAAGCCGAAGCCCCGGGACCGGCCGGTGTCACGGTCGAGGATGACCTTGGCCTCGGTCACGTCGCCATACTCGGCAAAGGCATCGCCCAGCCGCTGATCGTCCGTGGCCCACGCGAGACCACCCACAAAGAGCTTGTTGCTCATCTTCACTTCTCGTTCTCGATGCGACGCTTCCGTCGCTTACCGGGCAGAAGGCCCGAACTGCAGACGCCCCGATGGCGTCGCCGGCTGGACAACATTCGCACGCGTCCGACCGGTATGCACGGCTAACGCGCCCCCGTGACGGCGCACGCAATCCGCGCATGTCGCCTCACGGTTCGTCGGACATGAGGGCGGGCGCGGCCTCCACGCGGAGGTAGCTCACGTCGAACAGATCGGGCGTGCTCAGCACCAACGTGAGGATCGATCCCGTCTGGCTGGCGTGGTGCTCGGCCGCTGCCACCGTGGCATCGCGGCAAGTGACCCCGCCGCAGTCCCGCGCGACGTCCCACTCCTCGGTGGGCTGCATCACGTCCTCGCCGATGAACGGCTCGAAGGCCTCGTAGTGGTTGAGCACCCACATCGCCGGGATCTCCTGGTTGGTCGCCACCCGATACGCCGCGAGCCCGGCCACCTGGTGCTCGAGGTGGCCGGTGAAGCCATGGATGTGGTCGAGGGTGACGATCAGCTCCGGACCGAAGTCCTCGACCACCTCCCGGAGCCAGGCGTTGGGGCTGTCGTGCGCGCGCCACGCCTCGTCGACCGCCCCGAAGTCCATGAGGTCGAGCTGATCGCCGGTGTGGTTGGGGAACTGGCCGATCGACAGCGTGGCGCCATAGGCCGCGGCCGCAGCTTCGGCCTCGGCCTGCCGGATGGCGCCGAGGTCGTCGCAGTCGTCGAGCGCGCAGGTGCCCCCCTCGCCGCGGGTGAACAGAGCGATGTGGCACGCGCTCCCTCGCGTGGCGCAGGCGTAGGCCAGCATGGGCCCAGCGAGGGTCTCGTCGTCGGGATGGGCCCCGACGAACAGGATGCGCGCGCCCCGGTCGACGTAGCCGTCGAAGGTGTCGGGAAGCACCGCCGCCGTGTCTGTCAGCGTCGCCGTCGGCGGTGGCGTGGACGACTCGGTCGCCGGGTCGGAGGCGTCGTCTCGGCGGCAGCCGACCAGCACCGCGACCACGGCGAGCAGCGCAAGGGCTTTCATCGCTTCACGTCGACCCAGCTGTCGGGCGACGGCGTGGGCACGCGCTGCACGTGGCCGTCGGGCCACACCACCTCGAGCTGCAGCACGTCGCGGGCCTCGCCGAGCCCCAGGAACACGTCGGGGTCGTTCTGCGCCGCGAAGCCGGTGGCGGCGCGACGGGTGCCGTGGACGGTGCGCACGGTGCCGTCGGCATCGCGGACGCGCGCCCGCACCCGGGCCCCGATGGCATCGCGGCTCACCCCGCCCCCCCCCTCGAGCCGCACCCGCAACCAGTGCCCGGGACGAGGGAAGCGGAACTGGAACACCCGGTTGGGCTCGGCCACCTCGGGGCCGGCGTAGGCCGGCCCGCCATTGCTCACCAGCACCTCGTACAGCCCGTCGCCGTCAGCGTCGGCGAACGAGATGCCGTGGGTGCGGTAGGGGTAGCGCACCTCGGCGTCGTGCCGAAGTGCATCGGTGCCGCTCGGGTAGTCGACCCGGTGCGACCAGCTCTCGTAGCGGGGGACGCGCACCTCGAGGTCGGGCGGCAGGTCGGGATGGTCGACGCCGACGGCGGTGATGCCCGTCGACACCAGCAGGCTGTCGGGCCACCCCTCGGCGATGCCCCCGTTGCCGACGTAGACATCGGCGATGCCGTCGGCGTTCAGGTCGCCCAGCTGGCAGCCCATCACCCCCAGCGGCTCGGCGTGGCTGCGCGGGTAGGGGAAGTCGACGTTGATCCCGGTGGCGTCGGCCACCTCGACGAAGCCACGGCCCGCGACGTTGATCCACACCAGGTGCCCCCCGCTGTGCACCGCTGGCTCGCCGGGCTCTCGCTCCCCGCGCCGGAACACCACGAGGTCTTCGAAGCCGTCCTGGTTGAGGTCGGACGCGATGGCCGCCTGGCTCTTGTCGAGCTGCGGATAGGACAGGTCGGCCCCGCCGAGGGACAGCTCCGCGGTGACGTCGGTGAACCCGAGCACGCCGGTCTCGACCCGGTCGTTGCGCCACAGGATGTTCGGCCCCACTGCGTTGTTCTCGAACAGGTCGAGGTCGCCGTCGTTGTCGTAGTCGAGCACGGCCGAGTTGCGCGTCGACCAGCGATGCCGCCAGCCGGGCTCGAGCTGGACCTGCTCGAAGGTGCCGTCGCCGAGGCCGCGGAACAGACCGTTGCGACCCATCGGGGTGTCGTCGTGCAGCGGCAGCCAGCTCGACGGGTTCACGGGCCGGTTGAGGAACAGGTCGAGGATGCCGTCGAGGTCGGCGTCCCAGGCGATCACCGAGGCGGTGTAGCCAGCGACCACCTCCCCCTCGAGATCGGTGAACACCAGGCCGGAGCTGCGGCTCACGTCGTCGAGGGTGCCGCTGCCGTCGTTGAGGTAGACGCGATCGAAGCCCGGAAAGTTCGTCTCGTTGCCGCCCACCCCCACGACGAGGTCTTGGTCGCCGTCGTTGTCGAGGTCGGCGGCCACGCCGCCCCACATCACCAGCCCGTCGTCGAGCTGCTGACCCGCCTCGTAGCGCAGCGCTCCGCCTTCCGAGACGTTCATCAGCAGGAAGGAGGTGTCGCCCGGGTTGCCGAGGAAGTGGTCGATGTCGCCGTCGCCGTCGAAGTCGGCCGCCACGTTGGCGCGCCCGCGCTGAAAGCCCGACAGGCCCGCATCGGCGAAGCCGCTCGCCATGGCGAGGTCGGTGACGGAGACGCCGTCGTCGAAGGTGTAGGTGACCGTGCCGCTGCCGGTAGGGGACGGCGAGGCGGTGTCGGCCGAGGTCGCCGCGGGCCCGTCGCTGCCGGCGACCGACCCCGATGGTCCGTCGGCCGCGGGCTCGGTGCATCCGAGGACCGAGACGAGGGCAGCAGTGAGCAAGGGCTGTCGGATGCGGGCTCCCGGGAGTTCCGACCGGATGGTAGCTCGGGCGGAGGCCCAGCGGCCACTTCCGTGAGGGCACGCCGCGCCCACCCACGGCGAAGTCTCCGGCGGCAGACCCCCTGGGACGCTCAGCGGCGCACGACGACCCGCTGGTTGACGGCCGGCGGTGCGATGTGCTGCACGCGCCCGTCGGGCCACACCACCTCGAGGGCGTCGATGGACGCCGCACCGTCCAGTCCCAGGAACACGTCGCCACCGTACGGGGCTCCGTGCGCTCGGGCATGCGACAATGGTGTATGAACCCCGAGCTGCTCCATCACCTGAGGCACGGACACCCGCTGCAGCGGGGCCTGCACGGCGTTCGGTTCACCGGACGTGCCGTGAGCCGCATCGCGACCGGGGGGTGGCTGGGGGCCCTGGCGATGGCGTGGCTGATCGCCGTGGCGCCCCTGCCGGCCACGCTGGCGCTGTGGGCCCCCACGCACCCGCAGGCCTCCACGTCGCCGGTCGACGACCCGTGCTTTCACTACGGCCTGAGAGAGTCGCTGGGCGACCCCGACGCCGTCGCCAAGCGAGCGCTGCAGCTGGACGCAGGCGCCCCGCCGATGGTGTTCGAGCAAGGCGCCGAGCTCCTCCACAGCAAGAACGTCGACGCCGTGCAGACGCTGCGGACCCTGGCCGACGCGCCGCTATCCACCCCACCGACCGACGCGAGCCTGGCCACCGCCCGCGCCGAGCTCAGCGACGCCTTCGTGGCGGCTCGGCGCCACGTCCACGCACGCCACCCGGTCGCCGCCCTCCCCCTCGACGCCGGCATCCCGCCGCTGCTGCTGCCTTGGCTCTCGGTGGCCATGGGACTGGCGGGAACGCTGCTGCTGCTGGGCCTGTGGCACCGTCCACGACGTCCGCTGCACGTCGAGGCCTCCGCCGCCGGGCTGCAGGTCGACGACCACCACTACCCCCGACACCAGCTCGCCTCGGTGACCATCGAAGACCGCCGGCTGCGGCTGCGCACCCACGAAGGCACGGAGACGTGGTCGCGCCCTGTGCACGACGACGACGTGCGGCACCTCCATGAGCTCGTCGTCGCCTACGTCGCCGAGGGCGCGCGGAGGCCCGTGCTCGAGCCCCTGGGCAGCGCCGACGACGTGCCCGCGGCCCTGCGCGCGGTGGTCGCTCGACCCGTTGCGAGCCACCGGTAGCGCTCAGCGCGCCTCGAACCAGAACACCCGCCCCTCCCGCGGCCCGGCGAGGCCCGCCGGTGCGATGGCCACGCCGTGGTCGGCGTCGACGAGCACCAGCTCCGTGGCAAACCGATCGGACATGTGGCGCAGCGACGGCGCCACGACGGTGGGCTCAGACCAGACGCCGCCCACGAGGTCGTAGACGTACATCCCGCCGGTGGCGACGCCGAAGCTGTCCCGCAGGGGTTGCCCGGCGATCAAGCGCGTGCCGCTCAGCGCCAGGCCCCCCTCGGAGGCGTCGGGGAGCGTGGCCGTGCGCTGCCACCCTGCGCCCGTTCCCGAGGCCGTCGCGCGCTCCCACACCTCCACCCCGTCGGCCGACATCACGGCGATGCGGTCGCCGTCGATGGCCGTGGCCTGCCCGTAGCGACCGTAGTCGGCGGGGGTGGCGGCGCGGAGCGTCTCCGACAGCGACCATCCGCCCGGCCCGCGCTCGTAGACGTAGACGCTGCCGGAGGCATCGGGCCCAGGGTCGTCGTCGTAGGCGGCCGACACCACCAGCGTGTCGCCATCGACCACGACGCCGCCGAAGTAGTCGGGGCCCGGGGACGGGTTGGTGATCACCTGCACCAGAGGCCACGAGCCGGTGGCCGCTCGGTCGAAGACGTAGACCCCGCCGACGTTGCCGCTGGTGGCCAGCGGGAAGCCCCCGGCCCCGACGAACAGCTGATCGGCGGTGAGCGCCACCGAGCCCCCGAACCCGTACTCGTCGGCGGAGCCCGCCGGCGACAGCCGCACCTGCTCCACCCAATGGGTGCCGTCGAAGGTGAACACCCACAGCGAGCCCACCTCGCGACGGCCATCGACCTCGGCGGCGCTGGCGCCCACCACGAGCGTGTCGCCGTCGAGGGCCATGGCGTAGCCGTAGGCATCGTAGCGATGGGGCGTGTCGATGGGCCCGAGCAGCTGCCAGGCCGTGCCGTCGTGGTGCCAGGCCACCGCCTGGCCGATGTCGGGGTCGCCGACCACCACGTGGCGATCGCTGGCCACCACCCCTCGCGGGTGGGGGAGCTTGTCGGCCGCGGGCAGCTCGTCGACCACCCACCCGTCGCTGATCAGCTCGTCGGTGCACAGCCAGGTGTTGCAGGTGGTGGTGAGCCCCATCGGCGCGGGCACGCCGAGGCCCGCGGGGTAGGCGGTGGCCCCGTCCCAGGTGGTGCCCACGCTGTACAGGCCGAGGCCCACGGTGTCGGGCAGCCAGGCGGCATCGCCCACGTCGGTGGCGACGCTGTCGCTCACCACGCTGTCGACGAGGTGCAGCGTGGCCTCGCCCAGCGCCACGGCTCCGCCACGCTCGGCGGTGTTCCCGTCCAGCACCACGTCGGTGAACCGGGACGGACCGCCGATGGCCGCGATGGCGCCCCCTTCTTCGGCGGTGTTGTCGCGCAGCTCGCCGCCGGTCCACTCGACGTAGCCAGCCGCCACGCCCCCGCCGGTGGTGGCGTCGTTGCCCATGAACACGGTGGTGGGGTCGAAGGTGACGGTCGCCAGGCCGTTGGCCGAGTCGCGGTCGGGGCCCACCCAGGCACCGCCTCCCACGCCCGCCACGTTGCCCGACACCGTCCAGCCCGTGCCGTCGACCGTGGTCGCGTAGAAGCTGAGACCGCCGCCGTCGGCGGTGGCCACGTTGTCGATCACCGTCACGTCGGTGCCGATGACGTCGCCCACGCTGACCGACAGGCCGGCGCCGCTGTAGGCCGTGTTGCCCGAGAACACCACGCGCTCGAGCTCGAGGTGGCCGCGGCTCATGTACATGCCGCCACCGCCTTGCTCCGAGGCGTTGTCGGCGATGGTGACGTCGCGGAGGAAGGCACGCCCGTCGGCGATCACCCCCACCCCGGCGCCCCCCGCCATCACCGTGTTCCCGCTCACCTCGCTGTCGAACAGCCACAGCTCGCCGTCTTCTTCGAGGCCGACGCCGCCGCCGTACTGCGCGCCCTTGTTGTCGCGCACCACCATCCGTCGCAGCACCCCCGAGGCACAGGGACCCACGGCGACCCCGGCGCCCGGGAGCGCGGGGAAGATGTAGGCGGTGAAGCGCAGGTCGAAGCCCTCCACGGTGAGGCCCGCCAGCGCCACGTTCGCGCGGTTGATCGCGACGGCGTTGGTGTAGTTGAGCACCGTGGGCGAGGTGAGCACCGTCACCTCGGGCCCGCCGATGCCCACGAGGCGCAGCGAGGTGCCGTCGATGTCGAGCAGCTCCTCGTAGGTGCCGGGACAGACAAGGATGGTGTCGCCGTCGACTGCCTGGTCGATGGCCTCCTGGATGGTGGAGGTGGTGATGGTGCCCGCGAGGGTGACCAGGCCGTCTTCGCCGGTGAGCGGGTCGCAGTCGGTGTCGACCCCGTCGCAGCGCTCGGGGGCGCCGGGGTAGACCAGCGGGTCGTGGTCGTCGCAGTCCACCCCGGCCACCACGCCGTCGCCGTCGTGATCGTCGGGGAGCACCGCCGTGCCCGTGTCGCGGGTAGAGGGCCAGTCGCCGGTGTCGAGCCACGGCTCGGGCTCGGGCGCACAGGCGCTGCCGATGCCCGAGTCGTCGGTGCCGGCGTCGGCGGTGTCCCAGGTGGTGATGCCGGGAAGGTTCGCCCCGCCGGTGTCGACCCACCAGGCGCTGTCGCTGTCGGTGCCCGTGCCCGTGGGCGTGTCGGGGGTGTCGGTGGGCGTGGGCGTGCCCGTGTCGGTGGTCGTCGAGGACGAGGACGACGACGAAGGCGTGGTGGAGGGCCCCGAGGGACCTCCGCAAGCGGCGAGCAGGACAACGAGGAGGCGCATGGCCCATCGTATCGCGCAGGCGTCCGATTCACGCCCCTTTCACGCCCCGTCCCCAAGGGGTTGTCGGGGCCTGCCTACCGTGCATTCCAGGAGGACCCATGGCACCCACCTGGCTGGAGCTCGAGCTCGCCCACCTCGACCAGGACGACGACGATGCCTTGGACGACGCCTACCTGCGCGCCGCCACCCTGCTCGCCTCGTCCCCCGACGCTTCGACGTGGCGCCAGCTGCTCGATCGGGTCGGGGCCGTCGCTGGGGCGTCGCTCCTCGTCGCGGGGGCGGTCTACCTGGTGGCGTTCAACTGGGCGGCGCTCGGGCCGCTGTCGAAGCTGTCGCTGTTGGGGGCCGGGCTCACCCTGTGCGCGGTCGTCGGGCTGGTGCGCGGGCGTGGCGATCGGCTCGGAGGCGCCTGCCTGGCCGCGGCCGGCGGCTTCGTGGGGCCGATGCTCGCGGTGCACAGCCAGGCCTACCAGACGGGCGCCGACACCTGGACGTTGTTCGCCGCCTGGTTCGTGCTCTTCGTGCCGTGGGCGATGCTGTCCCGCCAGCGCGGCGTATGGCTCGGTGCCCTGGCGCTGCTGCAGGCCACCGGCGCCACCGCTGCCGCGCAGCAGGGCGGCGACCTGTCGGATCAGCTGCTCGTGGCCGGGGGAACGGCGCTGGCCTGGTGGGGCGCCTGGGCGTTCCGGCCCGCGGCCCGCGGGTGGGCGAGCGTGGCCGCCACCGTGGGCTGGCTGTGCCTACTCGGCGCCACCGCGCACGATCACGTCGGCCGCTACGGCGACGGCTTGTTCGGCCCCGCGTCGTGGGCCCTGCTGGCGGCCGTCGGCATCACTCAGGTGTGGGCGTTCCGCCGCGACCTCTACCTGCTGTCGGGCTCGGCCGCGCTGCTCTGCGCGTGGGGGTCGTCGCGGCTGCTCTGGGTGCTGCTGGAGAGCCGCTCCGACGGCCTGATGGCCTTGTTCGTCATGGCGCTCGCCGTCTTCGCCCAGGCGGTGGCCCTCGGCGGCTGGACTCGGCTCGCACGAGGAGGCAGCGATGCACTGGACGCGTGAGACCCTCGCGGAGGCCTCGGGCCTGCCGCTGCCCCCCCGGCCCCGGCCCCTCCCCTGGTACGCACGGGCGCTGATGGGCGTGGGGGGCTGGGTCGCAGCGGTCTTCCTCCTCGCCTTCCTCGCCTGCCTGCTGGGCAACGAGGGCGCGTGGAGCCCCGTAGGAGCATCGCTGCTCGCCGTCGCCGTGTTCGTGCAGCGGGCCGCCCATGGCGTGGACTGGGCCGACGACCTGCTGGAGCAGGCCTCGCTGGCGCTGGGCCTCGCCGGGCGGGGACTGGTGTTCGCGGGCCTGCTCGATCCGCTGGGGGTGTCGGGGGCGGCCTTCGTCGCAGGGCTCGTCGAAGGCGCCCTGCTGTTCGCCTTCCCCACCTCGCTGCAGCGGATCGCCTCGGCCCTGGCGCTGCCCACGTGGGCGCTGGTCGCCGTCGACGGCGTGGACAGTCCCTGGGTCGTGGAAGCGGTCGGGGTGGTCACCGGCGGCGTCGCCTTGTTCTTGCTGGCGCACCGACACGCCCTCGAGCGTCGCGCCGCGCAACGCGAGGCCCGACGGCTGTGGGGTCACCGGGCCGCCGACCTGCGCCTCACCTCGGGACTGGCCTCCGACGTAGGCATGGGCCTGGCCCTGTGGACCATGGCGCTCGAGGCCTTCCGCTTCGGTGGCCACGGCGGCGGTCCCCTCTGGGGCCTGCTGCACGGCATGTTCGCCGCGGCGGTGGCGCTCTGGCTCGTGTCCACCCACGCCACGACCTCTCGGCAACGCCTGGTCGCCGGTGTCGGCGCGGTGGGCCTCGTCGCGCTGGGCACGCAGGTGCCCGGACTGCCCATCGCGATGGCCTTCGCGCTGGTCGCCGTGCGCACGCGTCACCGCCTGCTGGCGGGGCTCGCCACCGTCTTCGCCTTCGCCTACGGCGCGCTGTTCTACTACCAGCTCGACCTGACGCTGGCGGTGAAGGGGGGGGCGCTGTTCGCCGGGGGACTGCTGATCTTGGGCCTGCGGGCGCTGGCGGGGCTGTCGACGGCGCCCTTGCCGGCGGAGCGGTCGGCGCGGGTGTGGCGGCTGGCCGTCGCGGGGCTGCTGGTGAGCACGCTCTGCCTGGTGCAGGCCCGCGTGCTGGCTGCCGAGGCGCAGCTCGTCAGGGCGGAGACCGTCTACCTCGAGCTCGGTCCTCGCGACCCGCGTTCGCTGGTGCAGGGCGACTACATGGTGCTCGCCTACCGGCTGGACCGCGACGCCCGCGCGCTGGGGTCCGCGCGGCGGCTGGTGGGCCGGGTCGACCGGCGCGGCGTGATCACCGCGGTGCGCTCACTCGACGACGGGCCGCCGGCCCCCTACGAGCGCATCCTCCGTCCCCCGGCGCTGCACGACGACATGCCGCTGGCCACCCACAGCTTCCTGTTCCAGGAGGGGCACGCCGACGCCTACGCCCAGGCTCGGTATGGGGCGTTTCGGCTGTCGCAGCGGGGGCACCTGACACTGGTGGGGCTGGCGGACCGGCAGCGGCAGCCGCTGGGGCCGCCGCGGGCGAGGTGGTGAGCTGGGGGCCGCTCCGTGGACTCGGCGTGCTGGGCGGTCCACGTGGGACGTTGCTGACTTGGGGGCTCGTGCTCTCGTGGGGTGGCGCTGAGGCAGCGGCGAGCGTGCTCGTGGAGGGGAGCGGTGGGTCTTTTGGCTGCCGCCTGGCGGAGGTTCGGGGATGGGGCCGAGCGGGCGGTGCTGGATGGGGGCGTGCTCTGGCGCCCATACTTGGGGGAAAGGGACGGTTTGTGCATGACTTCGGCTGGGTCGTGCTCGCGATGGGAGTGCTGGACCGTAGGGGTGCCTCCCCGGAAAGTCCCCTCGCCAGGGCGATCTATCCGGCTACCTGTACAGGTGGGCGCTCCGCTCCCACCGCGAAGGCACCAACACCAACACCAACACCAACACCAACACGACGGGTAGACGCGGACTTCTCGTCGTGGCTCGGCCCGCGGAGGTGGTCCACGTGGGAGGTCGAATGGACGGAGGCTCGGGCTCTCGTGGGGTGGCGTTGAGGCTGCTGTGAGGGTGCTCGTGGAGGCGAGCGGTGCGTCTCTTGGGCTGCCGCCTGGCGGGGCGGAGGGACGGGGATGGTGCCGAGCGGGCGGTGCTGGATGGGGGCGTG
>Ga0213839_1002027_pt1 | contig 11862 bp, 9 predicted proteins | sample SWPATP21_FD_160075 | JGI IMG/M metagenome (GOLD analysis project Ga0213839, IMG submission 160075) | Coastal seawater microbial communities from Marineland, Florida, United States - SWPA TP2 #1 | ecosystem: Environmental > Aquatic > Marine > Coastal | place: USA: Florida | collected 2016-08-14 | reverse complement strand
TGACCGACTTGCCGGCGGCGTCGATGCTGATGACGCGCTCGCCGGTCTTCAGGTTCAGTGCCTCGTGGTCCCACATGGAGGCGCTGCCCAGCGTGAGATCGACGTCGCTGTCCGTGAGCGCCTTGCTCAGCGCGACGCGGTCATAGGGGAGGTGGGCTTCCTCGGTGAGGACTGTTACGTGCCAGCCGTCGAGTCCGCGGGCGTGCATGGCATCGGCGAAACGGTGCGCCGCAGGGCCGCCGCCGGCCACCACAATGCGGCGCGGGGCGGCGCTGGCTGCGCCCTGGTTCGGGTGGCTTGAGGGGTGTCCGGTCACGGTGGGCCTTTCGCAGGGCCGCAGACGGTGCTCTGCAGCTTGTCGTTCCAGACTAGGCAAAGGGAATTTCGCTTCAGTTTCCCTTATGTTTCGTGATCTTAACTTCTGCATCACGAATGCATTTCCGGCCGTGTGAGCACTCTTTTACGCGTTGGACACATCCGGCGCGCCCGGATGAAACACCGCGGACCTAGCTTGAATATGTGGCCGCAGCAGCGGTTGAGCCCGCATGGGATGTATCAGAGAGGGGCCGGGATGACCGCCGTACTTGAAACCGCCGTACTTCACGACATTGAGGACCAGGCCGCAGCAGGCTGGCACCGTGTGTGCGCCGTCGCGGACCTGGAACCGGGCTGGGGCGAGGCCGCACTGATTTCCGGACGCCAGATCGCATTGTTCCGCACCCTGACCGGTGAGGTTTTCGCCGTCGCCCAGGAAGACCCGGCCACCGGAGCGCACGTGATGGCCCGGGGCATCACCGGTTCCCGCGGCTCGCGCCCGACCATCGCCTCGCCCCTGCACAAGGAGGTCTACGACCTCGAAACCGGGGAGTGCCTCGTCAACCCGGAACTGAGCCTGCCGTCCTACCGCACCCGGATTGTGGACGGGTACATCGACGTCGAGGTCAGCTAGGGGCCAGCTATCCGCTAGAGGCCGCTAGAGTCCGAGCGCCTCGCGGACGTCCGCGAGGACGCTGTCCAGCGCGGCGCGGGCCTCGGTCCGGGCCTCCGGCAGTTCGGCGGCCGAATCGACGCTCCGGATGACCTCGAGGTAGCACTTGAGCTTCGGTTCCGTTCCGCTGGGGCGGATGATGACGCGGCTGAGGTCCTTCGTCAGGTACAGCAGGCCTTCGGTGGGCGGGAGGTTCTCGCTGCCCACAGCCAGGTCGGTAACGGTCTCGACGCCGGATCCGCCGAACGACTCAGGCGGGCTGACCCGCAGCCGGTTCATCATCGCGTCCAGCAGGCCGAGGTCCGCGACCCGGATGCTGAGCTGATCGCTCGCGTGCAGTCCGTGCACGAGGTAGAGCTCGTCCAGGGTGTCAAAGATGGTCTTGCCCTCGGCCTTTGCTGCCGCCGCGAACTCGGCGATGAGGACCGCGGCCGAAATTCCGTCCTTGTCACGCACCAGCGACGGGGCGACGCAATAACCCAACGCCTCCTCGTAGCCGTAAACCAGCCCGGGGACGCGCGCGATCCACTTGAAGCCGGTCAGGGTTTCCTCGTGGGCATAGCCTGCCGCCGCCGCAATCCGCGCCAGCAGCCGGGAGGACACGATCGAGTTGGCGAACACGCCGGCCGGTGCTTCGCCGCCGGCGGCCAGCCGCGCCACGATATGGGCACCCAGCAGGGCTCCGACCTCGTCGCCGCGCAGCATGCGCCACGCGCCGGTGGCCGGGTCCTTGGCCGCCACGGCTGCCCGGTCGGCGTCGGGATCGTTGGCGATCACGATGTCGGCGTCCTCGCGGGCCGCCGTCTCGAGGGCCAGGTCCAGGGCTCCGGGCTCTTCCGGATTCGGGAAGTTCACCGTGGGGAAGTCCGGGTCCGGCGCTGCCTGTTCCGTGACGAGCGTGACGTCGGCGAAACCTGCCGCGTTCAGCACGGCCACCGCCGTTTCCCCGCCCACGCCGTGCATGGGGGTCAGGACGATCTTCAGCCCGCGGGCCGGGAAGTGTTCCGGCGCCGCCAGGGCCGCGACGGCGTTCTGGTAGTCGGTGGCGATGGAGGGCTCCAGCACGGTCCAGCCGTCCGCCGCCAGGACAATGGAATCCAAGGCGCCGACGGCGTCGATCCTCGCCGCAATCAGGGCGTCGTACGGCGCCACGATCTGGGCGCCGCGGCCGCTCTCCTCGACGGCATGGCGGCCGAGGTACACCTTGTAGCCGTTGTCCTGCGGCGGATTGTGGCTGGCGGTGACCATGACGCCGCCGTCGCAGTCCAGCGCCCGCACCGCGTAGGCGAGCAGCGGGGTGGGCAGCGCGGCCGGCAGCAGGAAGGTTTCGACTCCGGCAGCGGTGAGGATTGCAGCGGTTTCCTCGGCGAAAATATCGGAGTTGTAGCGGGCGTCGAAGCCCACGACGGCGCGTGGCCGGGTGCCGGGGGAGGCCTGCGCGACCGCGTTGGTGAGGAACGCGGTGAAGCCGGCAGCGGCGCGGCGCACCACCATCCGGTTCATCCGGTTCGGGCCCGGGCCGAGGGCTGCCCGCAGTCCGGCGGTGCCGAACTGCAGGGTGCCGCTGAAGCTGTCGGCCAGCTCCTGGCAGGCTGCCGCGACGCCGGACTCGGCGAGGCGGATCAGCTCGGACAGGGCGGAGGCAGTGGCGGGGTCCGGGTCCTGGTCTGCCCAGTCGCGGGCACCGCTCAGGAGACGGGCGAGTTCGGCATCAGAAGACGTCATAGGAACCAAACTATCGCCAATCGCGTGCGATTCCGCCCCGGCGATCCAGAGTTGGGGTTTCAGTTGCATCACGTCCGGGCCGAACGCCGGATACAGGCGGGGCCTTGACACCCAAATTTCCGGACACGTAGCGTCTGGAATATGAAGATGGGCCGCGGGGTGGAGTGGGCGGTGCACAGTTGCGTCAACATGGCGTGGACACCGCCGGGTGAGCCGGTGAACAGCGCCCGGCTCGCGGAGTTCTACAAGCTGCCCGCCGCCTACCTCAACAAGCAGTTCCAGTCGCTGGTCCGGGCCGGGGTGCTGGAGTCGGTCTCGGGGCCGCACGGCGGATTCCTGCTGGCGCGCAGGCCGGAAAACATCACCGTGCTGGACATCGTCCTGGCGCTGGAGGGTCAGGACCCGGCCTTCCGGTGTGAGGCGATCCTCGGGAACGTCCCGGAGCCGGTCCGGCAGGAGAATTTCGCCCGGACGTGCCTAATTTCCCAGACCATGCGCCAGGCCGAGCTTGCCTGGCGGCAGGCGCTGGCCCGCCAAAGCATCGCCGGGATCGCGGACTCGATGGAGCGGCGGTTCCCGGCGGACAAGGTAAAGGTCCTGGACTACCTGGCGGCGGAATAGCCGTAGCCGGCAGCCCAGGACCTGACGAAGGACCTCACGAAGGACCCGACCGGCAGTCTCAGGGCAGCGGTCAGAGCTTGGCGATGATCTCCGCGAGCAGCTTGGAAATGCGCGGTCCCGCGGCCTGGCCGGCCTCAAGGACCTCCTCGTGGCTCAGCGGCACCGGGCTGATCCCGGCCGCGAGGTTGGTCACGAGCGAGATCCCGAAGACCTCCATGCCGGCGTGACGGCCGGCGATGGCCTCCAGTGCGGTGGACATGCCGACCAGGGAGGCTCCGATCCGCTTGGCGTACTGCACCTCGGCGGGGGTTTCGTAGTGCGGCCCCGTGAACTGGGCGTACACGCCCTCTTCCAGCGAGGGATCCACCTCGCGGGCCAGCCCGCGGATGCGGCTGGAGTACAGGTCCGTCAGGTCCACGAATGTGGCGCCTTCCAGCGGTGAGGTGGCGGTGAGGTTGATGTGGTCGCTGATCAGCACCGGGGTGCCCGGCGTCCAGTTCTCGTTGAGGCCGCCGCAGCCGTTGGTGAGTACCAGGGTCTTGCAGCCGGCGGCCGCGGCGGTGCGCACGCCGTGGACCACGGAGCGGACGCCCTTGCCCTCGTAGTAGTGCGTGCGCGCGCCCAGGACCAGCGCCCGCTTGCCCTCCTTGGTCAGCACCGAGCGGATGGTGCCCACGTGCCCCACCACGGACGGCGCGGTGAAACCGGGGATTTCGCTGGCGGACAGGGTGGCGGTGGTCTCGCCGATCAGCTCGGCCGCGTCACCCCAGCCCGATCCGAGGACCAGCGCGACGTCGTGGGAGTCGATGCCCGTCTCTTCGGCGATGTAGTTGGCGGCGTCTCGTGCGGCGTCGAAGGGGTCCGCGTTCAGGAATTCTGTATAACTCACTGGTACAAGTTATCGCGTGCCGGGCCTGCTGCCCAGCACCTGGACGGCCCGGGTACTGCGGCGGGCGGCCGGACCCGCGGCAGCCCGGATTCTTGGTGGCTCCGGTTCGGATGGTGGACAATGGTTGATTGTGACTACGCATCCTGACTTCAGCTCACCCCGTATCGCAATTCTCGGCGGAGGACCTGGTGGCTACGAAGCCGCCATGGTTGCCGCCTCGCTGGGGGCGCAAGTCACCATCATCGAGCGTGCGGGGCTCGGCGGATCCGCGGTGCTGACCGACGTCGTGCCGTCCAAAACCCTGATCGCGACGGCAGACCTGATGACCCGCGTCGGCGAGGCCGGCGAGCTCGGCGTTAAATTCGACCTCGACGGCGGCGACTGCTCCCCGACGATGCGCGCGGACCTCAAGCACATCAACGACCGCCTGCTGCGGCTGGCACGCAAGCAGTCGGAGGACATCCAGGCCGGGCTGGAACACCAGAACGTCCGCATCCTGATCGGCTCCGGCAGGCTGCTGGACAACCACACCATCGAGGTCCTCACCTCCGAGGGCACCGAAACGGTGGAGGCCGACACCATCCTGCTGGCGGTCGGCGCCCACCCGCGCGAGCTGCCCACCGCCCGCCCGGACGGTGAGCGCATCCTCAACTGGGCCCAGATCTACAACATGGACGAACTCCCCGAAGAACTCATCGTGGTGGGTTCCGGCGTCACGGGCGCGGAATTCGCCTCGGCCTACAACGGTCTGGGTTCCAAGGTCACCTTGATTTCCAGCCGCGACCGCGTCCTGCCGGGCTCGGACACCGACGCCGCCGAGGTCCTCGAGGGCGTCTTCGAGCGCCGCGGCCTGAAGGTCCTCTCCCGTGCCCGCGCCGAGACCGTCGAGCGCACGGATGACGGCGTCGTGGTCACCCTCGGCGACGGTTCGAAGGTGACCGGCAGCCACTGCCTGGTCTGCGTCGGCTCCATTCCCAACACGGCCGGCATCGGCCTGGAGGAAGCCGGGGTCGCGCTTACCGGGAGCGGCCACATCAAGGTCGACGGCGTTTCGCGCACCACGGCGCCGAACATCTACGCCGCGGGCGACTGCACCGGCGTGCTGGCGCTCGCCTCCGTGGCCGCGATGCAGGGCCGGATCGCGATCGCGCACTTCCTGGGTGACAGCGTCATGCCCCTCAAGCTGCACCAGGTCGCGTCCAACATCTTCACCTCGCCGGAGATTGCGAACGTGGGCGTCTCCGAGGCCGAGATCGACTCGGGCAAGTACCAGGCCGACGTCATCAAACTGTCCCTGCGCAGCAACGCCCGAGCCAAGATGCGCAACCACCGCGACGGCTTCGTCAAGATCTTCGCCCGCAAGGGCTCCGGCACCGTGATCGGCGGGGTTGTGGTCGGCCCGAACGCCTCGGAGCTCATCTTCGCGATCTCCCTCGCCGTCACCCAGAAACTGCACGTCGACGACGTCGCCAGCACCTTTACGGTGTACCCGTCGCTGAGCGGCTCCATCTCCGAAGCGGCCCGGCGGCTCCACGTTCACATGTAGGTCGGGACAGGCCCGGCGGCCGGCGCGATACCGCACCGGCGTCTATGGCTGGGGCACCATCGTCGCGGCGAGCCATTCGCGCAGCCCGGGCCCGACGTCGTCCCGTTCGACGGCCAGGGTGAAGGCCGCCTTCAGATAACTGAGCTTGTCTCCCGTATCGAACCGGCGTCCACGGAAGACGACCCCGTACACTCCCGACCCGGGCCCGTCCGCCAGGGCCAGCGTCTGGAGCGCATCCGTCAGTTGGATCTCCCCGCCCCGGCCGGGGCCGGTTTGGGCCAGGACGTCGAAGATCCGGGGGTGCAGCACATACCGGCCGATCACGGCGAGGTTTGACGGTGCTTCCGCTGCGGCAGGCTTCTCCACGAGCCCCCGGATGCGCAGAAATCCGTCGTCGCCGGCTCCCGGAACCACATCGGCACAGCCATAGGCGCTGATTTCGCTGGGCTCCACTTCCATGAGCGCCACCACAGAGCCCCCGGTCGCGGCCTGGACCAGGGCCATTTCGGCCAATATGTCCTCCTGCTCATCGATGAGGTCGTCGCCAAGAAGGACAGCAAACGGCTCATGGCCAACATGCCGCCGGGCGCGGAGCACGGCGTGCCCCAGGCCGAGGGGATCGCCCTGGCGCACGTAGTGGATGTCGGCCAGCGTTGAGGAAGCCCGGACGGCGGCCAACTTCGAGAAGTCTCCCTTCCGTTCCAGGGCGTGCTCCAGGGTGGGCTCCCGGTCGAAGTGGTCTTCCAGCGGGCGTTTGTTTCGGCCGGTGATCATGACGATGTCCGTCAGCCCGGCACGTACGGCCTCCTCGACCACGTACTGAATAGCGGGCTTGTCCACGAGGGGAAGCATTTCCTTCGGCATGGCCTTGGTGGCCGGCAGGAAGCGTGTCCCCAGTCCGGCTGCCGGGATGACGGCTTTGCGCATGGAGTCTCCTAATGTTTGCAGTCGATTTACAGTTCGTTGGTTCTTGGCACTGCCGAAATTATTGGGTGCTGCAGGGGACGTTGCTGAGTCCTTGACCGCTGGTGACGGTGTTGGAGCAGGAAACGATGTTGTGCATGGCTGGCCGGAGCGCGATGCCATGGCCGGATCCGTTTGCCGTCCCGGAGTTGTTGGTGAAGAGGTTGTAGTCCCCCCACTCCTGAAGGATGTTGTGGGTCTGGAACCCGTCCTTGGAGGAGTTCCGGCCCTCGTTGGAGTCGATCGTCCAGGCGTTGCCCTTGACGTTCATCCAGGCATCGGCGGCCGTCATCGCTGAGCCGTCGAGGCGGTTTCCCCTGACTATGCCGCCCAGGGTTCCCTCTTTGATGTCGATGTTCTCCGAAGTGGTGCCGGCGATGTCATTGTTGGCGATGATGTTGTAGTTGCTGTGGTCCGGTAGGCAACCGGTGTAGGTGCACCAGTTGCTGACCGCAGTGCCGATGTAGATTCCCTCACCGAATTTTTCGTTGCGGTTTCCGGTGCCGTGGATGGTGTTGCCGATGATGAGATTGCTGCTTGAGTTCGTCCGCAGGTGGATAGCCTCGTCCCCGATGTCGGTGACGGCGACGTTTTGGATGACGGAACCGGTGGTCGAGTCCGCGACTATCCCCTTCTGCCCGTTGCGGACGGAGAATCCGGACAGGACCCAGTAGCTGGCACCGTCGAGGTGGAAGGCGTACCCCTTCTCCGTGCCGCCGCCGTCAAGCACCGCGCCGCGCCCGCCGCACAGGTAGATTTTTTGCGCCGACGTCCCGGAGCTGGTAGCGGAAAATCTTCCGGAGTAGGTGCCGTCTGCGAGGTGGATGACGTCCCCGGGCTTGGCATTAGCCAGGGCCTGGGACAGGTCATCGGCTGTCGAGACATCCGTGGTGGACCCCGGGCAGGTAACCGGTTGGTCGGAGGGAAGCGGTCCTTCGCCGGGACGGGCATCCCTCTCGCTCGGGCTCATGGCGGCCTTCCGGTCAACTTTCTTCTTCGTTGACGCGGCCCCGGCCGCGGACGGCTGCGGTGTGAGGTCACCGGACGGGCCCGCGTCCTCATAAGGCTCTGCGCTGGCGCCCGCGGTGGGCAGTCCTGTGGTCGTTTCCGTGGCGGAAGGCGCGTTCGTTGGCGAGCCGACCGCAACAGCGGGCTGCTGGCCACCGCGCGCGGCGACAGTGATGCCTCCGACAATGGCGATGAGGGCAATGATGGTCATGGCGCCTGCGATAGCCCAGGGTACGGCTTTAGGCGGAATCACGTGTACGCCGCCTCAACGTGTCCGCCGTCGGTCGGTCGGAACGTGCCCGCCTCGCCCCGATGGTCCGCCGGGGACCTGCGTCCCATTGGCCGCGCTGGTGCTTCGGCAGCGTCCGGTGCGTCTGCCGGTCCCAGCGAATCCGGATGGACCTGCAGGGGATCCAGATCGGTGAAGGCGCTCATGGGCGCCTGGTCCGCATACGGATGCCTGATGACACGCTGCAGCCGCCGTCCCCGCAAGGCTGTGAACACGAGGATCAGCCCCAGAACCGTCCACAGGACAGTGAGCGGCTGAAAGAAGGATGCCAGCATCTGCCAGAACGGCTTGGTGACCGTCCACTCGGTGGTCGTGTTGTGTGAAGTCGTGGAGTTGGCGGCCCGCTTCAGGTCGACGGCGCTCGGTCCGCTGCCGGAAATAATATTGGACCTCACACTGACTTCCGCCGCCCCCAGGGCCGATATTCCGTGATTACTGATGTTGCTCAGGCGGTTGCTTTCCACATCTGCTGCAGCATCGCGCAGGTAAACTCCGACGATGCTGTCCGACACGGCATTGTTGGTGATCTTGCCTCCCGTGACACCGTCCCGCAGCGCGATGGCCTGCGTGGCCAGATTGCTCAAGTGGTTGTCGTCGATCGTGACACCGGAGGCCGCATCCTGGACGACGATGCCCATCAGACTGTTCGAGATGGTGTTGGAGCGAACCGTGGTGCTTCGCCCGCCGCGGATCTCCAGTCCGTAGTGGCTGTTGCCGGTCATGGTGCTGTTGATGACCACTACGTCGTTGCCGTAGGAGCTGATGGACGTGCCTGTAGCGGACGGACCCGTCGCCAGCGGCCGCCCGTCGATGTAAATCCCGTCCCGGCCGTTGAACTCGGCCTTGTCCGTGTCGAGCCGGACTGACCGGATGGAGCGTGACAGGCGGAACCCGTCCACCGCGCTGTGACGTGCGGTTGAGTCGACGATGGTCGCGTTCGACACGTTCCGGTGCAGCACGAAGCCGTCCATCCGGCTGCGCTCAGCCGTGACGTTGTGGACGCTGACTCCGACGGCATTTGCCAGGAAGAGCCCGTAGACGTTGTCGGTAATGTCCGTGTTCACCACAGAGGCGGTCACATAGCTGAAGTCGGAATTGGTGGCTTCGCCTTCCAGCGCAGGGATGATGTCACTGGGCAAAACCGCGCCCGGCACCGGCTGCGCCGCCGCATCCTTAACGACCTCCGGATATTTGCTGTTCTTGGAGTGGTGCTTGGCCAGGGCAGCCCCTGCGGCGCTGATCGCCCCGGTGATGGGGCGGTCGGATCCTGTCATGGACAAACCGCCGGTCCGGCCGCTCCAGAATCCCAACGACTCGAACGAGGCATGCTCGATCGCAACCGTGCCGCCTATGGACCTGATGTAGGCACGCCCGTTGTCCGTGACCTGGCGTGGGCTGCTGTGGTCCACGTCCCAGCTGGTGATCTTGACCGGCGCGGTCGCCGTGCCCGATACGTTGAGCCGGCCGCCATAGTTGATGATCGAGACAAACTTCTGGGCGGAGCTGAACATCTTGATGGTGAGCAGCGTCGACCTGTTCAAAGTGAGCGTCGCACCGGATTCAATGACGATGTTCTCGCTCAGCAGGTAGCTGCCGTCAGGCTGCCTGACGAATGTCTTGGGGGCCAGGGACAGCAGGTCATCCACCGTGTACTCCTTGGCCCGGGCGGTCAGGACCAAGGTGTAACCGGTTCCTGAGGCGACCCGGTACGGGACGTTGAGGCTCGAACCTGTCCAACGGGCAATGGACGCTTGCGTGCGGACTTGGATGAGGCGTTGATCTTCGCCCGCCACCAGCGCTGCTTCGGTGGTCGGGTTGCCGGCGTAGTTGCTGCCATCTGTGACCCCTGGGCTGAGATCGGACTGGGAATCCGCCCCCTGCGATAGGGCGGCCGGTGCGGTGATGTGCGGTTGTGGGCCCGAGGCCGCTGCTATAGGCGCGGTAGCCAGCAACATCCCCATGGCCACGACCGCGGCTTTGCTCAGGTGTTTCATTATGCCTCCGCCGTGGTGAGTGTTGCTGCGGACTGGCCGTCGCCGCCGGTCTGGTTTTCAGTCCGGGTGAGCCAGCCCTGCTTGTTCATGGTGATGAGGGCATAGGTTTTGATCGGCAGTGCAATGACGATGACCATGACCGCCAGCAGCGGCAGGAGGAAGACCTCCCACGGGTGGCGGGACAGGTGCGACCATCCGCGGATGCCGCGGCCCAGGAGCAGCCACCCGACCGTGAGCGCCAAGCCGAGGCCGGTGAGTTCCAAACGGCTGAAGAGCAAGTAGCCGATCGTGACGCCCATGGTTACGGGGGTCAACAGGATCTGAAGGACCGTGACCTTGGTGACAAACGGCACCCGCCATAGCCAGCCCTTCTGAATGGCCGTGATGTAGCAGCGGTATGAGTTCCGGCTCCAGCGCACGCGCTGTTTGATAAAGGCGCTGAGCGTGTTCGGAAACATTGACAGGGCCCGGGCGCTGGACTGGTGCACGGTCTTGAAGCCGGCACCCAGGACCAGCCAGGTGAGCCGGCCGTCGTCGCCGGCGATGCAGCGGCGGCCCAGGAAGAATTCGTCCTCCAGGTTCGGAAGGAGCGGCACCACCACGGAGCGCCGGTAGGCGGCGGTCCGGCCTGAGAGGCACGCGACGGCACCGGCAGCCCCCATGGCCGGCACATAGTCGTAGTAGCGCAGGTTGATCATCCAGTCCGCGATCCGGCGCCAGACGCTCGATTCACGCTGGAACACATTTTGCTGGGTTCCGACCCCGCCGACCAGCGGATCCGCGAACGGCATCTGGACAGCGGCGAGGAGCCCGGGCTGCCAGGACGTGTCGGAATCGACGAGCACGAGAACTTCACCCGTGGCCTCTCTGATGCCCCGGCTCAGCGCCGATCGCTTGCCGGCGTGCCGGAAAAGGATCGGCCGTACCGAGGGAATCCCCAAGGCGTTGATGCGCTCAAAGGCCTCAATGTCCCGGACGTCCAAGACGATGATGATCTCGGTCGGGTTCTGGGCGAGCCAGGTCTCCAGGCACCGCATCAGGATGTCGGGGTCCTCATGGAAGGACGGAACCACGACGGAGGTAGTGGTGCTGAAGTTGTTCACGACCGGGCGGGAGCGCTTGGAGAGGATGACCCGGTAAAGCCACAGGCCCCAGACGACCAGTCCGGCCAGTGCGATCGGCATGTAGTCGTGCCACTGCGACAGGTTGAGGCCTAGCATGACAGTCCCTGCCGGGGCGCGCTGGCGGGCAGGGAATAGAAACCGGAAATGGGCAGTAGCGTGCCCTGAAAAATAACCATTTGTTGTGAATCCCCCTTGGATGGCGGCGGGCTCTGAGTAGCTTCGCTGCGACTCTCAAAACATATTGGCGACCTAGGCGACGGCACCCGAGTAGGGAACACTGCAATTGGCCGGCGCCTTCACAAGTGATTCCCCTTGGTGTTTCCGCAGAATCACTGGTCTGGCGACGGGAGGCCCACTTGTTTCTTGAGGCGGCTACTTGGGCGTTGTCCCTGCGCCAGCAACGCTCCCGGCGGCCCTCCGTCGTCGAAGGTTCGGTGGTCACGAGTGCGGTGGCCAAGAGCGCGGTGCAGAACCGGGCTCCCGGGGGACCTTCGGCCGTACCGCGGCCCGGCCGGGCGCCGACACTATGGAACATGGCCAGGATCTATATCCCTTACGGGACCGTTGAAGGACAGACTGCCCAGATTGTCGATTACATCGCCGAGCTGATCCGGGCGCACGGGCACGAGGCAGACACGGCGGACCTGAAACATTCCGGCGACACCCTTCCGGGCGGCTACGACGGCGTGATCGTGGCTGCCTCGGTTCATATGGG
>Ga0213839_1002023_pt1 | contig 11883 bp, 10 predicted proteins | sample SWPATP21_FD_160075 | JGI IMG/M metagenome (GOLD analysis project Ga0213839, IMG submission 160075) | Coastal seawater microbial communities from Marineland, Florida, United States - SWPA TP2 #1 | ecosystem: Environmental > Aquatic > Marine > Coastal | place: USA: Florida | collected 2016-08-14 | reverse complement strand
AAGTTATGCAGCAAGCCACTAAGGTAAGCAAGACCCGGTTTCGGCCGCTGCGCGGTCGGAATCTCTTTGCACAACTGTTCAGCCAGCGTCGCGCAGTATACAGCCTGCAACCAGTACGGCGTACCACCCCGCGGGCCATTCGCAGGCACGGTCAGCATCTGTCCCATAGCCGTGCCCAGTGCCATGTTAACCACCAGCTCAAAGCCCAGCACACGCACTACCGCATCTTCAATAGAGCTGACATCACCGGGGGCAGCATAGTAAGGGGACGCTGCCCAGCTCATCACCTGGGCCGACAGACTCGGATCCAGGCGTACGACTTCCACCAGATCATGCACATCGGCATCCGGGTCAGAGCGCAGCATCAGGATTTTTTGCGTCGTCGGTGACATGGACGGCAAGCCCAGGGTGTCTTCCAGCCGTTGTTGTACGCGCAGCTTAGTGAATTTCTTCACCGCACTGGTGATCACTTCTTCATCGTCACCCCGCGGTGCCTGCAACGCAATTTCACTGGCTTCGGTGGACAGTTTGCCGTGCATCGCATTGCTCAACAGCGCTGCATCCACATCCCAGTTACTCTGCGTAAATGGTTCGTTCACCTGAATAGAGGGGTATTGCAGACAGGCATCGTCCACCAACAGTTGCAGGGCGGTCAGGTTGCGAAAGCCTTTGTCAGACTGCACCGCATCCTGACTGAAGAAGCGCTCAGCATCAGCGCCTTTTACCGGCTGCAGTTGACGGCCTGTCAGTTTCCAGACGTTGGCCAGATTCAGCAACGTGGTGGCGGGAAGCAGTGCCAACACCTTGCCCTCCTTATCATGCATCAACACCAAGCGGGCCAGACGGCTGTCCTGCCCTGCCGGTGCTGCTTGAACGCCTACAGACAATGTATTATCTCCAGCTGGGAATTCGTCTTAAGTTTGCTCTATAGTCCTGCCCGAGCAGCGCTAAAGATCAGGGGAGATCAAGGCTCCCGATATATATGACAAAGTGTTCTTTAACGCCTAACCTACCGTAAATACATAGCAATCAGCAACGTATACAGTGGATTTTTCAGCTAAGCAGGGCCATACCATGTTTCGTTATCTCACTCTTCTCTTTTTCCTGTTCAGCTCAGCCGTCTGGGCCGTCAATGAAGATCTGGCACCAGAGTCGGCCACCGGCCAGCAAGAGAGCCACGCCGTTACCGCACAACAGTTTATGGCGGTCTCCGCGCACCCACTGGCCACGGAAGCGGGTTATCGAGCGTTACAGCAAGGAGGTTCCGCAGTCGATGCCGCGATTGCCATCCAAGCCATGCTAACGTTGGTAGAGCCTCAGTCTTCTGGTATCGGCGGCGGTGCCTTCATGCTTTACTGGGATAACGAAAAAAAACGCCTGTTTGCGTATGATGGTCGGGAAACCGCCCCGGCTACCGTGGATGAAAACCTATTCGTAAAGCCGGACGGTGAGCCCATGAACTGGTACGACGCCCTGGTTGGCGGCCGTTCAGTCGGGACCCCAGGCGTATTACGCATGCTGGAAACCGCCCACCTAGAGCACGGTAAGTTACCGTGGCACCTGCTTTATATTGATGCCATCAAACAGGCTCGCAACGGGTTTGAGGTGGGTCCCCGCCTGCACCAACTGATCAAATCCAAGATCAATCCCGGCCTTGACCGCTACCCGGCTGCACGCAGCTATTTCTATACGCAAGAGGGTGAACCACTACCAGTAGGCAGCTTGCTGAAAAACCCTGAGCTGGCCAATTCACTGGCGGGTATCGCCCGCAGTGGCGCCGGGTACTTTTATAAAGGCCCACTGGCACGCCAGATTATTACCTCAATCCAGTATGCAGCGGACAATCCCGGTCACCTGAGTCTGGACGATCTAGCAGACTACCGCACCGAAATACGCGACCCACTCTGTCTGCCCTACCTGAGCTACAAAGTCTGCGGATTTCCACCACCAACCTCCGGCGGCGTTACAGTCCTGCAGATTCTGAAACTACTGGAACAACAACCGATGGATGCGTTCAGCCCACAGGGTGTTCACTTCAACCATCTGTTCACGCAGGCATCCCGTCTTGCCTACGCGGATCGCGCACGTTATCTGGCGGACTCCGATTTTGTCGAAGTGCCGGTAGAGGGTCTGCTAAGCGAGGCGTACCTGGCACAACGTCGTAACAGCCTGCACACCCACCGAGATAGCGGCAAAGCGACCGCAGGGACCCCAGACGCAGCCCCTGAACGGCAGGATGATCAGTCCCCGGAATTGCCGTCAACAACCCACTTTGTGGTCGTAGACGCTCAGGGTAACGCGGTATCCATGACCAGCAGTATCGAGATGGCGTTTGGTTCAACCCTGATGGCCGGCGGCTTTTTGCTGAACAATCAGCTCACCGACTTCTCGTTTGTCGCTGAAAAAGACGGCGAGCTGGTCGCCAATCGGGTGGAAGCAGGTAAACGCCCACGCAGCTCCATGTCTCCGTTTATGGTGTTCGACCAGAACGACCAGCTCGTTGCGATGATCGGCTCCCCCGGTGGCAGCCGTATTATCAACTATGTCGCACAAAGCCTGCTGGTGATGCTGAACCATCCCGAAATGCCTCTACAGGACGTGGTCAACCTGCCACATATCAGCAATCGCAATAGTATCACCGAGCTGGAGCAGGATACGGCCGCCGCTGAACTGTCAGCCGAACTGGAAGCGCGTGGCCACACCATCAAAGTGCGGGACCTGAACAGCGGCCTGCACGGCCTGCGCAAAGAAGCGGATGGTTTATGGCATAGCGCCGTCGATAACCGCCGCGAGGGATCGGCAAAGGGAGAGTAAAAAACAGGGAGAGGATACAGGCTCAGTTTCCCGATACGGATTAATGCAATCGATCGGGAAACTGCCGTGAACGACCGGAACCGGCCGTTTAGTTACGTACAATCTTGTTAACGGTTTTCAGCGCGCGGATCTTCTTCATCACCTGGGCCAAATGGATACGGTCTTTAACCTGCAACTCCATATTCACCTTCGCCAGTTTACCTTCGTGATCGTCGATATCGATCTGCTGCAGGTCCGCCCCTTGTGATGTCGCCACCGTTGCCAACTCAGCAATGATGCCGCGGTGGGACTCAACCTCACAGGTCAGATCCGCCACAAATTCTTCGTTCAGCTGATCGAACCACTCCAGATAGATGCACTTGTCCGCATCATCCAGCAGGTAGCCAATATTGCGGCAGGCGGTACGGTGAATCACCAACCCTTTACCAGCGCTGATATGGCCCACAATCTGATCCCCCGGCAGTGGACGACAGCACTTGGCGTACTGCAGCACCATGCCTTCGGTACCACGGATCGCCAGCGGTTTACCGCGGGCGTCTTCCATCACATCATCAGCTTCCGGACGCAGGCGACGCGCCACCACGTAGGCCTGACGGTTGCCCATGCCGATATCTTCCAGCAGGTCATCCAGTGACTTGAATTCCGCCTCAGCCAACAGGTCAGCCAGCTTATCCGGCACAATATCTTCGACGTTTGCACCGTATTTGCTAAGGAACTGATTGAGCAGGCGGCGGCCCAAATCGATCGACTCGTGACGCTGCTGGTTTTTCAGGAAGTGACGAATCGCCGTACGGGCTTTACCGGTGGTGACAAAGTTCAGCCACGCCATATTCGGCTGTGCACTTGGTGTGGTGATGATCTCGACCGTCTGGCCGTTTTCCAGCGGTTGCGACAACGGCGCTAAGCGGCGATCAACCCGGCAGGAAACACAGGAGTTACCGATATCGGTATGCACAGCGTAGGCAAAGTCGACCGGTGTCGCCCCTGCTGGTAGTTCCAGAATCCGGCCCTTAGGCGTAAAAACATACACCTCATCCGGAAACAGATCCTCTTTAACGCTTTCGATAAACTCCATCGAGTTGCCGGCGCGTTGCTGCATCTCCAGCAAGCCCTGCACCCATTTACGGGCACGTTTGTAGGACCCCACCGCACTGTCGGAGTCACCGTAGGTTTTATAGTGACTGTGTTCAGCAACCCCCTGGCTGGCCACCGCATCCATCTCTTTGGTGCGGATCTGCACCTCGATGGTGATATCGCGGGCACCAAACAGGTCGGTGTGCAGCGACTGATAGCCGTTGGATTTGGGGATCGCAATGTAATCTTTGAAGCGGTTCAGTACCGGTTTATAGAGGTTGTGCACGGCCCCCAACACACGGTAACAGTCATCGATGGAGTCGGTCACAACACGGAAGGCAAACACATCCATGATCTCCGAGAACGATTTGTTCTGGGACTTCATCTTGTTATAGATACTGTAGAGGTGCTTCTCACGCCCGGTAACGGTACCGTTTAGCCCTTCCTGATGCAGACGCTGACTGATCGTTTCCTGAATGGAGCTGATCACATCTTTGCGGGTACCGCGCGCCTGCACCACCGCCCTGCGGATATGCTTGGCACGCATCGGGTAATGCGCCTGAAACGCCAGGTCTTCCAGCTCGATCTGCAAATCCCGCATCCCCAGCCGCCCGGCAATCGGGGCATAGATATCCAGAGTTTCTTTGGCGATACGGCGCTGTTTGTCAGGGCGCATTGCTCCCAGCGTTCGCATGTTGTGCAGGCGGTCGGCCAGCTTCACCAGAATCACGCGGATATCTTCCGCCATCGCCAGCACCATTTTCTGGAAATTGCTGGCTTGGGCTTCCGCTTTGGTCTCAAACTCAAGGTGGGTCAGTTTGGATACGCCGTCCACGATGTCGGCAACAGAATCGCCAAACTGCTCGCACACGCCTTCGTAGGTAACTTCGGTATCTTCGATAACATCATGCAACATCGCCGCCATCAGGCTTTGATGATCCATGTGCATACCTGCCAGAATGCTGGCTGCGGCAAGGGGGTGGGTAACGTACGCTTCACCACTTTTCCGACGCTGGCCTTCATGCGCTTGTTCAGCGTAGAAATAGGCGCGACGAACCTGTCGGATCTGTTGCGGATCCAGATATTCGGTTAAGCGTTCAGAAAGTGCATCGATGGTCGGCATCACCCCTCCAGAATACCGTCAGTGCTGAAAAAGCACTTATTTGTCCGATAGTTGGAATGATGCCGTATAACGGAGAGTTGGGGAAGACTTAGTCTTCTTCAACTTCGTCCAGGATGGTTTTGTTGCAGTGACCTTCTGCGATTTCACGCAGGGCAACAACAGTTGGTTTGTCGTTTTCCCACTCAACTTTTGGCTCTTTGCCACCAGTTGCTAGCTGACGGGCGCGCTTTGCAGCGACCATGACCAGCTCAAAGCGGTTATCAACATTATCCAGGCAATCTTCAACGGTTACGCGAGCCATGGTTAACCTCTAATCAGGGGTTTTCGGAAAGACCGGGCATTTTACTGGTCAGAGATTAAGCTGACAAGAGGTCGCCCAGCAATTGCGTGTGTTTTGCTGCCTGACGGGTCTGCCCCAGACGACGACTGAGGAATACTGCTGCCAGTTCATTCAGCGCAGTATCAAAATCATCGTTGATAATCAGGTAGTCATACTCAGGATAGTGGCTCATTTCACCCACTGCCTGCGACATACGGTGATCGATCACATCCTGGCTGTCGGTACCACGACCGCTCAGGCGGCGCTGCAGCTCTTCCTGCGATGGCGGCAGAATAAAGACAGACAGACATTCCGGCATCAAACGGCGCACCTGCTGCGCACCCTGCCAGTCGATCTCCAGAATCACATCCATACCCTGCGCCAGCTGCTCTTCAACCCACACCTGTGAAGTGCCATATTTATTGGTAAACACCTCTGCGTGCTCAAGAAACGCACCCGCTTCGATCATCTGGTTGAACTGGTCCATATCAACGAAGTTGTAATCTTTACCATCCACTTCACCTGGACGCATATCGCGGGTGGTGTGAGATACAGACACCAACACCCGATCATCACGCTCCAGCAGCGCTTTTACCAGACTGGTTTTACCGGCACCGGACGGTGCAGACACGACGTACAGGGTTCCTTTATCGCTCATAGTTATGCTCAAAGTTGATCGCAGAAGTGCGCGGGCTGCGCAAAACCCTAGTATACAAGCGTGAGCCGTCCGGTGTGTATTCACACGCGAAAAAAGCGTGATACCACACTGTTTGTTGTTGCATCGTTATTACTGCATATAGCGCAGCAGGGTTTGCGCCGAACGGTAGTCTTCCTCGATTACATGCTGCGCCACTTTGCCCGGCAACCAGAAGATATGTGCCCCCGTGGTATAGCGGTGGGCCTGTGCAGCTTCGGTGCGCATTGCAGCAGAGGCGATTCGCTCCAACAGCGCTTTGCGACGCGGATCGGTCCCCCGCCGCACAAACAGACCATTCCATGTGGTCTGCCGGATGCCGGTTTCCGCCCTCAGCGTGGGCGTGTTATCCGACACAATTAAACGCTCGCGGGTCATCGACACCAGTAACTTCACGCTACCATCGTTAAGACAGGCCTGCAGTTGCTGCACAGTCGTGGTGACCACATCCACATCACCCGCCAGTAATACGGGACAATCGATCTGATCCAATGCTTTACTGCCACCAAAGCGAATACCCAATTTATCGGCTGCCTGTCGTGTAAGTACGGTCGGCAAGGCCTGATCACCAAAATGCCCCAGCGTCACCGGCTGCTGGCGGCTGTGCGCTGCCAGCAGCTTTAAATTGTCGTATGGCGCATCCGCCCGCGCTGCCAGCACAAAGGGATACTCCAGAAAAATCCCCAGCGGTTCAAAGTCTTCCAGCCCATAAGGTGTATTGCCCGCCAACGGCTGAGTGGTCATCAAGTCCACCACAAACGAACCAACCGTCAGACCATCAGCAGGGGCTGCTGCTACTTGTGAGGCACCAACGATACCGCCCTCTCCAGGCACGTTCACCACCTGTGTGTTTTCCCCTGTCTGGCGTTGAACTTCATCAGCAATCAAGCGCGTCAGCGTGTCCTCCAGATCTCCCGGTGGCCAAGGCACCACAAAAGTAATTCCTCCGTTTGAGGCGTCCTCTGCGGCCACAGGCACCGCCCATATACAGGTCAGCAGGCATAATAGGTGTACAGCGGTCTTTCTTATTGTTCTCATCTCAACCTCGTCCTTATCCATTGGTCGTATAACAGAGTCTGTCATTGAACCACCTGTAAACGGTCAGGTGTTCCACCAAAAGGTTGAGAACAGGTAAATTGCAGGCACAAAAAAGGGCGCTCTATGCGCCCTGCTAAATACCCGCTGTGTAGTGGGATTATTCAATATTCTGGATCTGCTCGCGCATCTGCTCGATCAGCACTTTCAACTCCACGGCGCACTGAGTCGTTTCCGAGACAATCGATTTGGATGACAGTGTGTTGGCTTCGCGGTTCAGCTCCTGCATCAGGAAGTCGAGGCGGCGGCCGATCGGGCCCTTTTGCTTCAGCACACGGCGCACTTCCTGTACGTGGGTGTTGAGACGGTCCATCTCTTCATCCACATCAGCTTTTTGCGCCAGCATGACCATTTCCTGTTCCAGACGGCCTTCGTCCAGATCTTCTTTCAGTTCTTCAAGACGACTACGCAGGTTGTCGCGTTGCGCCTGTAGAATCTGTGGCAGTTTTTCACGCACTTCCACCACAATGGCTTCGATCGCCACCAGGCGCTGCTCGATCAGCGCGTTCAGCTCAGCTCCTTCACGTTCACGACCGGCCAGCAAATCATCCAACGCAGCTCCAAACAGTTTCAGGCCTTCCGCTTTCACCTGATCCATATCGATCTGCGCATCCTGCAAGACACCCGGCCAGCGCAATACGTCCAACGGGTTCATCGGCTGTGTATTACCAGATAACGACAACGCAGCCACTTCATCGGCAGCCGCAATCAGTTCTTTGGCAAAGTCAGTGTTGACGGTCAGTTGCTGCGCCTGAGCTTCCGGATGAAAGCGCAGAGTGCACTCCACTTTGCCGCGGCTCAGTTTTTTGCGCAGCTGTTCACGTAACGAACCTTCAAGGTCACGCAGACTCTCCGGCAGACGCAGGTGAGGTTCCAGGTAACGATGGTTAACAGAACGAATCTCCCAGATCAGGGAACCCCAGGCGTGCTCGGCTTCCTGCCGGGCAAAAGCGGTCATACTACGTGTCATATGCGGTTATCTCGATTAAAATGCAGGCTTTCATTCTAACAGCCAAGCGTGCACAGCGGCTATTGCGGTGCGCGATAATCAAGCAACGGTAGTCATACACTTATGAGTTCCAGCATCTCAGAACAGCTGCAAAACCTCGGCCTGAACAAACTGCGTCCGAGCGGTCGTCAACCGGACCAGATGCGCCCGGTGAAAATCACCCGTAACTTTACCTGCCATGCAGAAGGTTCTGTGCTGGTTGAGTTTGGTAACACTAAAGTGATCTGCACCGCATCCGTTGAACGCGGTGTACCGCGTTTCCTGCGCGGCAGCGGCAGCGGTTGGGTAACCGCAGAATATGGCATGCTGCCACGCGCAACCGGCACTCGCTCCGGCCGTGAAGCGGCACGTGGTAAGCAAGGTGGACGCACGGTGGAGATTCAGCGCCTGATCGGTCGTAGCCTGCGTGCAGCGCTGGACCTGAACAAGCTGGGTGAAAACACCATTACCATCGACTGTGATGTTATTCAGGCGGATGGCGGCACACGCACAGCGTCTATCACCGGTGCGTACGTTGCTCTGGTGGATGCAATCAATGTGCTGAAGCAGGACAAGAACGGCGCCATGAAAGGCAACCCGCTGAAGTTTGAGATTGCTGCAGTATCTGTGGGCATCTACGAAGGCGAGCCGGTACTGGACCTGGATTACGCAGAAGACTCCAAAGCCGAAACCGACATGAACGTCATCATGACCGGTCAGGGCGGCTTTATCGAGGTTCAGGGCACTGCTGAAGGCGCACCGTACTCTCAGGACGAATTGAACAAGATGCTGGATCTGGCCCAAAAAGGCATTAAAGAACTGGCAGAATTGCAGCGTCAGGCGTTGGCTGAGTAAGCCTGCCCCGGAAAGAACAAAGGGAGCCATTGGCTCCCTTCTTTTTTGTCGTTTTACCGCTGTCTGCGTCGATCAGATATCCAGCGCGTAATCGATAATCACCGGTGCGTGTTCACTAAACGCTTTATCCCGGTAGACCTGCACAGATTTTACAACTTTACGCAGGTTTGCTGTCGCGACCTGATAATCCAGACGTGCACCTTCATTCAGCTGCCGTGCCCGGTTGTAATCCGGCCACCAAGTGTACTGACGTTCTGCTTTGTTGATCTCACGGAAAGTATCAACGTAACCCATATCACCCAGAATCTCTTCCATCCAGTTTCGCTCATTAGGCAAAAAACCGGACACGGTCTGATTCACATACCAGTTGCTGAGATCGATAGGTTTGTGGGCCACGTTGTAGGTGCCACAGAAGATAAAGTCACGGCGCTTACGCAGCGTCTTTTTCATGTGACCCATAAACAGATCCATGTACTCTTCTTTAACCGCTTGTGCCTCTTCACCCGCCAGACCCGACGGAATACTCAGCGACGCCACACTCACTTTGTCGAAATCAGCCTGGATAAAGCGGCCATGAAAGTCGCATAGCTCAAACCCCAACCCGGTCATAATCGCCTTAGGCACATGACGGGTATAAATCGCTACGCCACTGTAGCCGTCTTCGAAAGCATCAAAGAAATACGGGTAGTAACCGTCCGGATGGTAAAGCTCATCATCAAGCTGGTATTCCTTCGCACGCAGGTCCTGCAAACAAACAACGTCAGCATCTTGCTGGACCATCCAGTCAAAAAAACCGTTTTTTGCAGCCTGTTCAATACCCTGAGTATTGAATGTAATAACACGCATAAATTAAGGATTCCTGTTACAAACCGCGCGCAGAAAGAAAATCGCCAACATAAGGGCGGATTGTATAGCGAACTTCACGAAATTGAAATTACCATACCAATTTTGTCAGCTATTATGCACCTGCCACGCTTCGACTTTTGTATTAGTCGTCATGCTGCATCGCAAAATAGCACAGAATCCGATTTCACGCCTAGACCTGCGTGAATTGAACCTTGTGCCAGATCAGCGTTGGGCCAGATTGGACGCTTCTGGTAAAATTCCCGCCGTCGTTAATCCATCACTGCCGGAGATACTTATGCAGGACTACCAGCGCGAATTTATCGAATTTGCTATCGAACAGAATGTACTGCGTTTTGGCGAGTTTACGCTCAAATCAGGACGCATCAGCCCTTACTTCTTTAATGCGGGTCTGTTCAACAGCGGTGTGGCGCTGGCAAAACTGGGCCGTTTCTACGCTGCTGCCATCGAACAGGCTGGCGTACCGTTCGACGTACTGCTGGGCCCTGCTTACAAAGGCATTCCGCTGGCAACCACAACGGCCGTTGCACTGGCTGATCACTACAACAAAGATGTGCCGTACGTATTCAACCGTAAAGAAGCCAAAGCGCACGGTGAAGGCGGCAATCTGGTGGGTGCACCCCTGGAAGGCGGCGTGATGATCATCGACGATGTAATCACCGCGGGTACTGCAATCCGTGAAGTTATGGAGATCATCGATCAGGCGGGTGCAAAACCTGCCGCGACCGTAATTGCACTGAACCGCCAGGAGAAAGGTAAAGGCGATCTGTCTGCGATTCAGGAAGTTGAGCGCGATTACAACATGCCGGTTATCAGCATCATCAGCCTGAACGACCTGATCGAGTATCTGGAAGAAAAAGGTGATATGGACGCAGAACTGGCAGCGATCCGGGAATACCGCGCATCCTACGGTATCTGATCACACCGCCGTATCACGGGGTCTGTGGCCGTTTGGCCCTGACCCTGATCTTACGCGACGCGCTGTCCAGCGACCCTGTTGCATCACCGCAACGACCGATGGATTCGATACTCGCGTAATCCTCGCTTTTGATGGTGCTGACGTTACAGGTCGTTGTCGCTTTGCACCCCTTCAAGCCACCTGTGCCAAAGGTGTATGTCGTTGTACTCGTGCTAGCTGTTTTACAACCACCGACACCCTGTGGGTGAATCATCTTGCTCAATTCCAGTTGAATACCGCTTTCGGCGGCTTGCATGGCGCGGCTGGAATAAAAGCTCAAGGCGGTTTGTTTCTGTCCTAACAACAGCATCGAGGCCATACCCGACAGCAACAACGCGGCAATCGTGATCATAAAGATCACGGTCATCAGACCGAGCCCTCGCTGGTGTTTTAGCAGCTGTCTGTCAGGGCGCATTTCTCACCTGTACCACATGCTGAATTCGCACATTTTCGCCATCATTCAGTACCTCCAGATCAAATACCGCTAAGGCATTGCGCTGCAAAGATGTATGCAACGTGGCAAACGCCGGATTTGGGAAGCTGGCATTGCTGGATACACCACCCGCTAACAGCACCCGATTCGGTTCCCCCGTTGGCAGATTACTGCCACTGCCCGGCAGCAACTGATTACTGTAGAACTGATCGTTGCTGACCCGATAGTTCTGATAGCGGTAGATATCCCCGACCTGCGCGCTATCGCCCGCGGTTTGCGCGGTGATCAGGCAATAGCTGACCGGTGAGCCAACAACAAAAAAGCGCTTAATATGGGACTCTGACAGGAACTGATGGGCATTGGCAAAGGCCACGGTGATTTCGTCCGTAGCGGTTTGCGCACTGACAAAACCAGCAGGATTCCCCAATCGGGTAATCACTGATTGCCCGCCCAGACTATAGACCGCCGACGTGCTGACCGGGAAAACGCCCACATACATCGGCGTACCACTTTGCCAGCCGGTAATACCACCGGAGCCCAACGGAATTGCCTTAAACTGGTTGGCCGCGGCGATCACCGGCAGCTCGGTATAACTGGAAGCTGCATACACCGGAATAAATTCAATGCAGCTACCGCTGCTGTTGCTGGCGACACGCACTGAGTTAG
>Ga0213839_1002022_pt1 | contig 11886 bp, 16 predicted proteins | sample SWPATP21_FD_160075 | JGI IMG/M metagenome (GOLD analysis project Ga0213839, IMG submission 160075) | Coastal seawater microbial communities from Marineland, Florida, United States - SWPA TP2 #1 | ecosystem: Environmental > Aquatic > Marine > Coastal | place: USA: Florida | collected 2016-08-14 | reverse complement strand
CACTGGGCGCGACGGTGAGCAGGGTGGCGTATCGCCAGAGCACCTCGACGGTAGCCTCACGGGCACTGAGGGCGGGCTGTCGCTGACCCTGGCGTGCGACGGAGACGCCACCTCCATCCAGGTCACCCAGGGGAACGCCTACGTGAACGCGGCGTTCGAAGGCTTCGGCACCCAGGTTGTGGATGCCGACGGCCTGATCGGGCCGCAGGCCGACCTCGAGGTAGGTCAGGCCGAAGCTCGGCTCGAGGATGAGGACGGCGGCGTCAGGTCTGGCAACCTCATCCCGCGTCTGACGGACGGCTCTGGCCTTACCGGCATCGAGGTTGAGTTCGTCGGCTACTGCGGCCAGACCTTGTCGACCGAGTAGGTGACCTCGACGTTGTCGACGAGGTAGCTCATGTTGTTGTTCGTCGACTCGTGCATCTCGAGGATGAGGCTCGACGACTCGCTATCCGCCACCTCGTCCGGGTCGACGTCGATGGTGATGGTGAAGGAATCGCCGTCCGATGAGGTCGCGTTGCCGACGGCGAAGTCGCGAACCGTTGGGCCCGCGCTGCCAGCGTACTCTCGAAGGCGACCAAGCACGGTTCCTGCGGTGCCTCCGACCTGCTCGCCCGTCACACGCACCTGAGTCACCGTCACGCCGTCAGGCACGTCGATGTGGAGCCAGCCACGTGCCTTGTCTGTGACGGAGCGGAAGACTGCCACTCCGTCCTCGTCGATGTAGACGTTGCCGCCCTGGGTGAACGTGCGCGACCCGTCGTACATGTTGACGAAGTGCATCGGCAGCAGCCGCTTGATCTTCACCGGCGGGCTGGACCACTCGATGCCGAAGCTTGGGTTCACCGTCAGCTGGCCGGTCACGTTCACCGCGCCGGCCAACGTCGACCCGTTGTTCAGCGTGAGCGCCACGTCCTTCACGCCGGTCAGCGCGCCGCTGTTGCCGAGGTCGATGTCGCCCTTCATGTTGACGGCGTCGTTGGCCTGGTCGACCTCGAGGTTCCAGTTCGAAGACGACGCCCGGAAGCCCGCTCGGAACACCTTCGAGGCGATCATCCGGGCGTTCTGGAAGGCCCCGCGCTCGGTGATGTCCTCGAGGTTCACGTCGTCCTCGATCTCCGCCTGCTGGATCATCGTGTACCGGGCGATGGCGACCTGGTTGCTGGCGATGGCCGGCTCGGTGGGCGACGGATCGGCCGTGCCCTCGACGATCTCCCACTCGGCCGTGCCCGCCACACTGTCGGCCGTGGCGACCACCAGGTCGATGCGCTGGTCGCCCGGCGCGACGGGGTCAGCCAGCAGCGTCGTTGCCGGCACCTCGTACGAGGCACCCTCGATCCAGACCTTCCGCTCCGGCACGTCGACGTCGAAGGTGTAGGTGGGGCTGCCCGCGCCCGTCATCACGACCGAGCCCGCCGTGGTGCTGTCGCGCATCACGAAGTTCTGGTCGAACAGGCCCGCCAGCGCGGTCTGCAGGTAGCCCAGCCAGATGTACGTGCGGCTGAGGATCCAGTTGAACTCGCCGCTGGGGAGCGGGTCGTCGACGCCGTAGCCGTCGTTCTTCTTGGTCGTCGGCTCGTCGATGTTGGAGGTGGTGACCCCGCCGAGCGTGACGCCAATGCGGGGCAAGATGACCGGGAAGTTGTCGAGAAGACCCATGGAAGCTCCCTCCTACAGGATGCGTCGGGTGAACTTGCCTGGCCCATCGAGGCCCTCGAGGGACTCCATGCCCAGGCAGTTGGGGATGACCTCGACGACACGGGCGGCGACGCCAGCTGGGCGCACGTCGTCGACCAGGCGCCGCACACGGCCGAACACCTCGTCACCCAGGCGCTCATCGCGGGTGACGGTGGCGTCGAACGCGGCCGGGTAGACCGGCGTGACCACGACCGTGCTGGGCGAAGTCGACAGCTGGAGCACCGCGATCACCTCGTCCGTCGTGCCCGACGACCGGTTGGCCAAGATGCGGGCGCGGATGAACCGCCGATAGTCGGCGTCGTCGAGCCCGCCGCGCTCTTCGCCCACGATGGCGCCGAACCAGTCCAGCACCGGGCCCACGCCGATGTCGAGATCGCGGCTCACGAGCAGGTCGAACAGGTCGTCGTGCAGCAGCTGGGCAGCGCGCCCCAGCGCCCGCGCGAACGCGGCGATGCGCGGCTTGTCCCGCCACTGGGCCAGTAGCAGGCCCACCGCGTGCTCGGCGATGTCGGTGCGTTGGATCAGCATGTGCTCGTCGGGCCGGACTGCCATCAGCTCGCCTCCGTCGTGGTGACCGTGGTGAGATTGATGGCGGACAGGGCGCTGGGCACCAGGTCGGCGTCGGTGCCGTTGATGGTCACCACCTCCACCTCGGCGATGCCCTCCACGTCAGCAGCTACGCCGATCAGCTGCAGGCGCCGCAGCGGTGCGCCCACGGCGAGCGTGGCGCCGTAGGCAAGCACGCCGGCCCGCAGCGGCCCGTCCACGTCGCCGAGCTGGTAGCCGTCCTCGAGCACGACCTCGAACGCCACGGCTGCCGACACGCTCATCGAGTAGTCGAAGCTCACCGGCTTGGTCACGCCGTCGAGCCCGGTGACGACGCCGCTCTGGTCCGAGCCCGCAGGCCGGATGCCGATGGGGGCGTAGTCGTACAGCAGCTGCAGCACCTCCTGCACCTGGTCGGTGGTGAGCGAGCTCGGCGCCACGACGGCGAGGTACGACTTCGGCGCCATCGTTACGCCCGACACCACCCGGGTCTCCTCGTGCACGTTGTCGAGCACCGCGGCGGCCGTGATGTAGGGGAGCGCCAGGAGCTGCGCGCGAAGCGCGGGCAGGCCTCGAGCTCCACCGGTGGCCAGCGAGCTCGCGCGGCGCCGTCGCAGCGCGTCGTCGGTCTCCAGCGCGAGGCCCTCTTGGGCGTCGTCGGCGTTGGTGACGCTGTCCCACCCTGCCACCGGCGTGACGATGGTGGCGATGTCGCCGGGCCCGGCGGCGATGGCGCCGGCTTCGGAGGCTTCGACGAGCACATCGCCCGGCAGGGTGACGGCGTCTTGGAGCACCCACCGCGCGTTGCCGGAGGGGCCGCCGCCCTGCACGATGCGGCCAGCACCCACCACGGTCCCCGCGGTGCCGCCGAGCGTGACGGTGGCCAGGCTCTTGGTCGAGCCCTTGCGCTCGGTGCCGCTCAGCTGCGACACCACCGACAGCTGCACGCCGGTCGCCGCGTTCGGATCGATGGCGTCGACGATGGCCTGCACGTCCTCCGACAGCTCGCCCAGCAGCTGGGCGGCGAGCGCGGAGAGGTTGCCCAGGATCAGGTCGGGCTCCCAGTCAGGGGTGAGCCCGGTGTCGGCCTCGTAGCTGTCGCGGATGGTGGAGAGGAAGTCGCTGGCCCGGAGGGCCTCGTAGCCGGCGTCGGTCAGGGGCATCGGAACCTCACAGGAACAGCGGCAGGAACATCGCGTTCGCGGCCGCATCGTCGTTGCTCACCACGATGTCGGCGACCTCGTCGTCGTCGGTCACCACCCGGCCCGAGCACCGCAGGCGCCGTGCGGCGCGGTCGTGGGTGACCACCCAGTCGTCGACACGGACCACGCCCGGCGTGGTCTCGATCTCCCGCCGCACCACCGAGCCGATGGCCTGGACGTCGGGGGCCCGCTGCTCGGCCCAGTCCACCAGCGGCAGCCCAACGCTCGGGTCGAGGAACCACTCGTTGGTGCCACGCCGCAGCCGCACCCCGATGCGCTGCAGCACCAGCTCGAGCTTGACGACGGTGCGCGAGCGGTCGGGGAAGTCGCCGGTGGCGGGGTCGAGGTAGGCGTCGACAGTCATTCGGCCTTCACCTTGGTGGCGGTGGTCGTCGTGGGGCTCCAGGTCGGCACGTACGCGCCGCCGGGCAGCGCGTTGATGGCCGCGGCGATGAGGTCGAGCTCGGCCCGGACCGCGGCGAAGTTGTTGTCGGCGGCCGGCCCGAGGCTCACGCCGGCGGCAGCAGCGCTGGAGCCGAGGCGGACGTCGTCGCCGCGCAGCACCGTCGCGCCTTCGGCGTAGGCGGCTGCGTCGAGCGGATCGGCGAAGGTGAGCCGGGCCGGAAGGAAGACGGCGTCGGCGAGGTTGCACCGGCGGGCGTCCTCGGGGGGCAGATCAACGAGCCCGGTGCGGCGGTAGCCGTCGGTGCTGCGGTCGCACACGATGAGCAGGCCGCGGTCGCCGGCACTCAGGGGCATCGTGAGCGACGCACCGCCCACCGCGAGCCACACCACCGGGACGTGGGCGATGGGGTCGACCGGTACGACGCTGAGCTCGTCCGTGTCGGGGTCCTTCCACAAGAGCGGCGATGCGGGCTTCACCGTGGCTGCCTGCCGCTCCGCGTCGTAGGCCGTCACGATGGCGGGCCCCGCCACACGCACTCGGCCGAGGGCCGAGGCGACCGCCTGCTCGAGGTACCAGCTCAACCCCGGGGCCTGCGTCGTCACGCGGCCTCCAGCGTGCCGGTGGCCTCGACGTAGAACGGCGTCTCGAAGCCCGAGTCGCCCACGAAGGTCGCGTCGGTGACCGTGAAGGTGCCGGAGTAGTCGCGGCTCTGCAGCTGCACCCGCCGACCCGGTCGCACCGAGTCGTCGAGCAGCGCCACGAGCTGCACGCCGGTCTCAGTCGGCCCAGGGCTGCCCACCAGGTTGCCCGAGGCCGAGGAGATCAGCGGCACCGACTCCGGTGTGCTCCCTCCTCGAGGGGTGATCACCAGGGCCCCGTCCCGGACGTGCCAGATCGCCCCTCGTGGGCGGAGCAGCGGGCAGATCCGGTCGAGCAGCTCGCGGGGGCGGCCGACGAAGTGCCCGCCGTAGGGCAGCGTGCCTGACAGGTCGGCGGTGATCGGGCCGCGGGCCCATCGGGTCGCGACGAGCACCTGGTCGACGAGCTGGGCGAAGGTGGTCGAGGTCGACCACGAGAGGTTGAGCAGCGTGCTCGCGTACGCACGCCCCCCATCGGCGAACTCGATGCGCAGCACGCGGTCGGGCCCCTGCGTGCGGACCGCCACCCCGTTGCGCACCGGCTCGCCCTGGCCGATCTGGCGTTCGACGTTGTTGTACCCGGCCAGCACGCGCACCAAGGACCGCGGGGCCCGCGCCAGCGCGATGGTGGTGGGCGCAGGGTTGTACAGCTCGACCACGCCGCGGTTCGGCTCAGGCGCGGACGAGTGCTCGATGCGGAAGTGCACTCGGAGCCCTTCGATGCGCGTGCCACGGCCGCCCTCGGGGCCGAGCTCGACCACCACCGTCCGCCCGTACAGCGCGCTCATGGGGCACCGCCGGGCTGGCCGAGACCGCCGGCGCGCGAGGCGGCCGGAGCCCCCACCCACGAGCACGCACCCGCGCGCCTGACGGCCTCGACGTCCGATGCGACCGGCAGCTGCCTACTCACCGGTCACCACCACGCCCCGGATGGTCTCCGGGGGATCTTGCTCGAGCAGCTCGTCGGCGAAGAACCAGAGCCGCAGCCCGTCGCGCTCGTAGGGGTCGGCACCCTCGACGTAGAGGTGCCCGCCCAGCTCGGTGAGGATCCCCCGCCACGGGAACCAGCCCGGCGACAGGCGACGGCCCGCCGCGAGCACGGTGCCACCAGCGTCGAGCACCGTGGCGTACCAAGACGATGTCCGTGCCCGCCACACGCACCGCAGGATGTACTGCGACCCCGCCAGCGTCAGCGTCGCCCGGTAGGAGGGCTGGTCGGGGAACTGGGCCAGGAGCTCGCCGTTCACTGGCCACTCCATCCCGCTCGGGCGGACTGCAGGGCCTTCAACGCAGACACGTCCGGTGCGGGCCCATCCACCGGCAGACTCGTGGTGGGCTGCGGCCCCATGTCGACCTCGTCCGGCATCGTCGTCTCGGCGACAGGGGCCGGGATGCGCGCCGGGATGGCGACGTTGATGGCGTTCGCGATGCGGACCTGCTGGAACGCCGGCTGGAAGATGCGGGCGCCTTCGGCGGTCTGGTCGTGCGGCCAGGCCACCAGTTGGCAGCTGGTGAAGCGGCCGTCGCGGCCGGCCTCGACGGTGATCAGCTCCGACCCGATGGCCTCGAAGAACGTCAGCGCGGCGTCGACGGCAGCGGCGCCCCCACCGAGGTTCGCGGGGTCGGCCGACAGGCTGCCGACGGTGAAGTCGACGATCACGAACGACAGTGGCTCCGGCTGCGCGTGGTCGCTGACCTCGGCCCCCTGCTCGACGGGGTGGCGGCTCACCAAGATGCGAGGGTCGTAGGAGATGCGGGTGTAGCCGCTCGCCCGGAGGAACGTGCCATTGTCGCGGACCAGGAGCACGCTCATCGCTCGCCTCCCCCGACGGCGAGACGTGCCTGCCGATCGGTCGCCGCGGCGACAGCGAGGGGATCCCCGGCTCCGCTGATGTTCTGGGTGAGGTTCACCGTGGTGGTGCGGGAGACGCCCCCACCTGGTGCCCGGTCGCCGAGCACCGCCGACAGCCCCTCACCGAAGGCCGCCAGCGGAGAGCCCACAAGCTGCCCCGTGGTACGGAGGCTGAACCCGCCCGTCTCGAAGTCGCGGAGCGCGCCGCCGATCTCGTCGAGCTGGGCGGCCCCCATGCGGTTGAGCACGTCGAGCACGATGAGGGCCGCAGCCGCCATGTTCTGCAGCCCCGTGGTGATCCCATCGATCGTGTTCGACAGGGCCTCGTCGAGGATGCTGTCTTCCCAGGCGTCGGCCAGCATCTGCAACGCGACCTCGGCGAGCCACAGGACGCCCTGCGCCACCAGCGTGGTGGTTCGGCCGAGCAGGCGAAGCACCTGCAGAGCGTTCCGCACGGTGCGCGCGAACGTGCCGGTGGCGGTGTCGGACGACTCCCACTTGGCGATCCAGTCCCCGAGCACCGAGTCGCCACCGCGGATGGCGACGCGCAGGTCGTCGACGAGCAGCGCCATGAGCGCGATGTTCGCGAGGATGCCCGCGATGAGCCCAACGAACCCCGCCAGGGTGGTGCTCGTGACCCCCATCGCCCCAGCCAGTGCCGTCCACAGTGGCTTCACGGCCTGCAGCCAGGTGTACAGACGGCCGCCGATCGCCAGCAGGCCGCCGAGCCCCGCGGCCCCCGCGACGCCCGCCAGCACAGTGCCCCATCCGCCGATCCGGCCACGGACGAAGCCGTCCACCACCGCCAGCACGGCCTGCAGCCGCACCAGCCCGTCTCGCAGGCCGTCGACGAAGTCGCGGATGCGGCTGCGGATCATCTCCCGGTTCGCCTTCACCCAGTCCGTCATCCGGTTCGCCACCGAGGTCAGCACGGGCGCCAGCGCGGCGCCGAGCTCGTTCCGGAGGCCGCCGATCACCAGCCACAGCCGGCGGCTCGAGTGCGCGAACGCGGCCGAGGCCTCCACGTCCTCACCCGACATCACGACGCCGAGCTCGTGGGCCTCGGCCGCCATGGCTTCCAGCTGCGCGGAGCCCTCACGCAACACCGGCATCAGCTTGCGGCCTGTGTCGTCGCCCAGCAGGCGCACTGTCGCCGTCAGGCCCGCATTCTCGTCGGCGGTGTTCGCCACGGCGTCAGCGAGGCGGGCGAAGATTTGGTCTGGCCGCAGGCTGCGCAGCTCGTCGGCCTCGAGGCCGACCAGGGCCAAGTCCTCGGCCATGGACTTCATGCCGTCGTCGGCATCGAGGACACGGTCGGTGATGGTGGCCAGTGCGTCGGCGAGGTCGGTCTCGTCGGCGTTCAGCTGGTGGAACACCGAGCGGAGCTCTTGGTAGCGCTCGACGCTGATGCCGAGGGCGCGGGCCTGTCGGATGGCCTCCTCGGCGCTGCGGGCGGTAGCCACACCCTGCGCGACCAGCGCGCCGGCGAACGCCGTGGCGCCGAGCGCCGCACGGGTGAGCACACGTCCCACATCGGCCGCGAGGGACTTCGTGGCGTCCATGGCCTCGTTGACGCGGTCGATCTTGTCGTCGCCCTCGACCTCCACGCCGAGGCGGACGAACAGCGACCGCAGCAGCTTGGCGGCCCCGCTAGCCATGCTTCGGGTCCTTGGGGCGCTCAGCGTCGATCAGGTCGAGCATGTGGTGGGCCTCGATGAAGCTCCACCAGCTCCAGCGGAAGCGGACGTCGTCGGGCGCGCACCGGTAGGCGTCGCTGATCGCGATGCGGTGTACGGAGAGGTCGACGCCGGCGGCCGCGAGCTTCATCAGGCGGCGGCTCCGGCGGTCGCCACCGCCCTTGCCCCGGCGGCCGAGAAGGTAGGCAGCTCCGGAAAAAAACCGTTGCTGCTGCAGACCCTCGCCGCAAGCACGTGCATGTCGAGGTAGCGGCCGCGCCAGTGCGACTCCCACAGCGGGTCGCCGCCCACAGCCTGGCCGGCGACGTGCACGTGGCGCAGGATGTCGCGCACGAGCTGGGCGCTGTTGAGCCCCTGCAGCGCGTGGGCGAGGTCGCCGCCGAGCTGGGCCCAGTCGATGCGCTGGAGCGCGGGGGCGAGGGTCTCCACCAGGTCGCGGTCGCTGTCGTCGTCGCCGAGCAGGTCGGCGAACTGCTCGAGCAGCTCGTTGCTCGAGGTGACCCCGGCGACCAGACGGCCGAGGGGCTCGGCGCCGAGGCGGGCCAACTGGTGGAAGATCTCCAGGCCGTCCGAGGTGGTGTGGAGGTTCCACTCGTAGCGGACGCCGCCGACGACGGCGTGGTGGGTGAATCCGGACATGGGGGCTCCCGGTCAGGTGGTGGGGCGGCGCTGCCGCGTCAGAGGGTGTTCAGCGTCCCGAAGAGGGCGCGGGCGTTCGGCACCTCGAGCTCGAGCGTGACTTCGGACTCCTCGAGCCCCTTGCTGGGCGACGGCTTCGTCATGAAGACGGTCGTGTCGCCGCTGAAGGTGTCGCCGTTGTTGAGGTCGAACAGGTGGAACGCCTGCGGCAGCAGCACCCCGGTCGCAGCGGCCGCCTTCTGGGCCTGCATCTGCCCGGCCAGCAGGGTGTAGGCGCGCGTGGTGGGCATCAGCGTGAGCGTCACCTTCAGCGTCTCGTCGTTGATCACCGAGTAGTGGCGACGTCCGTCGGCCGAGGTCTTGGCGCTGTAGTTGTTCGCCACCCACTCGAGGGTGATCGCGTCGTTCTCGCCGAAGCCGCCCGTGATCGGGATGCCACCGATGGAGAGCGTCACGGCCTTGAGGTTGTAGCTGCTGGCAGGCATGAGGCCCCTCCGGATCAGGTCCCGTAGTAGATGTCGAAGGCGAAGTTCGTGGCGTCGAGGGCGTAGGTGCCCTCCACGCGGAAGCGCAGGCGGTTGGCGGCCTTGTCGGCGTCGGTGATGGCGTACGGGGTGCAGATCACCGAGTCGCGGACGAAGTGGCCGGCATCCTCACCGCGCCGCCCACGGGCCACCACGGTGCCGACGATGAGCTGCTGGCCCACCTCGCTTACGGGGATGCGGTCGCCACGGTCCGAGGCCGCGAGCTTCACGGCGGCCACATCCTCGCGAACACGGGCCTTGAACCAGTCGGCCGTCAGCACCTGGTAGGCAGGCCGGCCCGACAGCGCGACACCCTCGCGGATGAAGGTCTGCGCGCTGCTGAACGGCGCGGCGATGTTGACGTTGTTCGCCAGCGCCTGGTTGTACTGGGTCAGGGTGATGTCGGTGGCATAGGGCTCCACGCCGCGGACGCGCCGCACCGTCCCGACCGCCTTCTCGTCGGGGTCCCACGAGAGCCACGCCGACGCGTAGCCTTCGCCCAGGGCCTGCGCGTTCGTGTCGTGGAACAGCACGACCACCCGCTCGGGGTTCGAGATCGACGAGAACTCACTCGGGATGGTGGCCGTGAGCAGGTCGGTGTCCGAGCTCTGGACGATGCAGACGCGCCCGTCGGTGTCGCTGTTGACGGCGTTCGCCAGCGACGCGGCGTCGGCCACCGTGCGCGTGGCGCTGACGACGCCGTAGAAGTCGGGGTCAGCGGCCTTGATGGCGGCGTAGCCCTGAGCCCACGTCTCGCCGCCGCCGGTGTCGACGCGGCCGACCTTCACGCTGCTCGGGATCGGCACCTGGTCGAACATCACCTTCGCCAGCGTCGAGGTCGCCGCGCTGATGTGCCCGGAGGTCTCGGCCGTGCTGATCTCGTCCTTCGACGAGTACTCGACGGTGCGGGCGCCGTTGAGCGTGTTCGTGGCCTGGTCGACCACCAGCATGATGGTGGAGAACCCCTGCTGCCCCGCGGCAAGGGGCTCGAGGAAGTTGGTGATGACGATGGCTTGGGTGGTGTGCGTGACCACGGGGCCTCCTCAGAGGATGACGGTGAAGGGGCTGCCGGCGGGCATCTGGTCGTCGATGTCGACTTGCTGGAGCTCGACCTCGGCTTCGGGGTCGCTGACGACGCGGTAGGTCACGACGAAGTCGCGGCTCTTCCGGCTCTCGCGGCCGACGTCGAGGTCGGTGGTGATGTCGACCGCCGGGGCGCCGGGCGTGGGGTAGATGGTGAGCCCCGCGGCGCGTAGGTCGGCCATCACCGAGGGCTGGCCCAGGTGCAGGGTCGCTCGCTCGAGCCACGGCTCAGCGCCCTCGCCGTGGGCCTGGACGTTGAGCGCCGCCCGCCGCCGACCGTCGACCACGTGCCCAGCCGCGCGTGACTGCCGCTCGTCCTCGCCTACCTGCTCGTCGAGGCCCGTGAGCTTGATCAGCAGGTAGGGCGGCGGCGGGCGGGCGGCCACCGGCATCCCGTCGACCACGACGTCGGCGACGATCACCTGCTCGTTGGCCAGGCCACCGGCGGTGCCGCTGTCGCGCAGCCATGCGAGCACGGCGACCTCGATGTCGGTGCGGGTGCTCACTCGGCGCCTCCCCGCTCGTCGACGCGCACGATGTAGACACGGTCGTGGGGGATCAGCCCGTGGGCACGCGGCTCTGCGTGGGCCACCTCGTAGAGATCGCTGCCGAGCAGCACCAGGTCTGCCTCGTGGCCGGCGTGCTGGTCGACGGTGCGGAGCACGCCCGGGTCGGTGGTGAGACGGTAGGCCTCGCGCGAGCGGACGCCCTCGGGCAGCAGCTTGCGGTCCTTGCCCGGCATCGGTTGCACGCTGGCCGTGAAGGGGGTGTCGGTGGTGGGCCCAGCGACCGGGCGACCGTCCGCACCCCAGCTCAGCGGCGCGTCGAGGCGCCGACGGGTGAGCTGGACGGGCTTGATCATGGGCCTCATCCCAGCACCTCGTGGTCGATGGAGCGGGCGAGGGTGCCGGTCTCGACGAGCGGGTTGTCGAAGCCCTTCTTCTGGATGGTCGACGGCGCGTTGGGCGGGGTGTCGAGCTCGTGGATGGTGATGGCGATGTCGTTCGCGATGCGCGAACCGAGTAGGTGGAGCTCGCGCCGCCACAGCGAGCGGCCATCCAGCACGCGTCGCAGCGACCACGCCAGCGCGGTGCCGTAGCGGAGCCGCTCGCGGTCCATGGTCGAGCGGAAGTAGCTGCGCTGCGGGATGCGGCCGTCCGTCGAGCCGAACTCGTTGACGGTGGCAGCGATGTCGAGCCGCGAGCCGGGCGCGGCCTCCACGCCCACGACCAGCCGGGGGCCGCCCAGGCGTCGCAGATCGGCGGCCAGGGCGCCGAGGCCGAAGTCGCGGTCGGTGACGCGCACGCTCACGCCGAGCCTCCCGCGTGGAACCCAGCACGCACCGCGCGACCGCGCCGCAGCTGCAGGTAGTGGGTGCCGTAGGCGGTGGACGCGAGGCGCTGGTCCTCGGCCGACTGGCCCGACGTGCCCCCGCTGCTCTGGTTGGGGTTGGCGAAGGTCATCGCCAGGTCGCAGTCGCGCTGGGACACCAGCGGACCGCGGGTCTGCGCGCTGCTGGTGCCCGCACCGGTGCTCGAGCTGCTCGGCACCAGGCCGGGCGTGGTCTCGATGGTGTGGGCAGCGTGCCAGACCATGGCCTG
>Ga0213839_1002018_pt1 | contig 11909 bp, 9 predicted proteins | sample SWPATP21_FD_160075 | JGI IMG/M metagenome (GOLD analysis project Ga0213839, IMG submission 160075) | Coastal seawater microbial communities from Marineland, Florida, United States - SWPA TP2 #1 | ecosystem: Environmental > Aquatic > Marine > Coastal | place: USA: Florida | collected 2016-08-14 | reverse complement strand
CACACACACACACACACACACACACACACACACACACACACACACACACACACACACACACACACACACACACACACACACACACACACAGTGGAGTATCGATCGCACGCATGCATGCATGCATGGAGGAATGAATGATGGGCAGGCGAGGCGGGTGGGCAGACAGACAGACACACACACACACAGCACACAGACAGACAAGACAGGAGGCAATCAGCGAGCAGCGAGGGAATTTGAATGCACAGAGAGAGTGAGTGATCAGTAAGTGAGTGAGTGAGTGAGTGAGTGAGTGACAGTGCTTGTGCTGCGCGACTTGCGAACTGCGACACAACGACACTTGTACTTGCGACGACTGACTGCCGGCAACCATCAGCAAACAAACAAACACACAATCAATCAAGTAAACGGCGGACAACAAACAAACGGCGGACAACAAACGGCGGACGGACGCGAGCGAACGAACGGCAGGCAACAAACAGGGGACAGCGGACGGCGGACGGCAAACTGGAACACACTACATGAGCAGCCGAAGCCTGTCGACCAAATCATCAACTGACGTTTGGACTCAAGATCCGGTGCCTGTGCGCCAGGCTGGCTCGGGTTCAAGTTGGGTCTGCTGCCTTCTCGGCTTTGGTGGCTGCTCTGCTGCTGCTCGCTCTGCACCACCCCTGCTTCCATTGGGCTGAGTTGGTTGAGTTTGCGTTGAGGTGAGGAGTTGCCTGGAGGCGAGTTAGTGGCGATGAGGTGAGTTGCGTTGAGGTGTCGTAGGAAGAACCAAAAGCCTCCAAGTTTGTAGGAAAAACAAAAACGAGAGAGAAAGAAACGAGGTATGTGAACTTGCCGTAAGAACGTCAAGAGACCAGCCAGTTAGCTGGAGGGCCACGCTGCGTATGCGTGTTGGTCGGACAGCTGCTGGCATCCATTCGCGGTTGCAATGGGGCTGGCAGGCGTCGCGACTTCCGATGGATCTCTGCGCCGTGACATGACGACGAGACGGCGAGGCTCGGGTGACGCCGTCGCCGAGCACCGTGGCGGGAGCCACGGTCAACCCGGAGAGGCACCAGAGGACGTGGTCGCAAATGCAGCGAGGTCCCGCGCGTCGCCGGTGGCCTTGTTAAAGCAGCTCCACGCCCAATTCCACAAAGTGGACTCCACAGAGACTAGCTTGCGGGACTGCTGCACGGCTTACGACCTCGTGCTGTTTAAGCACACGAGCCCCATCCCGCAACTGCTGGCATCCCCAAGCTCACCCTCGACTTGGACTGCGGCATCCAAGCAGGGCCAAGCGTCGCCCACGCCGGATGAGCCTGGCGTGCACCTGCGCGACCGAGTGCTGTTGCGGTTGCAGCTCTCCAGCTGTTTGATCCTCGAACGTGTCGGAATGGACGCCAGCGCAAACAGGTTGCGGACACTGGTGACGAAACTTCGCAAGTTCGAGCCTGCTGCTGGAGCTGCAGACGGTGCGTCGGGGTCGGGGTCGGGGACGGGGACAGCCTTGGCATCGGCGCCGCCATCCCCATCTTCATCGCCGTCGCGGTCGCCGGCGCCGTCGCAACGAGGCGTTGAGGCAGCTCTGCTTCTACTATTCTACCTGCGCCGCCCAGAAGCTATGACCCGCAAACCACTCAAAGACTTCGCACTGTTGGGGCACACCGCCAGCGCGACAAGGAAACTCGCTCCAACCGCAGACCCTCAACGCGTCCACACCTTCCAAGCTCGAAGCTCCGAGCCAACAAGGTCGCTTTTCCTGAACACAGTCCCACGTGCTGTCGGTGCAGTGCCGGCATCAGGCCTTCTCAACGATTGCGACCCACTCAAGCGACGCCACACGCGCGCAAGCCCTGAAGGGTCCACCAGACGGCCTGCGCCCCCGCGCAACCAGGGCTTCGCGCAGGTGGCAAGCAACGTCTTCGGAACTCATGCGGCGCCCGCTCGCAAAAAGCACACGACGGATCTCTTTGGCTCTCTACACCGCACCGCGCTCATTCTCCCGGCGGAAACGTCCTTGCCCCGCTCGCTCCTGTTCCGCACCCCAGCACTGCCCAGCGCACCCGCGGCATCAACAACAACTACTCGACCCGAAGCGTCTGCCGCCCACGGCCACGCAAGTGCACCTGCCGACGCGCAGCGCGACGACGAAGACCCGCAAACGACGCAGCACACATCGCCCGACGACGACCTGCGCTCGACGGGCGTTGACAAAGGCCGCGATGGCGGCGGAGTCAAGGCCCCAGCCGCGCCCGTGTCCCTCCTCATGCTAGATCGTGTCAATGCCCCGAAGGCATATCTCGACCACTCTGGTGGAGTCAATAGCGTTGCAGCCAGCGCAGATGTACCTTCTGTGCTGTGGCACCAGTCCGTCATTGACGGAGAGTCTGACTACCAAGGAAGAGAGCCGACTCGGCGACGAAAAACTCAACATGTCGAGGGAGTTCCGACGGCACCAAAGCGCAGCAGCCCGTCTTCGCGTGTGCTCGGATGGGACGCCGCTAGCACTACCGCGGAGCGTGATAGACCGAGCGCTTCCGCATTCCCACCGCAGGATCTGGCGGAGCGCGGTGCGCGCACCTCGCGCTTGCCGGTGTCAGAAATGGATCTAGCTGGCGTGAGGTGGTGGCAGCGCCGCCACTTTCTTCACATCTTCTCCAAGCACGCTGCACAGATTCAGGACGAAGTTCTCTGTGGAAGTGCCATCCACTGCCTTCTGGGAATCCCTTCTGATTTGTTCGTGCTGGGTGAGAGTCGACACCCCGACTCGTGCAAGGAGTTCCGGCTGCCGCCGTCATTGGCAAGGGTCGACCTGTGCACCATGCGCCACAGCGCTGCTGTGGTGCGTCGACTTGTCCACGTCGTGACGGCATTTGGATCGACGTTTCGACGGCTCACGGCATTCGTCGAATTCTTTTCCGACCTCTCAAATTCTCAAAGCTTGATCTTGAGCGCGTTTTCGGACCGTATCGGGCAAACGCTGTCAGGATACCACAAAGCCATTGTGCGATTTTCAGAGGGACCCGGCGCACAGGACGTCCTGCAGCTGCTGGCTTTTGCCAGTGACGCCCAAATTGCAGCTCACGTCCTCGCCAAGTTGTGCTTTGGTGCCAGCACCACGCCGGGCGCTCTGCAAGTTGCTCATTGCGTCGACGTGGGCACTCGCATTGGCCTAACTACTTTCTCAAATGGGATGCGCTTCTTTCGTGGACCGGAGTTGTTGTCGCATATTTATTCCATCGCCCGCCAAAGCAGTATCGGGAGCTTCGACTGCGGCGTTGTGCCGGATCAAGTGGCGGTCGCCCATGACAGGTTTGTGGACAGTGGGTACAGAGGCGAGGACGTCATGAGCCGCCTTGTTCGCGACCTCTTCCAAGTATGTGCAGCGCCTTATCTGAACGCACTCGAGCTGTTTATTTACAAAGGTGGCGTCCGTACTGAAGATGATCCATACCGCGAGTTTGCGTTCGCGCACTCGCCCGACGACCAGGAAGCTCTCCAGGGTTCAAACCACATCCACATCCCCATATTCTTCTCCAACAACGACATAAACGAAGTATCACGCCTTGGGCAATTAATGCAGATTCTTCAAATGGAGCGGAATCAACCACACGCGACCATGTGTGTGTTGGACACTCTTAAATTACGACGACAGCAGCCGGGTATTCTCTCGCGCTTCGGGCTGTCGCTCGAGTTTCGGGCTCGAGAGTCGCTGGCCAATTTAACCGCCGCCGAAAAGCTCTGGAAATCGCGAGACGCGGAACTCTCAACCGCCATTGAACACGCCCGCATTCAGGCCGAGCATCATGCGCGCGAGGAGCTGCGATCCCTCGTTGATGGCCTGAGAGCTCGTCGGCGGGAGTTCGAGGCTTACACCAGACACCTCGAAGAACTGGAGCTGAAAGAGGTCGCCGAGGGCGAGTTGGCGAAGAGGCTTCTTCTCGAAGAACTGAAAGTAAACGCATCAAAAGCTCGCGCCAAGCGGCACTTGCGGAAAATGCAAACGCTGGAGCAAGAGCTGCAGGCGTTGGAACAACGGAAGTCGTTGCCCAGGTACGTCGCAGCACAGCATGTCCCCATTCAGTTTGATGGTTTTGCTCTGATTTTGTCGTTGTCATGCATGCGCGCAGTCAAATGGTGGTCGGCAGTTCTAATTTACCTTTCTTCAGCGAAAATTTGCGGGCGGAGGCACGTGCCCTGCTGCTCGCCAAGTTCAGCGACGATGGAGTCAGGACCAAACAAGATGTGCTGGACGCTATTGTGAAGTCGAAATCGACCGGCGATGCCCAAATTTCGCCTAATTCTCTGAATAGAATCAAGACAGGTGTCGCGAGCATTCTTGAGGGTGATTTGTTGGAGCCTGTGTTTGATTCTGCTGCCACTGCAGTCGGATCGTACTCCGTTGCTGAAAGCAAGGTTCTGGACCCCGAACTCTCCGCGAATGTCCCTCACCACCACTCAAGCGATCCCATGGATGAGCGTGCAAAGCACTTTCTGTCTCAAGGCGTTGAACAGTCCAGGTCGCCACGTACCCAAGAGACCAGCGTTGAAAGTCAACCCTCTGCAGACCATGCAAGCCAACCCCACCAGGCGCAGGCCAACCAGCAAGCAGCCAGCGAAGCTCTACCGGCTGCCGGGCAGCATCCTAAGGGAGAACTCCACCTCCGGGAGCCCAACAACGGACAGCGTGGACCGAACACCCAAGCCGTTGCATCCGCCGGCAACCGGCCCGCGGCTGGGCAACACCCGAAAGGCGAACTTCACCTGCGCGTTAACTCGGATCCCAACGGTCTGTCTTCGGTCGACATCGAGGACATTCCTGCTGCAGGTCAACATCCGAAGGGCGAGCTTCACCTTCGCCAGACCACCGAGGGCGGCGTTGGAAAGCCTCGCCGACATCGTCAGCGTAGTGCTGAGATGTTTGAGACGGAGCAAGCTGCAGTTTCAGCGCAACACCGAGAAGTCGGGGTGCCCGCCACTTCGCAGTCCGCTACCGACGCACGTGGCCAGCTCCCATCTTCCACTTCATTTGTTGGCTCAACGGCACGATACCCCGCCTCTGTGGGCACGGCCGGGCCCAGTGCCAACGAGTCACGCAGTCAAAGTCATGGCACCGCAAGAAATGAGGTATCACATGCAGACTCGAACGACCGACAGTACATCTTGCCGCTAAATGTCGTGTTGGACCGCTCCGTTCGGGCACACATCAGGGCACAATTGCTGCTCGCTGAGAAGGCGACGTTCGACCTGTGCGTGAATCGGTTGGGGGTGATTTGCCACTTCCAAGTGTTGTCACAGCTCATGCTCTTTGGCAGCGGGATGTACGCAACAGAATTTATGGACAACTTCGTTGCGTTGGTGTCCCGAAACAACTTTCCCTACGGTCTTCAACGGCTGCACGAACGGGCAGTCCGTGTGTCTAATCTGGACAGTTTAAAGACTGTGGGTTGCTTTAGTTTTACATTCGAGGACAGTGAAGATCTCAAAGCCCTCCGCAGCAACAACGCAGACTTGTTGTTCGACCCACGAACAAAGTCTATTCGCCGCGAAATTCCCTTCGGCAGTAATTTGCTGCGCAATACATTCGATGCTCTGAGGTTGACCAAGCCGGTTTACGAGTTCCAATCGCATCCGGTGTTGGAATGGTTTTTTCCGGACCACATTTTGCGTGTGTACGGTGAAGCCAACAGGCTTCTCGGCAAGGCGCAGCTCACGGATTACGTACTCAAATATGTATGGCTGCATATTTTGAGACAAAAACACCACAAAAGCAGTCTGTCACACCAGGTCCACCGCGCCGGTGACACGGCGCGGGAACTGTTGAGATCCAAGGATATTTGCGCGTTCTCACACGAGCTCGTGGTGTTCATGCAATTACTTGTGGCTTACTTTAAGGCCGACGTGGTCCATGCCAACTGGACTCGCTTCATGGTACGCAGCCAGCGCCCCTCGGCATTCTTGCATCGTGTGAGTTCTCCTTAACCTCTCGCAATGGTGTGTGCATTGTAGGAATCTTTCAACGCTTCATCGCTCATATCCGAGGTCACCCGCACTCATGCGGTTTTTGTGGGTGGGCTAGAGAGCGGATTTTTCATGAGCACGGCAAGTTTCACCGACTCCGCTCTGGACGCGAGCAACGTCATTGGCAATATCATTGCCGGTTTGCAGGACCACGTGATTGCGTTTTGTAGCGCTGTGTTGGACCTGCATGCAGTTGCGAGCGATGCGAACGAGGTGTCGGACACCGTGTCTGCCCAGGCCATCGCGACTGCAGATGTTGCTGTCGCTCAAAGTTCGTTTGTGCAGACGGCGCGGCGTATCAAACATCAATTTCACCGCTCGCTGTCAGAGTTGTTCGCCGAGTTGCACCGCATTAACCGAACGTTTCAGCCGAACAGCCCGCTCCTCAGCAGACTCCGATCCGTGGAATATTGGGACAAGAACATGGAGGTGTCGTTTTGAATCGCAACTTGGGACGCAGCGAACCGGCATGCAGATTGGGATTTTTGTCGGTATTACTCATTATATAGAAAATTGTGTTGAAAGCATAACCATTCAACGCGGCAGGGTTTGATTGAAAGAGCGAGCAATTTGCGCGCCAGTTCGTCAACTTGTTTGTTCGTCAACTTGTTTTTTCGTTATTACGTTATTACCATAGTTTCTGTCACAATTTGCTGTACCCGACGTTGGTCCCGTAACTTCTGTGCAGCAAATGGTCTCCATACGTATCTGTTCCACGAACAGAGGTTGGTATTGTGAAAATGTGGCAAACAGCGCACACAAGCACAGTATATATTAAAAAACAGTGGGCAAGAGACGTCACGGCACGAACCTATTGTGTTGGTGCTCCAGTCTGCTGGGAACGCATCTTGATTCCAAGACGAGCAAAGTTGCCACCACAGCCTGGACTGAAAGGTGTATTCCTGAAGGTACGGGCACACGTACTCTGGGCACCAACGGCAACATGACGCGGTGGCGGCACAACAGGGCACTGAAGGAAGGGTTGGGTTCCGAGAGAACCGATTGCCAATCAGGAATGGCAACCCACTGTCAGACATGGCACTGCGGGGGCAGAACTGACAACACGGCAGTCGAAAGTCGTCGTCTTCCGGTTTGGGACACTCCACCGGTCCTGTGTAAGGGTACTTTGTCGCAATTTTCTTCGCGGCCTTGAGAGTTGGGTTGTCGTATGGGGTCCGAGCTACTGAGGGATCCGCGTAAGGGCTGTCAACTGGGAGAGTGGGTTTGTCCAGGTTGGGGTTGTTGATTGCCGTGGCGCTACCGCCGCCGGCGCCTTGTCCTTTCCCCTTTTGACCGAGGTCGTTTGCTCGCTCGCGTTGGGGTGACCACGGGTCCTTCTCGATGAATTCGTAAAACCCGTAGCTGGGATCATGCCCGTACAGCGCAGTGTCGTCCAGGCACAGCTTGCAGCACTGAATCTTGTTCTCAGCGACTTTCATCTTGCATTGATCGGGGGTGTCGCAGTTCACCGCAAACTTGTACTCGTCACTCTTTTTGTTAGGCTTGCCGATCCACACGGCTTCGTCCTCCGCAACGAAACGCGGGGTGGCCAGCTCGCGCAGGTCAGCGTCGTGGTTGTTCATCGCGCGAGGCAGGACGCCATGGTGCACGTCAGCATGGTTGCGGACACCCACGCCACCTGCATGCGAGCGTGGGTCGTCGTCCACACTTGGAGTGAGAGCGAGGGTTTCATGTTGGCCGGAGTGTGTCGAGGGAACGGCATATGCAAATTTGACCGCACCGACCGCAACTGCAGTAGCAATGACTATCAACGGTGGTGGTTGCCGATGCATGGGCACTGGCTCTACGCAAAGTCACGAGACATTTGCAGTCGATTGAGTCGATGATGTACGTCGCTCAGCGTTCGTCGGGTTGCGGTGCTCATCGCTTGTCAAGGAGCAGCTCCTCTTCTGAGTTGGAGTGGTATCATTGCGCTGCTCCAGCAACCATGCACATAGTCGTCGGAGTCACGAGCAACGCCACGATTTACGAGAGATATATGAGCAATCTGTTTTATCCTTCTGACCCTAGGGATTTTATGTGTTGCTGCAACCTTTCGCTCGGTCTGCGCGAGAGCGTTGGCGCTTACACTTTCTGAATTGTTGATTTTCACGGCCGCCACACTCCGTTGTACTTCAAACCTCTACGACGATCCCCGCCACAAAAGAATAATTCAACTCCTCGTGTCCATCTCTGGTCACACATGGACCTCCTGTCCACGTGCTTCTGTCCCTCCATATCTTCTGCCACCACGTGTCGATGCTTCCACTTGTCAATCCTTGTCCTTCAACAAAGTAAGTGTCCATACGTAAATGTCCACGCGTCCACGCGTCCATGTGTCCGTCACTCCGCCCTCACCTGAATATTGCTTTCATGCTCCCCTCATTGCATTGCTCCCTCCAGCACACTCGCTCCCTTCCTGCACAGCATGCAAGTGTGTCTGTCCGTGTCCATGTCCATGTCCGTGTCCGTGTGTGTGTCCGTGTGTCCATCGTCCATCGACCCACCCGGATCCATCCACTCCACTCCGGCGTTGTGTTGTCGAAGCAAAGTTCGTCGTTGTCTGTCGTCGCGTGGTTGTGTTTTGTGTTGGTTGGTATCCACGGAAGTTGTCGTTGTCGTTGGTCGTTGGTCGTTCGTTCGTTCGTTTGTTGCTGTTGGATGTCAAGGTTCCGACGGTCACCATCAGCCTGTACTACTACAATGCTTCTGTTGTGTGTGTTGCAGTTGGAGTCGGTTGGTTTGCACAGTCGGTTCGTTCGTTCTGTTGGTGGTGACGGTCGGGGTTCAGTTCTTGCGATTTGCGATGTCGATGATGGCATGGATGATGACACTGATGACGGCATTGATGATGTTGACGATGGCGTTGAGGACATTGATGACGCTGCCGACGTTGGTGAATTGATGACAGTGGTGCCAATGATGACGTTGACGACATTGGTGATCGATTAGCATGGATGACGTCGATGACGTTTTGATGACTTTGATACCTTTGATAACATTGAAGACTGACAGAAAATGATGCAACAACTTTGATTGGTGTTGTTTATGACTGGGAGTAGGGTTGTGGAATTGGTTGACGCGTTGGTTGCTTGATTGGTTAGTGATCCACATCAATGTGTAGTTTGAAATCCAAAACCAATTTCCCGTGGTGCCGCCACTCGTTGCGGCGCCACGCGCGGCAACGAGTGGCGGCACCACTCTATTTCGAAATTTCAATGTCAAAAACAATGCTTGTTCGTCTGTACGCCGCTCTCGTTTCTTTCTTCTGATTCTTCTTATATTATCGATCAATGTCGGGGTTCTAGCGTGTTCAAAAACATAAAACTGGATTACTCTGGCGCGCGGCGGAACGCGTAACCCTGGACGCGCTCCACGTAGGAGCAATTGACACCGTCCAGCGCACGGCGGACCGCTCCAGCCTCGGAGGCGACCACATTGCTGACGGCAATGATTTGCGTGGACTCTAAGTCGAGCGTTTCGGCGACGGTCGGCATAAGGCCTTCCACAATCGCCTTGCTGGAGTAATGGTTCTCGAACGCTTCGAGGTTGCGGAACACCATGACCTCGGAGAAGGTCACGCCGTCTGCTGGGTCCTTGCACTGGAAGTATGTCGACGCGAACGGCTTCATGCTGGGAGCCACCTGCTCGAACGCGCGCTTGTAGGTGTCGGCTTTATCTTCGTCGAGTGCGCGGAAGGTGGACATCAAAATAATGCAGTCCTCGTCCGTGTCGTTCTTGCCCGCCAGCAACGTGTGCCCGCCAGTTCGCGAGTGTGACACGGCACGCATACTCGCCAGGCTGACCCGCGCGGCTTCCGAGACTTTACCGGCCACCTTAACGCTCGTCCGGTCAAAGTCGATGTGATCCTGGATGGCTTTGAACTTGGCCAACGACTGCACGCTGGAGTCATCGTTGTGTTGCTCCACAAATGCCGCGGAACTACGGTAGATCTCGAACTGAAGATACACCAGAGGGTCTGCGGTGCGCGTCAACAGGTACATGCTCGCGTACGGCGCGCGAGACGCAACGACGTCCCCGAACCATTTCTCGTACTCTGCCGCACCTGCTTCCGACTTGAAAGCGAGAGTGGTCTGCACGAAGAAGGGGGAGTCCTTGGCCTCCGCCTGCGGGGCAACACAACAACACAGAGAGAACCACACAGAATGCACACGGGTCAGCCTGGCAATCACTTTAGATAATCTCCAGCAGCGGAGCGGAGCTGGGGTCTGCACACAACACAAAAAACACTCACCGTGGTCCTCTTCACCCCGCTGTGCTTGGTTGCGGCAGCCTCGGCCGCCGTAATTTCGTCACCGCCAGCAGCGTCCATGGCATCGGCAACTTTTTGCTTGAAGTCAGCGTAGAACTTGTTGTTGCTCTTTTGCACGGCCAGCACGATGATGGTCAAGATGACGATAACGACGACCCCGGCCACGGGGCCGACCCAAGCTTCCGTTCCTCCGGCGCCGCCCCCGACGAAGGGCTCCGTCTCCGTTCCGTAGATGATGAAGAACACGGGGGCGAGCACCAGGGACATGACGGACATCAGCTTGATCAGGATGTTGAGCGACGGGCCGGAGGTGTCCTTGAATGGGTCACCCACGGTGTCTCCAGTCACGACGGCGTCGTGGTACTGCGTCTTCTTGCCCTTGCCTTCGCCGAGGAGACCCTTCTCGACGTACTTCTTGGCGTTGTCCCACGCACCACCGGCGTTGGCCATCATGACGGCAAGCATGAAGCCCGACGTCAAAGCGCCAATCAGGAGGCCACCGAGAGCAGCAGAGCCGAGGAGGAAACCGGCGATCAGAGGGAAGAAAATGGAGATGGCGCCGGGAAGGATCATCTCGCGCAGAGCAGACGAGGTGGCGATCGCAATGCAGTCGCGGTACCAGTCGAAAGCCTCCTTGCCTGGGTGATCCTTGGCCCACTCCACGGGGTCGAACTCCTCCCACCAGTTGGGGTTCGGGCCGTTCTCGTAGTCGACCTTGGCCTCGTAGAACTGCAGGCGCACCTGGAAGATGATGGCCATGGCGCTCTGACCGACGGAGAGCATGGTGAGCGCGGCGAAGAGGTAGGGGAGCATGGCGCCGAGCAGGATGCCGCTGATGACGGCTGGGCCTTTCAAGTCGATGGTGCCGCCGTTGCCGGTGAGACCAGCCTCCTCCATGTACGCGGTGATCAAACCAACAGCGGTGAGCACGGCAGAGCCGATCGCGAAACCCTTGCCGGTGGCGGCCGTCGTGTTACCGAGGGCGTCCAGGGCGTCGGTGCGGTCGCGGACGTGCTCCTCCACAGTCGGGGCCATCTCGGCGATACCGCCGGCGTTGTCGGCCACGGGTCCGTAGGCGTCGGTGGCGAGGGTCACGCCGAGGGTGGAAAGCATACCGACAGCGGCGATGGAAATGCCGTACACGTCAGCGCAGGCCTCGGCGCCAAGGATAGCGACCACAAGTATGATGGTGGGCACGGCGCAGGAGATCATGCCGACGCCGATACCCTGGATGATGACGGTGGCCGGACCGGTCTCGGACGCCTGGGCGATGGAGATCGTGGGCATGTACGAGTAGGACGTGCAGTATTCGGTGAACTGGCCGATGAAGATGCCGGCGACGAGGCCGATGAGCATGCAGCCCCACATGCGCCACTCGTAGTGGCCCGTGGTTCCGTAGAAGAGGACGAAGGTGACGACGAGGGTCAGAAGGAGGGAGAGGATGGCGGCGACGGTGATGCCGACGCGGGTCTTGCCGAGGAGTGCCTCGAGCTGCTCGAGCTCGTCGCGGCTCTCGACCTTCTTGCGCTCCTCGTCCGTCATCTTGGACAAGTCCTTCTCGTGCACGCAGTAGATGCCGACGATGGACGAAAGGATGCCGACACCGGCGATCCAGAAGGGGAGTGCG
>Ga0213839_1002016_pt1 | contig 11911 bp, 12 predicted proteins | sample SWPATP21_FD_160075 | JGI IMG/M metagenome (GOLD analysis project Ga0213839, IMG submission 160075) | Coastal seawater microbial communities from Marineland, Florida, United States - SWPA TP2 #1 | ecosystem: Environmental > Aquatic > Marine > Coastal | place: USA: Florida | collected 2016-08-14 | reverse complement strand
AAACAGCGCGCCCGTATCCGCGGGGGCCGTCACGCGACCCTCCGCGACCACGCTGGTCAACCCCGCAATGCGCCGGGCGTCGCCAGGATCGTGGCTGACCATGATGAGGGTCGTGCCCGCCTCGTCCGTCATCTCCGCCACGAGGTCGAGCATCTCTGCCCGCATGGCTGGACCGAGCGCGGCAAAAGGTTCATCCAGCAGCAAGAGCGGGCGCTGCATGACCAGCACGCGGGCCAGGGCGGCGCGGCTTTGCTGGCCGCCAGACAGGCTCCCCGGTTTGCGGTCGGCGAGGCCGGACAGGCCGACGCGGTCGAGGGCCCCGGCGACGCGGTCCCGGTCCCCCTCGCTCAGCCGCCCGGCATGAAGCCCGAGGCCCACGTTGCGCGCCACGGTGAGGTGGGGAAAGAGGTTGCCGTCCTGAAACAGCATCGCCACCGGGCGGTGCCCCGGATCCATACCGGTCAGGTCGTCCCCCTGCCACAGGACGCGCCCGGCGGCGGGGTCGAGGAACCCGGCGATGGCGGACAGCAGCGTGGATTTTCCCGCCCCCGACGGCCCGATCAGCGCGAGCCGCGCGCCGGTCGGCAGGCTCCAGTCGGCGGAGAGGGTGAAATCGCCCTGGCGGAGGGTCAGGGCCTCAAATGTCAGCATGGCGTCCGATCCGGTCGAAAAGGGCAAAGAGGCCAAAGCTCAGCGCGACAAGCAGCAGGCTGGCGGCGGCGGCGGCCTCCATTCGGTAGGCCCCCATCAGGCGGTAGATCTGCAAGGGCAGCGTGGCGCTGTCGGGCGGCGGGAAAAGCGCGATGACCCCCAGATCGCCCATGGAGAGCGCGGCGGCAAGTCCGGCGGCAAAGCCAATAGGGCGTCGTAGTCGCGGCAGGATCAGCCAGCGCAGGCGGGCCCATCCGGTCAGGCCCAGGCTGTCGGCGAGGCGGCCGTAATTGTCCTCCGTCGCGGCGAGGTCGGGGGCGAGGCTGCGCAGCACGAAGGGCAGCGCGGCGGCGGCGTTCACAAGGGCGGTGAGCGCGAGGATATGATCGCCGGGAAAGGTGAAGGGACGGATCAGCAGGAAGAGCCCGGTGCCGAGGACCAGCGGCGAGGCGGCGAGGGTCATCATGCCCAAGCTGTCAAAGAGGGCCCGGCGCGGCAGGGCCAGGGCCAGACCAAGCAGGACCGACAGGGCGGTCGCGGCCAGCGCCACGCCAAGGGAGGTGAGGGCCGAGGTCCAGACCACCGTCGGCATCTGTGGCAGGCTGCCCAATCCGCGCAGGACCAGCAGCAGGATCGGCGTGGCGACAAAGGCCAGCGTCAGCACCAGCACCGCCGCGTCCTGCAACCGCAGCAGCGGGGTGTCATCCCATCTGCGCACCGGACGGTCGAGGCCCGCACCCAGCCCGTCGCCCCGCGCGACCCGCAGCGCCAGCAGGGCCGCGGTCGTGACCATGACCAGCTGCAGCACCGCCAGCGTGGCGGCGCGGGCGAGGTCGAAATCGAAGGTGAAAGCCTGGTAGATCGCCAGTTCGATCGTGGTGGCCGCGGGGCCGCCGCCAAGGATGAGAACCACGGCAAAACTCGATAGGCAGATGGCAAAGATCACCGCCATCACCCCCGGCAGCCGCTGGCGCAGCATCGGCCATTCGATCAGCCGGAAGACCGCGCCGGGCGACAGGTTCATCTGCGCGGCAAGGCGGAAGCGTTCCGCCGGGATCGCCCGCCAGCCCTCCAGCAGAAGACGGGTGGCCAGCGGCAGGTTGAAGAAGACATGGGCCAGCAGGACCCCGTGCAGGCCAAAGACCTCGACCGGCGGCAGGGAGAGGGCGGCGAGCGCGGAGTTGAGCAGCCCGTTGCGTCCGAAGAGGGCGAGCAGCCCCGCGATGGCGGCAACCACGGGCAGGATGAAGGGCGCGCCCATCAGGAGGATCATCGCCCCCCGCCCCGGAAACCGGCGGCGCGCCAGGGCGCGGGCAACAGGGATGGCGAGCAGCCCGCTCAGCAGGGCGGAGAGGCTGGCCTGGAGCAGGGTGAACCGGACCGCCGCCCAGTCGGCGGGGGATGGCCAGCCGGCCCCGCCCGCCTGCACCAGAACGGCGGCGAGGGGGGCAAGGATCAGCGCGCCAACCACGAGGGCCGCCGCGCCGCCCAGGCTTATTGCGAAAGCGCCGCGCGCCATTCTTCCAGCGCCGCGTCACGCAGGGCAGGCACCTCTTCCTCGGCGATGAGCAGAGATTTCGCCGGCGTCACCAGCGCGCCGAACCCGTCCGGCAGCCCAGCAGAGGGCGTGACGGCGGGGTACATCCAGTTGGTGGTGGGGATGACCGACTGGGCCGCGTCGGAGACGAGGTAGGTCAGGAACTCGCCCGCCAGGTCCTGCTGGTCGGAACTGCCGACGATCCCGGCGACCTCGATCTGCATGTAATGGCCTTCGGTGAAGGGCAGCGCGACCTTGCTGTTATCCTCCTCCGCGATGATGTGATAGGCGGGCGAGGTCGTGTAGGAGAGGACGAGATCGGCCTCCCCGTCGAGGAACATGCCGTAGGCTTCGGACCAGCCGGGGGTGACGGTGACGATATTGTCCTTCAGATCCGCCCAGATCTGCGCGGCCTCGTCGCCATAGGCCGCCTTGACCCAGAGCATCAGCCCCAGCCCGGGGGTGGAGGAGCGCGGATCCTGGATCACGACGCGCCGGTCGCTGTCGGCCAGGGCGCGGAAATTGTCGGGGTGGTCTTCGCCCGCGTTGCCGACAAAGGCGAAATAGCCCCAGTCGAAGGGCACGAAGGTGTCGTCCGTCCAGGCGACCGGCAGGGCATAGTCGGCGGTGACGCCATGGGCGGCAAAGAGGCCGGTGTCGCGGGCCGCGGCGGTCAGGTTGGTGTCGAGGCCGAGGACCACGTCGGCCTTGGTCCCCTCGCCTTCCAGCCGCAGACGGGACAGGAGGGAGGCACCGTCGCCCGCGGTGACCCATTGCAGGTCGCATCCGCATTGTGCCTCGAACCCCTGTTCGATGGCCGGACCCGGCCCCCATTCGGTGGCAAAGCTTTCGTAGGTGTAGACGGTGAGAACGGGTGTCTCGGCCACGGCCTGCGTGGCGAGGACGATACCCGTAGCGGTGATCAGATGTTTCATGACATCCTCCATTGCAACGGGCGAAAGGAGGAGTGCGGGCGCTGGTTTCGGACCGCGGGACCTTCCCTCCGCCGGTTCTAGCCGGTTCAGGTTCAACGGGTTCGCGAGCGCATCTCATCCTGTCGCCAGGCACCCCGAGGTGCCGCGAGTCCTAGAGCGGCGCCGGGGCGATGACAAGAGGGCGCAGCGCGGCGGCGATCTTCGGCCGCGTATTTACCGCAAAAATGAAAGGGCATCCGCGCGATCACGGCGGAATTGCACACGGGTATGGGATGGGGTACGCCCTGCGGGACGGTCATCAAGGGAATGCCCCATGTCTCTCAACAGCTTCGGCCACCTGTTCCGCGTCACCACCTGGGGCGAAAGCCATGGTCCCGCGCTTGGCGCGACGGTGGATGGCTGCCCTCCGGGCGTGGAGGTGGATGCGGCGATGCTTCAGCACTGGCTGGACATGCGCAAGCCCGGGCAGAACCGCTATACCACGCAGCGGCAGGAACCCGACCAGGTCGAGATCCTGTCGGGCGTGTTCGAGGGCAAGACCACCGGCACGCCGGTGCAGCTGATGATCCGCAACACCGACCAGCGGTCGAAGGATTATTCGGAGATCGCGGAGAAGTTCCGCCCCGGCCATGCGGATATCACCTACTGGCAGAAATACGGCATCCGCGACTATCGCGGCGGCGGGCGGTCCTCGGCGCGGGAAACGGCGGCGCGTGTTGCGGCCGGGGGGCTGGCACGGGCGGCGCTGGCCGCGCTGGCACCGGAGGTGGAGATCAAGGGCTACATGGTCCAGATGGGGCCGCACCGGATCGACCGGGAGCGGTTCGACCGCGAGCAGATCGACCAAAACCCCTTCTGGGTGCCCGATGCAAAGGCGGCAGAGGACTGGGCCGCCTATCTCGACGGGCTGCGCAAGTCGGGCAATTCGGTCGGCGCGGTGATCGAGGTTGTGGCGCGCGGTGTGCCCGCGGGTCTGGGCGCGCCGGTCTATGGCAAGCTCGATACCGATCTGGCGGCGGCGATGATGTCGATCAACGCGGTGAAGGGTGTGGAGATCGGCGAAGGCATGGCGGCGGCGGAGCTGACGGGCGAGGCCAATGCGGACGAGATCTTCATGGGGAATGACGGCAAGCCCGTCTATTCCTCCAACCATGCGGGCGGCATCCTGGGCGGGATTTCCACGGGCCAGGACGTGGTGGTGCGGTTCGCGGTCAAGCCGACCTCGTCCATCCTGAAGCCGCGGCAGACGATCACCAAGTCCGGCGAGGCGACGGAGATCGTCACCAAGGGCCGCCACGATCCTTGTGTCGGCATCCGCGCCGTCCCGGTCGGAGAGGCGATGATGGCCTGCGTGATCCTCGACCACCTGCTGCTGCATCGCGGGCAGATCGGGGATGCGGGCGGGCGGATCGGCTGACCCCTTGTTTGACGTCCTTTCGATCACATTGCCGATCTTCGCCGTCATGCTGGTCGGCTATCTGGTGGTGCGCTTCGGGCCGCTGACCCGGGCCACGATGAAGGCGCTTGGCGACTTCACGATGCTGGTGACCCTGCCCTGCGCGCTGTTCGTGGCGGTGGCGTCGCGCGATTTTGCGGAGGTGGTGAACCTGAACTACCTGATCACCCTGGCGCTGGCGGGGGTCGCGACGCAGGCGGTCATGTGGGGCGTGTTGCGGGTGCAGGGGACCGGCCCGAAGCGGCGGGCGCTGGCGGTGCTGGCCTCGGCCACGCCGAACACCGCCTTCATCGGCTTTCCGATCTTCCTGCTGGTGATCCCGGAGCATGCCGGGCCGGTCGTCGCGATGAACCTCCTGATCGAGAACATCCTGCTGACGCCGATCGGGCTGATCATCCTGGGGCGCGCGGGGGCGGAGGGCGAACAGGTGTCGCAGCTGCGGCTTCTGGGGCGCATCCTGCTGTCGGTGATCCGGCGGCCGCTGATCATCGGGCTCGGCCTCGGCTTTGCGGTGGTGCTGACCGGGCTGCGGGTGCCCGGAGAGGTGATGCGGTTCGCCGATCTGCTGGGTCAGGCGGCCGCGCCCATTGCGCTGGTGGTGATCGGCGGGTCGCTTTTCGGACTGAACCTGCGCGGCGATCTGGGGCTGGCGAGCCAGATCACCGCGGTCAAGCTGCTGGTGCATCCGGCGCTGGTGGTGGCGACACTGACGGTCCTGACCATGCTGGGGATCACCACGCTCGGGACAGAGCTGACCATGGGGCTGATCCTCACCGCGACCTTGCCGATGTTCGCGATCTTCGTGCTGTTCGGGCAGGAGGCGGGGCACGAGGGGCTGGCCTCGCTGTCGGTCATGATCGCGACGGTGCTGTCCTTCGTGACGGTCAATCTTGCGCTGATGCTGTTGCTCTAGCGCCGGTTGACGGTTTCTTTACCTTCCCGCGCCACCCTGCCGCCAGCCGGCAGAGGAGGATCGTGGATGCGGCATCTCGACCAACATCAATCGCTAGGGGCCAGCCTGGCGTCCGTGGCCGTGCTGGCCGGGGTCGTCGGCCTCGTGCTGGGCTGGCTGGCGCCGGTCCCGCTGTCGGAGCGGGAGGCGGCAGGCATCCGGGTCGCGGGGCCCGAGGCGCCGCCGGTCGTGACGGTCCGCCGCCTGACCGGCACGGAGCCCTGAGGCGAAAGACCCGGCGGCGGAGCCCGGGCGGCGGGCGGATCAGGCGCTCGCGGCGGCCAGGGCGCTGTCGAGCAGGTCCCTGATCTTCTCTTCCCGCGTTTCGGCCACAAGGCGGCCGATTTCCGTATCGCCCTTTAGCACGACAAGGGTCGAGCGGCGGGGAATGCGCAGGCGCTGCGTGAACTGGGCCTTGCGGTAGGTGTCCCAGTCGACATTCACGAAGGTGATGACGTTTTCATAGGCCGGGTTTTCAGCCTTGAGCTTGTCGAGGACACGTTCCTGCGCGGCGCAGGTGGAACACCAGCTTGCCTTGAAATCGAGGAAGACGGTCTCGCCGGCCTTCAGGCGTTCCTCCAGCAGGCCGGGGGTGTAGTCGATCGGCTTGGCCATGGCGAACGTGGGCAGGGCCAGGCCAGCGGCGGAGAGGGCGAGGAAAGAACGACGGTCCATGGGGGATCCTTTCTGTCAGAAGGTAACGGAGAGATCGATGAGCCAGGCGGGCAGCGCCTCGACCGCCCAGGCCTCGATCATGTGGTGGATGCGGAAGAGTATGGCGAGCCCGGTCAGCAGGAAGACCGCGCCGAGCAACGGGCGGGAAAGTTCAGCCAAGCGGCGCATCACGGCCTGATGGCGTTGCAGAAGGCCGCGCGCGCCGTAGCCGAGCGCCAGGACAAGCGTGGCGACCCCGAGGGCGAAGGCGACCATGATGGCGGTGGCACGGGCCAGGCTCTCGCCCTGGCTGGCGAGGGAGATTGCGCCGCCGAGGGTGGGGCCGACACAGGGGCTCCAGACCGCGCCGAGGAGCAGCCCGCCGAGGAACTGGCCCTGCGCGCCGGTGCTGTCGATCCGGTCGATGCGGCTGTCCGCGCCGGCGGCGATGCCTGCGGTGGCGGTGGAAAAGGCGGCGCTGAAGCGGGGGACGAGGAGGATCAGGCCGAAGCCGATCATCAGGACGGCCCCGCCCTGCGCGATCTGTTCAGGGTCAAGGCCGACGGCATAGCCGAAGGCGGCGACCGCAACCCCCAGCACCACAAAGCTGAGCGCCATTCCGGCGGCGAGGGCCAGCGGTCCGCGGGGGCTGGCCTGAAGCGCCGATCCCAGCACCAGCGGCAGGACCGGCAGGACGCAGGGGTTGATGAGGGTCAGCAGCCCCGCCAGGTATCCGAAGATCAGTTCCATGCCCTCTGGATGCCGCCTGCCCCTGCCCCTGTCATCTGACGAAACCGTGAAACAGGTCACGACCCCGCCAGAAATGTTTCACGCCGGAACGGGTTTGGCCACCTGTTTGGAGAGCTGGACGGCGAGGATGCCGACCGCGATGACCAGCGCGCCCGCCACGTCGAGGGTCGTGACCCCTTCGCCCAGCACGGCCCATGCGATGACGACGCCGAAGAAGGGGTTGAGGAAGTGGAAGGTCGCCGCCCGCACCGCGCCGATGCGGTTGACGAGGACGAACCATGTCACCGTGGCCAGCAGGCCGGGGATCAGCGTGGTATAGAGGAAGGCGAGGATCAGGCGCAGGGACCAGGTGACCTCCCATGTCTCCAGCAGCAGGGCGGCGATGGCGAGGGCCGCCGCGCCAACCAGCATCTGAAGCCCGACGATCATCAGAACGTTGCCGCCGGAACTGGCCCCGCGTACCGACAGGGTGGCGACGGTCAGGGCCAGGGTGCCGATGATGCAGAGGATCAGGCCCAGCCCGTCCGCCCCGCCGCTGAGCCTGCTGCCCATGATCAGGGCCACGCCGCCGAGGCCGAGGATCAGGCCGATGATCGCCATGGGGCGCAGCCGGTCGCCAAAGACGATCCAGCCGAAGAAGCCGACAAAGAGCGGCATGGCGGCGGCGATGATCGCGGCGAGCGAGGCCTCGATCCGCTGCATGGCGACGAAGAAGAGCCCGAGGTAGAGCGCGTTCTGGCACAGGCCGAAGACGAAGGTGGAGCGCCACTGCGTGCGGGTCAGGGTCCAGGTCTGGCCCATGGCGCGCGCCACCGCGATGCCCAGCACGCCCGAGATCAGGAACCGCAGCGCCAGCGCGGTCAGCGGCGGCGCGTCGGCGACGATCATCCGGGCGGAGGTGAAGGCAGAGGACCACATGAAGGCAAAGGCCAGCCCCAGTCCGATCGCGCGCAGGTCCATGATTGTCGTCTCCGGGCGGCAAAAGGAAAGGGCCGCCGTTGCGGGCGACCCTTTCGAATTCCGTACCGGGGGGCAACCCCCGATCCATGCAAACTCAGGCGTTCACGCTGTCCTTGAGTGCCTTGGCGATGGTCACCTTGACGACCTTGTCGGCCTCTTTCTTGATCTGCTCGTTGGTGGCGGGGTTGCGCACCATGCGCTCGGGGCGCTCACGGCAGTAGAACTTGCCAACGCCGGGGATCGCAACCGCGCCGCCGCCGGCCACTTCCTTGGTGATCACGTTTGCAATGGCGTCGAGAGCCGCGCTTGCAGATTTCTTGTCCGAGCCCAGTTCTTCGGCCAGAGCAGCCACCAGTTGGGTCTTGGTCATCGGTTTTGCCATTTCTGGTCTCCTTGCATGTGCCCTGTCGTTTGGGCTTGGTTCATCGAATTTAACTTGATGTAGTGGTCTCACACAAGAAATTGTAAGGCCGTTTTCCCCAAGAAATGCAGGTTTTTTGCGTTTTTTCGGTCAGAGAAAGGCCGTTTCGTCGAAAGACCGCAGTTTTCGGGAGTGGATTCGCTCCAGAGGCATGTCTCTAAGGCTCTCCATGGCGCGAATCCCTATCATCAGGTGCCGCGACACCTGGGTCTTGTAGAAATCGCTCGCCATGCCCGGAAGTTTCAGTTCGCCGTGCAGCGGTTTGTCGGACACGCACAGGAGGGTGCCGTAGGGGACGCGGAAGCGGAAGCCGTTGGCGGCGATGGTGGCGCTTTCCATGTCGAGCGCGATGGCGCGGGATTGTGACAGGCGCTGTACGGGGCCGGATGTTTCGCGCAGCTCCCAGTTCCGGTTGTCGAGAGAGGCAACGGTGCCGGTGCGCATGATCCGCTTGAGGTCATAGCCCTGAAGCTCGGTCTCCGCCTCCACCGCGTCTTCCAGCGCGACCTGGATTTCCGCCAGCGCCGGGATCGGCACCCAGACCGGCAGATCGTCATCCAGCACCTTGTCCTCGCGCAGGTAGGCATGGGCCAGGACGAAATCGCCCAGGGACTGGGTGTTCCTGAGGCCGGCGCAATGGCCGACCATGAGCCAGGCATGGGGGCGCAGCACGGCGATATGGTCCGTCGCCGTTTTGGCGTTGGAGGGGCCGACGCCGATGTTGACGAGGGTGATCCCCGAATTTCCCGGCCGCTTGAGATGGTAGGTCGGCATCTGCGGCATCTTGGGCGAGGGCGGCAGATCGCCGAGCGGATCGGTGATCATGGCGTTGCCGGTCGAGACAAAGGAGGTATAGCCGCTCGATTTGTCGGCCAGCATCCGGCGGGCGTAGCTCTCGAACTCGCTGACGTAGAACTGGTAGTTGGTGAACAGCACGTGGTTCTGGAAATGGGCCGGGTCCGTCGCCGTATAATGCGCCAGACGCGCGAGGGAGTAATCGACCCGCTGCGCGGTGAAGGGGGCCAGCGGATAGGCCTGGCCGGGCGCGGTGACATGGGTGCCGTTGACGATGTCGTCGTTCGTCGTGTCGAGATCGGGCACGTCAAACACATCGCGCAGCGTGAAGGAGGCCGCGCCTTCCTGCGGGACGGTGACATCGCCGGAACGGGCGACAGCGAAATGCAGCGGCATCGGGGTTTCCGAGGGCCCGATCATCACCGGAACGTCGTGATTGCCCAGAAGCAGGCCGATCTGCTGTTCCAGATAGTGCCGGAAGAGGTCGGGCCGGGTGATCGTGGCGGCGTAGGTGCCGGGCGCGGGCACATGGCCGAAGGACAGGCGGCTGTCGACCTGGCTATAGGTCGTCGTGGTGATCCGCACCTCGGGATAGAAGGCGCGGATGCGGCCCGCGGGGCGGCCGTCGCGCAGGGCACGGGAGAATTCACGCTGAAGGAATTCAGTCGCCTGGTCATAGAGTTCGTTCAGGCGATCGACGGCGGCGCTTGCGTCCCGGAAAGCCTCTGCGGCAGGGGCGTCGGGGGTCAGGATGGTCATGTCTGTCTCCGCTCTTTTGCCCATCTGTGGGGGAAGATCGCCGGAAAGCAAGGGGGGACGCATGGTCAGCCGGGGCCGGTCAGCCCCGTTTGCGCCTTGTTCTGTTGGCGGAACCGCCCTTGCGCCAGGCGCGCGGGCGGCTCAGATCAGCCCCTCTTTGGCGAAGAGCGCCTTGAGATCGGTTTCCGGACGCGCGCCGTAATGCGAGATGACCTCCGCCGCGGCGACACAGCCCATCCGGCCCGCCGTGGCGAGGTCGGTGCCCTTCACCAGCCCGTAGAGGAACCCGGCAGCGAACTGGTCGCCCGCGCCGGTGGCGTCGACGGGGGTGATCTCGCGGACCGGCGCGGTGGCCTGTTCGGTGCCGCTGATCAGCACGACATCATGGCCGGACCGGGTGCAGACGATCAGCCCGCTGTCGCTGGCGGCCTTTTCCAGCGCGGTGGAGAGGTCGTCGGTCTGGTAGAGCGATTTCCATTCGTGTTCGTTGCCGATCACGTAGTCGAGTTCCTTGACCAGCTTGCGGAAGTCACCCCGGTGGCGATCGACGCAGAAGGGATCGGACAGCGCGATGCCGGCCTTGCCGCCCGCGTTGCGGGTCAGGCGGGCGGCGGTTTCGAACGCCTCCTTGCCCTTCGGCTTGTCGTAGAGATACCCTTCGAGGAAGAGGATGCGCGCGTCGTAGCAGACCTCCTCTGGGACGTCCCTGGGCCCCACTTCCGACGAAATGCCGAGATAGGTGTTCATCGACCGTTCCCCGTCGCGCGACACGAAGATCATCGAGCGGGAGGACGGCAGGCGCGCGTCGCGCTCCGGGGCGTTCGGGCAATGGGTGCCCCCGGCCTCCGTTTCCGCGACATAGGCGCGGCCGATGGCGTCGTCCGCGACCTTGCCGATGAAGGCGGTGGACAGGCCGAGGTTGCCACAGCCCGCGACCGTGTTAGCGACGGACCCGCCGGGGATCTGCCGGTGTTCGCCCATGGCGTGAAACAGCATTTCGGCGCGTTCAAGTTCGACCAGCTGCATAATGCCCTTCTGGATCGCCATTTCGGACAGGAAGTAGTCGTCCACCGGGGCGATCACGTCCATCACCGCGTTGCCGATACCGATCACGTCGTATTTCACAGGGTCTTCTCCTCGAATTCGCAGAGGTCGCGGATGATACAGGCCGCGCATTTCGGTTTTCTGGCAACGCAGGTGTAGCGCCCGTGCAGGATCAGCCAGTGATGAGCATGGCGCTGGTATTCCGCCGGGATGTTGTCTTCGATGGCCCGTTCGACCGCATCCACGTCCTTGCCCGGCGCGATGCCAGAGCGGTTGCCGACGCGGAAGATATGAGTGTCGACGGCCTGTGCGGGATGGCCCCACCACATGTTGAGCACGACGTTGGCCGTCTTGCGCCCGACGCCGGGAAGGGATTGCAGCGCCGCGCGGGAGGAAGGGACCTCTCCGTTATAGTCGTCGACAAGGATGCGGGCGGTCTTGATGACGTTCTTCGCCTTCTGCCGGTACAGGCCGATCGTCTTAATATGTTCGATCAGCCCCTCTTCGCCGAGGTCGAGCATCTTCTGCGGCGTGTCCGCGATCTTGAACAATTCCCGCGTCGCCTTGTTCACGCCCGCATCGGTGGCCTGCGCCGACAGGGCCACGGCGACGACGAGGGTATAGGCGTTGACGTGCTCCAGCTCCCCCTTGGGTTCGGGTTCGGCCGCGTGGAAGCGGTGGAATATCTCCTGAAGGGTCTGATAGGGCAGTTGCTTGGCCATGGGGGCGGTTATTGCGTGGAAAACCGGGGCGGGCAAGCGGCTTGGGCCGGTGGTACAGGGCTTCGGGGCCTATTCAGCAGGTTCCGGGTCGCGCGCTGCCCGCGCGGCGCCTAGATTGCCGGGGAAAGGACCGCTGCCATGCTTCAGACCGATGTCGAACAAGGGTACCATTATCATGTCATCCGGCGCGCGATCGAAGAGATCGACGCCGCGGAGGCACCGCTGTCGCTTGACGATCTGGCGCGGCGGATGGGGATGAGCCCGGCGCATTTCCA
>Ga0213839_1002013_pt1 | contig 11938 bp, 1 predicted proteins | sample SWPATP21_FD_160075 | JGI IMG/M metagenome (GOLD analysis project Ga0213839, IMG submission 160075) | Coastal seawater microbial communities from Marineland, Florida, United States - SWPA TP2 #1 | ecosystem: Environmental > Aquatic > Marine > Coastal | place: USA: Florida | collected 2016-08-14 | reverse complement strand
GGCAGCGAGTGGAATGCTTTGATACGTCTTTCCGCTGGCGTCCGCCGGCACATCCAAGTACACTCGTTGCTGGAACGAATCAAAAGTGCCAGCTGTACGCTGTACACTGACGAAATCAGCTTCTTGGGGCTCAATGTCCAGCACCTTCCATTCCGCGGGGCCCAGAGATGAGCGTGAACAACTCAACATCTGCTGCCCTTCGAGATGCTCGCGCTTCACAAGCGTATCAAACAAGGCCGAAGGAGAGGGGTTTCGCATTGTTCCAGTTGATTCAAAACCAGTAGGCCCAAGTGCCGCCGACTCTACCAAAGGGGTTTGGAATTGTGCGCTCTTTGCTCGTAGCTCTGCCAACGCCAACGATGAACGGTGAAGGTAATGGTCCCTGTTGATGAGTTGAATGAGCTGTCCTCCACTGTTGCCGATGGCATGATCAACCTCATAGCATGACGCCGCGCGGACTACAACAATCAGGGTATCGGTTGAGTCCAATGCCACGACAGCGTTCGCTGCCTGCGAGTTGGAACTTGCCGACGCCAACCAAACTCCAGAAGCAATTGGAACACGGTTCACTTGAACGCGTAATCCGTAAGACTTTTGTTCACTCTCGCCTGACAGTTCTAGATCAATCAAGATCACGTCACCGCTCATTAGGGGAGGCAATCGGAGTTTTGTCGGCGTACTGCAATCGCCCAGAGACTCAATCAACGTTTCTGAAGGCGTCGAGCTAAATTGGAAACCGATTGTTTTCCGCAACGTCAGTGGTGTTGCGTCAACCAAGTGAGCCGCGGATGACACTCCGACTACCAGTTTGGCTTGGGTGTCATCGTGTGAGTACGCTGTGGATTCGATTTTAACTTCCCACTGATGGCACCCGGAGCTGAATTCAGATTTCAATTGCAGTAGTTTCCAGCCAGTCAGCGAACGCAATTTCCACAGTTGTGTGTCCACATCCCCACCGTCTAATTTTGCGGCACCACATATTGTATCAGGTGCATGCGCTAAGGACGAAATATGTGAAGCACACTGGCGGATTGCTGCATCAACCTTGGACGATTGCAACTGAGAGTATCGGGCAGCCGCACAGGAAAGGGTGATTTGAAACTCGTTGCCTTGTGCCAGCCGGTTAAACTCATCCACTGATTTGACACCTTGACCGTTGACCTCCACGATTTTATGCTGTACCCGGAGACCATCGCGGAACGCAGGGCTGTCTTCCTCAATTGACGAAACAGTCAAATTGCTTGAATTGAACGTGAATCCACGTGATGACCCGATCAACTGGACGCGCACAACACGAGCCGACCTTTTGTCCGTGAAACGATCAAGGGTGGTCGCAAGAGAACGCGCAGTCGACGCCACCGCTAACGAATCCGAGGCAGCAAAGTTTGACGCACATAGTGAGCATCGTAGAAGTGATCTGTCATTCAAAGACAGCGTGCGCTTCCTCGCGACGACAGACGCCCTCAGCATCACCGTGCGCGCGAACCGTCTCCACGGACGCATGGGGTGGTCGGTGACAGCTCCCGTTTGAGCTAAAGAATCGAATACGACGCCAACAAGGTCATATACTTGGCGACGAATGGATCGTGGCGCTGCGACGCATAGTTCTGCCAAACGCAGCGCTAGCAACGGAGATTTCACAAGGGCAAACGGGAACTGAGCGTTGACAGAAATGATGTCCGACAGCAGGTGAATATCTAAAAATGCGTTGACGTTCACGGGACAGATAGAATGCGACGAAGGGTTGGCAAATTTCCAATTCTCCACATGCGCTGGTGGCGCATCCAGCGCATTTTGAAGAATATGTGCCGTGAAGTTGGTGGCAGCATCAAGAAATTGGCGTTGTTTTGACTCGTCGACTTTTAACATTCGAATCAGATGGGGCTGAATAGCACTCCGTTCGCTACTTGTCATCGTAGCGAACAGTTGAAATAAGTCGGACCCGTCCACATCTTTATGATGTAGCAACAAAGAAAATTGTTTGGAATTTTCTCGGGCGCTGGTATTCAAAAGAGCACAGTGCGCTGCGTTAACTGCAATGCACTCCAAGAATTGGCGTGTTGCAGTGAAAAAGTTGGGAGATCGGTCAAGAATTTCTTCAAGCAGAGCTCGAAACCTAGGTGTGACATCTTCAGTGGTATTGAGTTCGTTTTGAAGAACAATTCGCCGACTATTCTGGTCGTGATGCAAGTCTAAAGTAACGAAACCGACGCTGTCTTCGACGATTTGGCGAGCACCTTCTTGGACGAATCCTGGGTCGACGGGTCCAACAAACGGGATCATCGGGGCGATGGAGGATGCGAGCACGCCATCGCTTTGGTCAGCGTCAACTCTCTTGAGAATTTCGCCATTTGGCGACAGAATGAACTTGAAGCTGCTGTTCGCGTACGTGACAATCGGGCTCAGGGCACCTCGCATATTCTCCAACAGCGGTACAAGGACAGAACTCAACTCGTTGTCGTTAATAAAGATTGAGAACTTCCCAGTGCCGTAGTTGACTTCACACTGCAGTGTGTCCCCGGCCGTCACCGGAATGCCATCGTCAAACTTGGAACCGTCGAACGTAAGGTCTTTACTCTCTGCCCACTCTGGCAGAACAAAGCCGCGTTGGCAGTCAAACCCCCCCGATGTCCACCCAACGTTAATGTGCGTGCCTGCGAATATTTTCAGAGCGAACCTCCATCGTAAGCCCTTGGCACGTTGGGCGCGAGGTCCAAACAAGGTGCCCGTGCCCGTCACAAAATTGATATTCGTAAAATTTTCCGCGGTAGATGCCACGTGAGCGAGCGACAAGCGATCAGGTTGCACTTCACTCATTGTAGCTGCCCTGTCAAACCATGTCGACAGGCTGCGTTTGTCTTTCATGAACGGCAAGGAAAAGCATCTCGCGAACTGATTTCCAAAACACTGCACGTTATCCAATCCAAAAAACGCCGCACAAGCATCACAGAGGTCATATGAGTCATTTTTGTTACGGGCAGTCCAGCGAATACCTTTGTACCCCTGCCGCAGCTTTTCGCGAAGGCAATAAGGGCTTACGTCATCACACCGCCATCCTGACGACTTCTTGTACGTAGGTTGCAGCGGTTGGGCGAAGGTGAGAACCTGCTTAGTTTGACTGAGAAACAGAGCGCATTCGTGGCAGAATGCCACTTCCCCTTTCTGTGTTGCCCACCTTATCGTGGCTTGCTTCGTCAAAGACTTTTTTTGCTGACATATTTCAAATTCGGTTGGACATTTCCAGGAACTAACGCTATGTTTACGTGCGAGCGGACCTTTGGCCAGCATATTGGACACAGTGAGTGTTGCCAAGTCACTGACCGCACGCTTCCTGACCAAAATGCTAGGCACCATGACCACTCTCCAGCCCCAATGGGCTTGGCTCATCGCCGACCCGCACTTGAAGTCAACGCGAAGCCTGTCCGTGTGGCAAACAAACCGGTTATGACGCCCAACCTCGAGTCGAACAGTGTGTTGTTCGCCTTGATCGGAGAGTGCCGTTACCGAAAGCTGGTCCTCTGGGTCCAACTCAGAACGAGTGTCCAATTCCACAACGATGGAGACAGCATTTGGGAAAAATAGTTCAGCGGACTGATTTTCCCGTGATACCATAGGGTGTGATGATTCAAGGGTTTCGGGTCCACAAAGTTGAGGTGGCACTTGCTTCTTCGCAGCGGATGCACGCTTGCTGAGCCAGTTCACGACAAGCTCCGTCGTTTTCGAAATTTGAGAATCGTCGCCCGCAAATTCAAGATAGCTTCGCAGAGCCAACATAGCGGCACATTGCAACCTTGCAAACACAGATGCCAGGCAACCACTTCGACCCACCGTTCCGTCGGGCGGATCGCACTGCAATATTGAGTGACATGCTGCCACAACGGCCTCTTTCAGGTGACTGGGGAACTCATTCCCCACTGGAATGATCCGTTCCTCATTTGCTTTCCCAGGTGCATGCTGAAATGTCCACTTCACTTGTCGTTCGTCCACTGACACTACTTCATCATCCAGAAGTACCTCGACTGTGGTGGGAGAATAGTGCACTATAATGCCAACAGCATCCAGTGCCCCAGCCACCGATGCCACGCAAGGACTACCCACGGATTGGCAAACATCACGTCGAGCGAGCGTCTCGAGGCCCATGACAAGCTGTTGCAATCCAGAAACACCCTCTGACGACAGAACTCCGTCATGGACCATTTGCAAAACTTTCGGGGTGGAATTCCAAATATCCGCCAATTTAGGTTCAATCGTGCCTGTGGGGCTTTGCTCAGCAATGCTGCGAACAAACCCTTTGAGATGATCCAAGAAATTACCTCTGGGCACCATACGGCTCTGGTGATTGGCATCCAGAAACGCAAACACAGTCGGTGCCGTTGCACGGCGTAGCTCCGTTAACGCTCGACCGAGAACGACACGAACTTCCGGATGAATGTGATGCATGGACTGTATGCGATGCTTCCGTTCCACACACAAGTGTCGCAACACTTGAAGTGCCGCTGATCGCACGATCCCTACAGGTACTTGCTTCCGGCAAGGGAATACCAAAGCTGTAGCAATTCGAAACAACTTCTCTATCTGATCGTCGCTCATAACGAAAGATGTATTTGACACAATTTTCGCCAGTTGAGTGCATATCGATTGAACAATTGCTGCTCCACGCGACACTTCGTCAACATTGACCGTCGGTGGCGATAACTGTTGTGGTCGTATGCGGTCAAATACTTCTGCTGTTAGCGCCGCCTTACGGGGTAACGGACAGGCCAAGATTCCATGAACTAGGCTGACGATTGGGCACTGAGAAACTCGAATGTAGCAGTCAGTTGTAGCCAGTGCTGGGGTGCGGAAAGATTCGGCCAATGAGTTCACAGGCGCGTCAGTGTCCTTGTCCACGAACACAGGTCGAATCTCCAAACCACATTCCATGTGCATGCAATTGTCGTCCGAGGGCAACGAAGGCCACAAAGAGATTCTGACTTCTACCCACGTTTCGGGAGTCAAAGGCAATGAATTCGAAACAGTTTCCTCTTGAACTTGGCGAGAGCGCCCCTTGTGCCCGCAGCAACGTAAGCTGAGTCCCACTTCACCAGCGTCAGCATCGACAGTGACGACAGCCCTGACAGCGTCTGGACCCCGCTTTGAAACGAGTTCAAACGGTTCGTATGCAGTTCCAGCAACAGCATTTTCGGTCGTAACAAACATGTGAAAAAGAAACAGGCGTCCTCCCGCACGGAGCAATGGAACAGATGTCGAACTCTCATAGCCGTCGTCGACCAACGCAGCGCAGCAGATTGGTTCGGAGGAAATAACTTGACACCACGAGGGCATTGCGTCCCAACTTTCGGCCCCGCTCGAGTATGAATGCAGCGGCATCTTGTCAACTTCTGCTTCTAATCTGTTGACGAAAACACCTGCGAGGCTTGCCTTCAGTGATGTTGCGCCGTCTAATTCATTACCAGCACTGATGGAGGCAGAATGTGTGCTCTTCAAAAGGTGATTGTTGAACGCGTCACAGACTGCTGGTAATGACATTGTTGGTTCATCCACCTTAACCTGCCTTTTCTGAGCCACCTTTTTCACCACCGGAGCACTCAAGTCTGGGCGAACAAAAGCGGGGATTGCAACAGCAATGTTGCGAACAAGCGCATTGCACAATTCAATGTCTTCTGAACGGTGCACAATAATGTCGTGCGGATCGTGAGGGGACTCCACGCATGCGCTCAAATCCAACGAGACAGGATGCACAATCAATGACAGCTCCCCGCCGACATATATCTGGAGCAAGTCGTCTGTTGGTACCCCGATCATGTTTCGGATGAAGACATGAAATGCCGTTGCTTCAGAATCGGTGATCTCGAAGAACCTGTGGCACCTGGCCGCGTCATGCACTCTGACCCAACCTCCTTCACGCAGCTTGGCAAATTCCCCGTTGAAATCAGTCACCACAAATGTGGTGCTGGTCGACTGAGATAACACAGTAGAATCGACAGATGGGCCCTCCAATATATCAACACTACGGCCGGCAAACTGACCGTCAACTTCAGAGATCGTCGACAACACAACCTCATCGCCTGCGTCAGGCTCGATGGCTGTTAGAGATTCTGTGGCGGTGGCAGCTAAATCGCACGAGTTACTCGTGGCAACGACCTCATCGACGAGTCCGGACGCTGCGAACACCTTGAGTTGGTGTCGATCTAATAAATCCATGCTGGCGGCTACGATCGCCGATTTCAACAGTGAGTGCTGTGCTGGCGCCAAACGGCGTGGCAACAAACGAATCTGTTGAATTAAATTCTTGAAGCTGAGGAAGAGACCAGCCAACGGCTCCACCAGCACAGTATTGTCAGCGCCACTACCGTGCAGATGCTGCATGGGGTCGACTGTGATATGCCAGTGGTGAGTTTCTGGATGGTTGTCTGTTCGCAGTGGGCGTAACACAACTGTGTTTGAACCAACAGCAGGAGCCGAACCGACTAGAGCTTCATCACCAGATTTGGTGCAAATCCAATTTCCAGACACGAGTTGATGCCACACCTGTGGACCGTCGTCCATAACCACTGTGGAAGAAGTCTTGTCGATAAGGAATAGGTGCGAAGATCTCAGGTGCCCCACCAATTGACCACCATTGGATGTCGGTTCCTTGAAAATCGGAGTTTCTGAGATCCGGAGTAATTTCGAAAGCTGATACCGACCTTTTGCGAACCGGCACTCGAAATCTGGGTTGTTCATTGTCCGCGTGGCAAAAGCAAAAGAATTCAACACCAGAGACATGTCCGACATAACTTGTTGCAACGTTGGGTACAATTTCGCGGCATTTGCCTTGCCAAGAAGAGGTTGGTGGGACGCAATGAACGTGTTGAAGTCAGAAACCACTGTTGCCAACAGCAGCGTTCCTTCCGCCCGGCTGAGTGCTCGTCGCCGCTTTTGCGCCCGTGCTTCCTGAAAGGAAACTGCGTCGACACCACTCGAAACGATAGTTTGAATAAGTGAGACAATTTTCTGACTAGATTGTTGCGCTTCGGTAGAATTCTGAAGCCTTTTGGTTGGGGATGAATCTTCGTGGAGCCGCCATTCGGACAACTGCAACAGCGCATGGACTTGTTGAAAGGCTGCAGAAGAAACAAAATTGTCCCATCGCTCTGCAGTTGACTGCCGGCCCAAAGGAATAGGTTCCAACCCTGGAACTGGGCTTGCTGTGCGCCCAAGATCTTGTGGCATTTGCTGTCCTTCAACGGGTCGCTGGATGTTCAGCAACATACTGGCCAGTTCTATCTCTCGTGGCCCGAGCTCCGTCGTTGATTGGAGTCCCGAAACTATTCCAACTTCATCCAAAGACACCGAATCTCGACTGTCGTCGATGCACACCACAAACCGCAAGTCTTCAGCGCGAACTTCTTCAGGGATCTCAATGGAGCCGACAAGTTCTTCGTTGGACGATGTGGCGGCAGACGTTAAGAAAAATGAAATTTGCCGCTGTGCTCCTAACTCGACATGCAGCCGAAGGGTATCGTTGGTGGTAAAAGGCTTTTTGGACTTTAAAATGTCTCGGCTGCCACAGCGGAGTTCCCCTTGGTTACGCATGTACCAGTTTTTGTTGATCATTGATGACGAAGCAAAACCGCTGCGATTGCTAATGCTTGAGAGTGCGATTCCAATGTACACTGATCCGCCCAAACTGCGTGTAATCGAAAACGTAGCATCATGAATGCAACCTTCTTCGAATTGGAACTTTGCAAAAGCTGTTCCATAATCTGGGTTCGAAGAAAACTTCGTCACAGTCGATCCTTCGATTTTCAATGTCTGAGTGCAAGTCGCCTCCTCATCCCATTCCGGCGTGCTGGCAGCAGCAGTGGACACCGTTGCCGGAAGAATTTCGGCCTGGTTCCAGAGCTTGCGCCATTTTGCATCAAACTCCATATCGCGCGAAGTGGAGTCCGAATCTTCAGACAAAATCTCTTCGGCGAATTTCAGAAATGACTCCAAGAGGCCTGTGTGCTTCAACACGAGCGCAAAGGTAGCGACATGTACACCTTCAGTCTTCGTCTCTGGCCCCTTGCCTGCAGCTTGCAGGAGATCATCTCGCTTTTTCGCTCGGAGAAATTGGACCAATCTGTGGAATGTCGAGGGATTTTGCCACAGCGCGATCAGCGGATCAGATGATGACGTCGTGAAAAGAAGGTCATTTTCACTTGCTGTGTCGTTAGCTTCCTGCGTGTCCCGCAAAGCAAAGCTGATGGAACCTTGCAGAAACGCGACTGTTGGATTTTCTTCACCACGTGCAATCGTGGCCAGGTCAACAGCGCCGTGACCAGCAACTATTTTGTACATGGTCTCGTTGTCCTGCTGTAAAAGTGGGTCGTTCCACGCATCACCACACACCCACTCTGACACCGTAATGCGCACAGAGAGCAGTAAGCCACGCACAAGCAGCGACAAGAGGACGGACAGTGCTTCATGAATTCGCGTTTCCAATGTGTTGCGATCGTCAACATCTGTACCGTTGGACCGTTCAGCACTGCGCGCAACGCTGGCACGTAAGAGTCGCAACAAGGGCGGCACTAATTGCACCAACGCACGGATCAACGGTACTTTATTGCTATCAATAATGAATGAGTCAAGAACGATGCAGAGGGCTCCGACAATTCGAGGCAGAACCAACTCTAGAATCAAACACGGCTGTGGAGGGATTTGAGGCGCCAAACTGGTCGATGCCACCCTGAACACGTACATGACAAGATCAACATGGCGCTTGTTCGACAAGGCTGATGACGGATCGGCTAAAAACTCGTCCTTTAGCAGAACTCCCCACATGATGGTCATCCGAAGCAGCAAAGATTTGCTGTGCTCAACAATGTGTTGCTTCGTTGTTTGCACGGTTCTGGTTGTCGTGTTTTGCCCAAGTGACATCCCGCATACATCCACTAGTTTATCCCACAAATTTGTGATGAGATGCGCGTCCATCGTCACCAGGCTTTGCACCTGGAGGTCATTAATACTCGACATGAAGCTCTCGAACAAACTCAGTTCCAAACTTGACATACTCTCAGCCAGCAGTCGTGCAAACGAGTCTGTCATGAATGAGTATGATTCTTTCGCTGAAAACATCCGGCTCGAGCAGAGAACGTGCAGGCGAATGATAGCGGCTTCCAGAACAGAAGCATGCGACAGCACTTCTGGTTCGTCAGTCGACGGTTCGGTGCAGGTACTTGATGCCACAAACGGATGCTGGACCAGTTTGGTTGAGAAACTCATCAAGGTCTCTGCAGCAGATTTTGAATAGGTTTGTGACGTTACGATGCTGTCGATCACGCTGAGGCACGCAGAAATTATGACTCCGACGTTTTCGACCGGCAGCGACTGCGGGCTCGCAAAAATACTCGAAATTGTATCGATAATGACATCGAGCTGCACGGACCCAACAGTAGATTCAACTGACTCCAACAAAAAGTTATCTGGTAGGCGGCACAGGGCGCTGTTCCGGGCGTCTGTTGAACCGGAACCCCGGAGGCTTTCCTGAGACAATTTGATGACGGCAAGTGCACGAGTAACACATATCGAGGCGAGAATCTCAGCGGTCTCGGACAGCTGTTGCGACGCAGTCGAAAATGAAAGCGGTTCCTGCACGGCCGCGGGCGTTGACAAGTGCGTCTCAACGCGCTTGATCAAGCGCACCTCTGAAGCCGACCGCTGCGCAGTGGCGCGGGACTTGCCGTCCCTGTTTGACTCAGACTCCAGCAAACTCTTCGCAGATATTACGATGTCACTGGTTGTGAGACCGTCCGGGTGATCAGGAGATTCCTCTTGCACGTCATCGTCACGCACAAAGACACCAAAGTGCTCCCAGTAGACTTTCAATGTTGGACGGCTCCCAGGAAGCAACATGGCGTCAGTCAACTTCCGCATTTCCACAAGGGCAAAAGGAACAAATTGAGAGTACGTCCTGGACCGGAACTCCGAACGATTCGGAGCGCTGTTTTCGGCTTCAAGCATCTTATTCTGTGTGCTGAAAAACAGCGCTAATTGGCCCGATCTTGCTGCCATTAAAATGAGCAAACCAAACACCACATCACATAGGGCCGGGGATGACTGATGCAGCGGAAGATTGGTCAAAAAATTGGCCAGTGAGTCGAGCACCGCCGTTCCTTGATCGGTATTGTTGAACATGCACCCACCTTCAGCACGACGAAGAAGATCAAATACTGACTCCAGCGCAGCACGTAGCAAGTCGTCATTGCCGCTGCTATTGCGCAGGACTGCAAGCGAAAGCTGGATGGCAACCGTGAACGGAAACGCAGTTGCAAATTTAGAAGCTTGCGCTCGCTTCGCAAAAGAATCGCCATCAGGGTGAGCAGCGTCGTCGACTGATCGCACCAAAGCGTGAGCAACTGAAACAGTGCGACTTGTTCCATCTGGGTCTTTGATGCGGCACTCTAAGGAACCGGAGTCAACGTCCACCACAGCACCCCTAATCCAAACACCGGACACGTTGACTTCAACGGCATCGCCACTCGCGACGGTGTTGTTGTTGCTGTGAGCCAAAATATTCTCCACTGCCTGAGCTGATTGGACTTTTTGCCTCAAAGAGCACTCGTCGGCGGTCACTCGATCACACCAATGCTTCGTCAACAGCGCAGCGTTGGAATCCTGAATGACGATGCGTCCTAACGACGACTGCAACAATGTTCTAGGGTCGAGAAACTTTCCAGATACCAATTCTGCTTCTTGCAGGCCTTCGGGCTCCCATGCATCATCACTTTGCTCGAATACCCACGACTGTCCCAGCGTGCTGAGTGATTTTGGCGCCTTGCCGCTGGCCGCCGGAGTTAGTGTTGCGAATGTCACCTCCTCCTCGGCATCGTCGCTGCGTTCGCTCGACATGGTGTCGTCCGTCGGATCAAGCGTTCATCGTTGTTGGCATTGTTTTTTATGTTCCTATTTTCTTGACTCCAGAGATGCTCTCCAAATGGACACGCCGACATCATCAGAGTAATCCTGCAACCAACAGAGTCTTGTATGCCAATGAAATGTCACCAACACACAGCTTTGCGTGCGTGGGCGGAGGAATGTCGGTCCTAATTGCAAATCGCACAATGGCATCCTCTGGTCCGCCTTGACTACCCGTCTTGTACTGGATACGAGTTCGCTTCCGTCTACTCTCTGATCGCATTCCCCTTCACTTTCGTAGCATGATCTTGCTTGTCTTGCGTGGCCTTGGTCAGTCGTCGCTTTGGTTTGGATCTTACGTGGCGCGTCCGTCGCACGGCGTCCTTGCGCACTTATTTGATTGTTGCGTTATCATCATTACGTGCCAGTCACAGAAAGCCATCGGGCACCATCTAAGCATCGAGGCCAGAATCCTGCTCGCGTCACGTGCAATGATTGCGTGGGCGTGGTTGTTGCAAGTGCGTGAAAGTGGCCTGCGAGCGGGCGCACGCCGACAGCTGGAACGCCGGCCGCTTCTTCGCGCGAGGGCGACGGACGACGGACGACGGACGACGGCCTCGACTCCACAACGACGACGACGACGAAGACGAAGATGAAGACGGCGACGACGACGCCAACGCCGACAGCCGCAGCGAATTCGAAGTTTTGCAGTGTCGAAGTTTTGCAGTGTCGAAGTGTCGAAGTTCGAAAATCGAAGTTCGCTGGCGCGCGGGCGCGGGACGACGACGACGACGACACTGAGTGAGTGACTGTGAGTGAGTGAGTGAGTGAGTGAGTGACCGTGAGCCTGACCGTGGATCCGCGCCTTCCTTTGTTACGAAGGTCACTACGCAGTCACTCACAGTCACAGTCATAGTCACTCACAGTCACAGTCACAGTCCTTCACTCACTCACAGTCACTCACTCACTCACAGTCACTGCCGACTTTTGACCGCCGCCACTGCGCCCCTTCCCTTCCTACTCACTCACTCACCCACCCCCCCCCCCCCCCCCCCCC
>Ga0213839_1002012_pt1 | contig 11938 bp, 16 predicted proteins | sample SWPATP21_FD_160075 | JGI IMG/M metagenome (GOLD analysis project Ga0213839, IMG submission 160075) | Coastal seawater microbial communities from Marineland, Florida, United States - SWPA TP2 #1 | ecosystem: Environmental > Aquatic > Marine > Coastal | place: USA: Florida | collected 2016-08-14 | reverse complement strand
CACCCCCTCAACGCTATCTACACAACGACGAAATCGCACGATGTCATGAGCCTGTAGGATGTGATGGTAGCGGTCGACGGTGCCTCGTGTTGTCCCTGCCCTCCGTTCCGTCCCCGTTTTATGTTCGCTGCGACAGAACGGCGAAAGGAAGTCGTGTAGGAACCTTGTCCAATGTTGTGGTCCTGAAATTTTGTCGCAGAGCAGCCAACATAACATTCTTTAGTCAATGCCTCAAAAGGCCTCTACTCATCGTGAGAGGCACTCATCGAGATAGTCGCCAACGAACAGCTTCGCCGGCACGTGGACTCCGCCGTGCAAATACAATACAATGCAGTAGGATGGAACTGATCAACGAAGAGTTCCATTAAGTGAACTGATTGGTTTCGCTTGAACACAATTTTGAGCAACATTTGTTTGTTTGTCTGTTTTGTCTACCAACAGTCTGTTTACCCACACTGTCTTGGCCGCGACGTCGTCATGCTCGCTGCAGCTCGGCAAGCCACAAAGTCTGGCACTGCGCATATGTCAGTAGCTGCCCCTCGTAACTTTATCTCTGTTGTTCTGGGAACCATGACTTTCGGTTGGAACCAAGCATCGGCCACTTGCGACGACGAAAAATCTGCTGCAATGACGAAAAGTTTCCTGGAGAGCCACCCCGATCACACCGAGATTGACACGGCATACCTCGTGCGTATCAAAAAAAAAACTGATGTGTTCGTGCGACTCCGTCACGTGATAGTTCGTTTCTGTGACCGGTTTGTAGTATTCAGGCGGTGAGACTGAGAATATTCTGGGTCGTATTTTACCTAGTGTAAACGGAGATGGCAAAGCAGAGCTGGCGACGAAAGCAGCGCCGTGGGGAGGGATGATTGCCGGAGCCGGTGGAGGCTACAACGCTTCTGACGGCGCAGGTGGACTCTCTCCGAAACTGTTACGTATGCAAGTTGAAACAAGTCTTCAGCGCCTTCAAGTTTCGTCCGTGAAGTTGCTTTATCTTCATGCGCCCGATGTGGAAACTCCTCTTGAAGAAACATTAGCGGAACTTCAAAAGTTGCACGCCGAAGGAAAGTTTGAAACGCTCGGCCTCTCGAACTTCTCCGCGTGGGAAACTGCTCATGTGTGGCACCTGTGCGACAAACTCGGCATTGTGAAGCCCACAGTTTACCAGGGAATGTATAATGGTATCACTAGACAAGTGGAGGTTGAGCTTCTTCCTTGTCTGCGGCGACTCGGCATACGCTTCCTTGCTTACAACCCATTGGCAGCGGGTTTGTTGACGGGCAAACACAGATTTGACCAAGATCCTTCAGAGGGCCGGTTCAAGGGCAACTCCATGTAAGCTTTGTGCGTGTAACGTGTAGACTCAGCAATTTGCAACCCTTATAAATTCTTCTTTGATGTAATGTGTCAGGTATATGTCGCGATTTTGGAACAAGGAGTACTTCGCGGCGTTGTCGAAAATTCAAGTGAGCTGTGAAGGCGCCGACATTGCAATGGCAGCAGCAGCTCTCCGATGGCTCAAGTTTCACAGCGCACTCGATCCGACGTTCAACGACGGTATTGTCATTGGAGCATCATCAATTGAGCATCTCGAGCAAAACATTGCTGCTTGTGACAGCAATGAGCCATTGCCAACAGAAATTGTTGAAGCGTTTGAAGAGGCCTGGAAAATTACGAAACCAGCGTGCCCCAAGTATTTTCGGCCGTGAGCTAGGCATTCTTGAGTTTTAGTAAGCGACATACACGCGGGAATACTATGTGTAGAGTTTATCTAAGTGTTTGCCACGTATCTATCGCTTCTTCACTTTTCTTTTTGGCTTGCCCGCCCCCCGACGACCTTTGGTGGGCTGTAGTTCAGCGGTGGGGTTTTGCGGTGACGATAGAATGCCGTTGCCACCTGTCTTTAAATTTTCAATCGCGGCTAAAATGGCCTTGCGATGCTTTGCGTTGGCAATTCCAATAGTTTGGAGGTCACCTGTTTCAATCGTACGATGCAGTTCAAAGATGATAATGTTGCAACGGCCCTTCAACACGGACGACAGGTCCTTGTACGACACAAACCTGCTTCCATAGGCAGCAGAAGGTCTCCGTCGATATTTGCTTGCACGAAAGACTACGCAATTAAAATCTGAACATGAGACAACTAAGAACAACTGTGCAACGCATGCTAAGGACACCACGTACCGACGCATACTGATGAATGCCAGATTGGGGAGGTTGTAGGGTCATCCACTCAGCCACTTGATCCACTGACCACATCACGGGCGGCAGTAGCATCAACATTTCCAAACGTTGATGAGTTGGGCTGTGCTGTGTCGCAACTGGCTGTGTTGCACGTGTTGATGCCGTGGCTGTGGCGACTGGTTCTGGAAGTTGTGGTTGTGAATGTATCATGGCTTGGCCAGCCGCAACAGCTTGCTGAAGTTCGTGTCGCAATTGATTTCTTTCCTGTGAAATTGCCTGGCACTTCAGCACGACAAAGATGTCACAATGAGGCTGTGCGCTGCTCCACTGACAGATTGCACATGTCATACAACAGTCACAGCCACAAACAATCATGTGAAAGTACCTGTGCGGCAATTCGTGAGATCTCGTTGCGTAATTGGTCGTTTTCCACGCGAAGGGATCGCTCCTGCTCCTCGAAGCGTTGCCGGACATTTGCAGTTGAAGATTTCGACGTCTGTAGCTGGTGTTCCAGCATTTCATTTTTGTGTTTGAGTTCCGTGAGTTCGTTCTGCAACTTGTGAACCTGAAGCAGTCGCACAACAAATTATTGCCAGAACAAACTGTGGCGACATAGTCTTCAAAGTAAAATACTTTACCTCAAGCTCTTGCTGGTGTTGCTGCGAATGTATTTTGTCGCGTTGAGTCCTGGCCTCATCTTGGAGTTGTTCTATCTTTGAAGCATAATCTTCTTTCATTCGGCGTGCTGACTGCTTCAATTCATCATTTTCTGCCGCATATTTCTCCAGCTGTTTTATTGCTAGTGTTCCCAGGTCAACTCCAGAGCGTTCTTCGACGCGAAGAGCTTCAAAAGTTTCCAACATGGCAGCGACTCCATCCCACTGCTGCTTTACACTGCTGACTACTTTCTTCTCCATCGTGGCAACACACCACCACGAAGAAACAATTTAGACGTACATACTCCGTTGATGTGTGCAGTCCACGCCAAAACCTCGGGAAAATACTTTAAGCTTGTGGTGTTGATTTGCGTTTTTCACTAGTTACTGCCACGGCACTTCAAGTATTGGTTGAGTGTTTCGCCTTTCCCACGGACCTCACTTGTACTATGCACCGTTCATTTTCTAGGAATCTCTGACCTAGACGACGCCCATAGTCTGTGATGTCACCCAACTGGCAAGCCGCAAAGAGGAAGGACAACAGCCCCAGTCTTTATTAGCAGCTTGACAGCTTGATTGAGGCTTGCCACAGTGTTGGTTGTTCTACAACGGCCAACCAACAAGCCAACGACTGAAAAGACTGAAACGACTGCAACGACCACATCGACCGACGGCTGGCTGATCGCTTGCTTGCTTACTTTCGACTGCAACCGCCGCCGAACGAACCAACGACGAACGATCGCCAAACCAAACAACAACCAGCCAACCACAACAAGGGCGAATACACAGAATCCTGCAAACAAGAGCAACCCGACGATTCCAATATCTCGACGCTATCCACTGTTGAAGTGGCTCGACCAGTGAACTGTCAGTCAGGTCGTCGAGTATCCATAGTCGTCCACTGTTCCGCCCACTGTGTGCTGTGTGCTCGATGCGTTGTGGGGAGTGACGGTGTGGACGTGGGCGCTGGGCGCTGGTGAGAGTGAGTGAGTGAATGTGAGTGAGTGCGGGCGGGAGAGTGAAACGACGGACCAGTCACACTGTCTCATGTCATCAACTGAATATGGATACTGTACGGTTGGATTTCATTTAGTTCAGTGTTTCTTTAGAGGAATGTGATAGTGAATTTTGTGTATTGGACAAGTGGGAAATGGAATGTACAGTTGTATAATTGAGAGAGAGCAACGTGATGCGGTTGTGGTTGTGTGTTACCACTCACCCACTCACTCACTCACTCACTCACTTACTCACTGCAACCGCACTCACCCGCACACTCCCTCCCTCACACACGCACGAGTTCAACTGCTGGAGAGTGTCGTTTCGTCGCTCGCTTGTTGCTGTTCTTCGCGTCTTCGCGTTGTCGTCGCTGTCTGTTTTTGGTTGTTGTTGCGGTTTGTTGTTGTAATTCGTCGTTCGTTCGTTCGCTCGTGCGTTCGTAAGGAGATAGTTCTTCATGCGCTGTTCACAGCTCCGCCATCAAATCGCCATTAGTCGCCACCCTGAGCGCTCAGGAGGCTCTTGTTACCATTGTTGAGTGCCGATGTTGGGTTCTTGTGGTGGTTGATCGATCTTTGAGCGGCGTTGTGGGTCGTCGGGTGTTCGTCAACTTGATGGTGCTTTCTGTTGTTTGCAGCCAGAGGAAGACAACCTGGCATCCGATGGAGTTGAAATTACACTGAGAAAATCCCCGCACTTTGTTTTTGAGTACATTGGACTTTTGGTGAAGCTTCGCGTGGGTCTTGCTCACAACTGAGATTGCTACGATCGGCGTTGGTCCCGCCGTGCTGTTGAAAGACCGGAAGACCAAGTGCTATTTTGTGGGTTGGTGAGTGTTCATCGTCAACATGTCGCAGTACGAAGCTGAAGATATCGCACAGCGATATTTACAAATGAAACATGGTGGAGGCAATGTCAGTGCCAAAGGCCAATACGCACTGAGTCATCTGCTCCGCGACGTGACCGGGCCCGGTTTAACCGAGGACGTTGTCAAAGAAGTGTGGCACAGTATCGCTGACTTCATTGTCGAGACTTTCGCAAAGAAGAAAGGCGTTGTGGTTCCTGGACTAGCTACATTTTCCTTGTTCAAGAAAACGTTTGTGAAAGTGTTTCGACCTGCTGCTTCTTTCAAGAGTGAATTGAGCTGCATGATGCCGGCCACTGCTCCAGAGGTCCCCTGCATGCAGCTTCCGCACACAGTAATCGCTGTGAAGGCGGCAGTCGCTCAAGAGAAGGTTGACATGGTTCTCAAAAGAATTATTTTACAACTTGGGCATGAAGCACGAAATGGCGGCAATCTTTGTGTCCCATTAGGGGGGCTGGGTATTTTCTGGTCGCGCGCAAATAGTTTTGGTTTCAACTTCAACAAAAAACCAATGAAAGCTGCCGAACGGAAAAAGACGCTGCGTGAACGCGCATTGGCGAAGAAACGGGCTGCCGAAGAAGATGCTTTGTTAGAGGCTGAACTCGCCGCTGAAGTCAATGCACAAGCTGATGGCGAAGAGCCTGCGACGCAGAACAACCAAGAGGAAGACCCCGGAGATTCAATGGCAAACCTGGAGAACGCGCGGGATGCCCTTGACGATTTATCCTTGGAGCAGCAACTTGACCGCGAAGTCCTCGATGGCCAAGGAGAAATGTCTTTGAACGACATTCTGGAAAAGTATGCCCAGGACACTCCGGAAGCTCGTCGATTGACATTGCAACAAAAGAAGCAACAGGCCGCGATTGAAGAGGCAGCATATCGTCGTGAAAATCATCTCCCTGCGTTTCTCATCCCAGACCGGCATCGGGGTCGACAATTCAACGTGGCGGAGCGACAAAAGAACGAAAAGGTACTTGAAGGACTTTTGGAAGAGGAATTAGCCAAAAGTGAAGAGCTTGCGGCTCGTCAACAGGAGCAGTTGTTGCTCCGACATCAGAGAGCTGAATTGGAGCACCGCGCGAAGCTACTGAGAAAGAAACGCCAGCAAAAGGAGGTTCTGGCTGATATGGCTCGCCAAGCCGAGGAGAAACGTAAGCGCGACATCGAAGAAGAGCACAATCGACGAATGCTCGTAAATCCTGACGCGGGTCGTGCCATTCCGCAGCAAATTGACCCCGACAAACGTGAAGTAGCAAAAATTCAAGGCGAACTTCGTCAACTGCTGGACCAGCAGGTGCTGGAGAAAAAGATCGCTAAACGGATGGAGAAGAAGAAAACTGTGCAACAAGAGCGCTACTTCCTGGATTCCCTGCATCGCCAACTGGTGCAAGATAGAAATTACAGACAAAAACAAAAGCTCAAAAACAAGCACGACTTGATGGCGAACTGGGAAAAACAAGCCAGCGTGGCGAAGAAGTATGCCGAAGTCCGCAAGAAAATGTATGTTCAGTAAAATGTGTCGTTTAAGAATAAGTCTGTCTCAAAGTGATCGAGCATCAAACGAATGTTCCACAATCTTGGCGCGTGTGTCACTCACGAGGTTCAAGCCCAATTCCAGTAGATGAAATGAACGGTACTTGCAACGAATGCTTTGATCCATCTTCTAGTCGAAGTTCAAAGAAGCATGGTGCCACTGGAGCTCGGAACCAAACAGTGAACCAAAGATCGAACTTGCCATTGATTTCAACATATGGATGGTAGTTTTGGTCTCTTGAAAAGGAAACTTGCTGTGGCCTGTGAGCTTCATCTCTCACAACCGAATTGTTGCGATCGATACTGTCACGCACAGAAAGGCAGCCGTGGTCAGGCAATGAAAACCAAACTTGCGGTGACAAGCCCGACAACATACCGACACTTCTCCCAATAGTATCCCCATCGATCTGATGGAACGAGAGATTGCGAAGTTGAGAAGGAATCAGCTTTTTCGTCCATGTTAATGAACTTCAAGATTAGATACGCTCGAATCGGACCCCATCTTGAAAACTTGTTGGACATGTCAACGTTTGGTCTCAAAATCAGGCTGAACAAGCATTTTGGAGACTGATAGTAGAGAGCTTGGGGAGTTCCTTCTGCTTCTGCTGCGGCAGCAATATTGACGTCTGTAAGCTCCACCCACGCGGGCTATTCAAAAAAAGCCGGAGTGAGAAGTTCAACACACGCCCAAAGCAAGACACCGACTTACAGTCTGTAAGCGAGATGCAACAATCCTATTTCCAAAAACTGATTTCAGTCCTTGAAACAGAAACCAGTCAAAGTTTCCTTTACTTTTGGTACGTCCAGGATCATCGGTGCGATCTCCGCAGCCTGCTCAGGGGACATAATTAATTACGCATATCACATAGGATCAGGACCTGGCACCCACACACGCACACACACGCACACAAAACGCCACACAGACGTACGTCCGGCTGCGACTGCGCCTTGATTGTCACTCGACGCAAGCGGGTGCGACTGCTTGTTTGATTCCTGATGCTTTAGGCTAGACTCGTTACTGGACATGGTTAGTCCCGCTCCATAACTAATAGATGACAATGGAACCTCTCATCGACCGACAAAACTGGTTTAAAGTTCCTTCCTCTACAATATTCTGTGCTGTTGATCATGTGCTGGCCGTGTTGTCGCAGAGGGCGCAGTGAGTATAGTAGTGGAGTAGTAGTAGTAGTAGTAGTAGTAGCAGCGGCAGTAGTTGCAGTAGTAGCAGTTGTTGTTGTTGTTGTTGTTGTTGTTGTTGTTTCTGCTGCTGCTGCTGCTGCTGCTGCTGCTGCTGTTGTTGTTGTTTTGGTAGTTACTTTTTGGTTGTGGTCGTCGTAGGCGTCCACACAAGCACGCAATGTAGTTGTGAATGGGCGTGTACTTATTTCTTGTCGAGAGCTGTTTCGTCGTTGTCGTCAATCAATTGACTTTAAAGATGCAAGGTAGGTGTGAGTTGTGTATGGCGTTGATGGTGTGATAAGTGACGGTGACGAATACGATCGTCGTTGTGAAGTAGACGATATGTTGGGTGAGTTTGACGAATGATCACGAAGTGAACGGATTCAAGGTGGCGGATCGACAAGATGCAACATCTTTTGGCTCTGACAGAGTTAATTAATTATCTGACAGCATTCAATATTAAACTTGAGTGAAAGTCTTCGGTGGCCACAGTTTTTACCTGTGCCAGCCATGCATACTTCATGGATTACCATCGGCTCGCTGATGGTGGCTGCTGCCCACGCCACCGACATAGTGTTGCCGCCTGTTAGATCCGAGGGACCGAGTGCGGCTCTTGTCTTTATTCAAGGAGCAGAAATCGCCAACGATCTGTACATTCCACTACTTCAAGCTGTACAGAATAAGTCCGACCTTGGGCTGTGGGTGGGAATCCCATCGTTCTTGGGAAATACACCTGAGCCTCTCCAATTACCACTTGCCATCAAGAGTACAATTGAAGAAATGGAGAAGCAGGGCTTGAATTCCAGCGAAGCCCTTATGTTTTACGGCGGTCACTCTCTCGGCACTGTGTTCATTCAGGATTATGTCGCCGAAAATGCGTCTCATGCAAGTGGACAAGTCCTCACCGGTGGCTTCCTGGCTAGGAAACACTTTACAGCCAGCGTGAACGGAACCTTTGAATATCCTGTTCCAACGCTCACAATGGGCGGGAGCGTTGACGGGCTTGCCCGTGTTTCTCGCACAGGTGCCGAGGCGTACTACCACCAAGTGAGTAAAGCGAATGAAACGACGAAGTTTCCCGTGATTTCTGTGAAAGGGATGAACCATCAACAATTTGCCTCCGGGCCCGCCAAGGGACTTGTAAAGGAACGGGACCTCAAACCGGAGATCACAGATGATGAAGCACATGACCAATCATCAACCCTCATCGCAGACTTCCTGGACCACATGGCTGGCGTCACTACTGCTGGTACTCTCGTGGCGCGAGAACAAAACAACACAGGGAATTTTTTGCAACCTCTGATCGATGCATACCTCTTAGAAGGGTCAAGACACTTCAATGCTCCAGATCAAATCGGAGGTGAAGCAGCAGATCAATGTGTGAAGGGTGGTTGCCCATCGGAATGTGGATGGGCACCCGTGGCCCAGGACCTCATTGCTGGAGTCAACGAATCGAGCGCATACGTCACCAACATATCAAATCAATATGTCAATTGCAAGTCATCCCCAATCGAAGGAGAAGTGTTCCACCTGCCCAATGTCAGTAATGCATCCCAGAGTGCGACTGGTGCTACAGTTCTGTCAATTTCGACGTTCTCGCAAGGGAAGTGGGAGACACTTGACGGTGCTGACACGGGGTACACCTACACGTCAGCATCGGAGTTGGGAACCAAAATGATGTCGCGACAGTGCATCATGATCAAAGGCGAAGGCCTTTGGCAGACCAATTTTTCCGTGGATATGCAAGACTTCTGTGCCCAGGCGAATGAAAAAGCTTTCGAATGGGCACTTGCACACGCAGACGGATCTACACGGTCGAGGTTTTTGGCTATTGGACAAAACTACACTTTCGGCCCGGACAAAGAGGAGGTGGGAGGGCCATTTTTCCTCGATGCAGGTATTGAATTTACAGACAACGGCGCTGCAGGTGTGGAGGTTGTTTCACCCATGATGCGAACATCCATCGACTACTGGAACAAAACTTTTCCGTTCCCGAGGCCGAAGGATATTCCTGATCCTGGATGCTTTCACTACTGTAAGTTGCTGTCCCCCGCACGAGCAATGGAGTGGATATACACAGACGGGCTGCGTCTGAACGGATGTGTTACATGTTAGTTAGAGGACAGGAACCAAGTGCCGTTTGTGTGTGACACACTAACACCGGTTCCTTTCAAATAACATACCATCGTTGCTGTGACACGAACAAGGCGTTGAACGTGGCAGAACCACCCATCGCACGAAGACGTGTGTTCATGCCGCTGCTTCGAGTGCGAATCAATCAACAAACACAATCAAAATTGACAAACGAGGAGAATGAGACGACATTTGATAAGGCCCGTCAGCCAGCAGTAGTCGAGTGAGTCATCAGGCGCAGTAGTTCACGTATTGGTCGGCTATAATTTTAAAACCACGCTCTAACTCCACAAGTTCACGCACCAGATTGGTCAGGGTCTAAACATTTGCATTGTGTACAATAGTTTTTCAGACTTGATGAGCTACAGCAGTCTCCGCCGTCCCACCCACAGCCGCAATTATTATTGCCATCGTCACAGTAGCCATCATTGGTCCATGTACTGTGAGCACAGGCTCCGCCGCAGCTGAGTTCACAATCACGACAATTGCATTCGTCACAGTATGAGTATTGGTGCTTTTGCCCGCTGACACCGCAGCAATCTCCGCCATCCCATGAGCATCCAGCGTTGTTGTTATCGTCGTCGCAAATTCCGTCACCCTGAAACCCCTTGACACCACAAACTCCATCAATGGTTTCTCCCTTTGGAATGCAACTTTCTGTGTACATGCAGTCGAGACACTCGCAATTTTTGCAAAAATTATAGTCTTGTCCAGACCCGCAGCAGTCTCCGCCGTCCCACGAACACGCAGCATTGTTATTACCATCGTCACAGACACCGTCCCCACGAAAACCGGGACTGCTACATTCACCGACGGCTGTACTAACACAATCGTCACCAGCTGACTGACCAAATGCGCCTCCGACAAGTGGGTGCGTGCAGTTGCTGCATATGCAATCCTCGCAGTAAACATAGGCGTCAAACGGACCACCGCAACAATCTCCTCCATCCCAACCACAACCGGCAACATTGTTTCCATCGTCACAGAAGCCATCGCCGTAAAACGCTATAGTTTCACAGGATGATTGAATCGAGGTGACGCACTCGTCGTCGACGTCAGAATCAGCATCACAATCAAGACATTCGCACTCAGTGCAAAAGTCATGTTTTGAGAGAAAGCCACAACAATCTCCACCGTCCCAACCACAGCCAGCGTTGTTGTTGGTATCATCGCAGAAGCCATCGCCTATAAATTGGTTTGACCCACACGTTCCGTTTACCTCATCAGTACCACAACCACTATCGCCGGTTGGTTCGAAGTGGCAATCAAGGCATTTACAGGTGGTGCAATATTGGAAATTGTTTGTCCAATCGCAGCAGTCACCTCCATCCCAGTCGCAAGCACAATTATTATTTCCATCATCACATATTCCGTCTCCTTGCCATTGAGTCACAGCACAGGAGCCGGCGCATTCTGAAAAGCAGTTTTGTTCCGACTTCCTGGATTCTGTCGTTGCTGCCGTGGTTGTACCTTCAAAATTTGGGTCCGCGCAATAACAAATGGCACAAAACTCGTAATTGTTCTGAGCACCGCAACAATCTCCACCATCCCAATCGCATGCACAATGGTTGTTGTTGTCATCACAAAACCCATCTCCTACAAACAATGTTGTGCACGCGTGGTCGCACTCCATCGCGGAAGTGGAAAATGTAGTGGTAGTGGTAGTGGTAGTGGTAGTGGTAGTGGTAGTGGTAGTGGTAGTGGTAGTGGTAGTGGTAGTGGTAGTGGTAGTGGTAGTGGTAGTCGCAGTAGTACTTGTAGAAGCAGACGTTGACGACGAAGTAGAAGAAGAAGAAGGAGAATAAGAGGTTGTTGTCATACTAGTTGCAGAAGTAGGAGCAGAACTCGTTGACCTCGAAGTCGAAATGGTAGGAGCGATGACAGAAGAAGAAGTAGTAGTGGTAGTGGTAGTGGTGGTGGTGGTAGTGGTAGTGGTAGTGGTAGTGGTAGTGGTCGTAGTAGTAGTAGTAGTAGTAGTAGTAGTAGTAGTAGTAGAAGAAGAAGTAGTAGTAGAAGTAGAAGTAGTAGTAGTAGTAGTAGTAGTAGTAGTAGTAGAAGTAGAAGTAGAAGTAGTAGTCGTAGTCGTAGTAGTCGTAGTCGTAGTCGTCGTCGTCGTCGTCGTCGTCGTCGTCGTCGTCGTCGTCGTCGTCGTCGTCGTCGTCGTCGCCGTAGTAGTAGTAGTAGTAGTAGTAGTAGTAGTAGTAGTAGTAGTAGTAGTAGTAGTAGTAGTAGTAGTAGTAGTAGTAGTAGTAGTAGTTGTAGAAGTAGTCGTAGTCGTAGTCGTAGTAGTAGTAGTCGTCGTCGTCGTCGTCGTCGTCGTCGTAGTAGTAGTAGTAGTAGTAGTAGTAGTAGTAGTAGAAGCAGTAGTAGTAGTAGTAGTAGTAGTAGAAGT
>Ga0213839_1002010_pt1 | contig 11943 bp, 8 predicted proteins | sample SWPATP21_FD_160075 | JGI IMG/M metagenome (GOLD analysis project Ga0213839, IMG submission 160075) | Coastal seawater microbial communities from Marineland, Florida, United States - SWPA TP2 #1 | ecosystem: Environmental > Aquatic > Marine > Coastal | place: USA: Florida | collected 2016-08-14 | reverse complement strand
ATTAGATTGCGTTGCTGTTGGGGTGTGAGTTGCTTGATCGTCGTTGTTGTTGCGGAATGCCGTTGTGGAAGCGACGGGCAACGATGCCGAACCTGCAATGCGATACGTGGTGACGTAAAGCGGAGACGGAGATTTTTAACGCACGCAGAACTGTCGGGTGAAAATCTTGTTCTGTTCCTCTGATGAAATCAACTCCTATTCCAAGTAATTATGACAACTGTAACTTACAGCGTGACCAAAGACTGCGCTTCCCCTTTTGTCTTGATGGGCAAGCTAACATGCGGTGACTTCACTCAGCGCAGCTATTTTGAACTTGATTTCACGCACTCTTCTTGCGACGAGATGTGGCGTCCGAAGTTCTGCTAGGTGAGTCTTCAGTGATTCCCGGCAGGCTTTGGACTACGTGCCAACAATCTTTACTATGAGTGCGAATATATGTCACCGTTTGAGTGTACACAGCCCCTTTCAAATGGGCTTGCGTACAATTAACGAGTGAAAGAGTTTTTTGCCTGTCCCTGCAACCGCCACACATTGTAGCATGTGTTTCACATCTCCTTTACTTCACAACAACAAATTGTGCGAAACCCACTGTGACTTGACGGTCCTTTCAAGCTCTCTCCCATAGAGCAATACGGAAGAACAACTAGTGGAAGATTGAGCACTTTTGTGCTGCAGGTCGAAAAACAGTGGCAATGGGGGCATCGTCCTGATAAAGGATGATTTATGGGATTTGACCTTGTTGCCTTAATCCCGAGCTACCACCACGTACCTGTGTCATCTAATGAATCATTGTTTGGTTGAAACACACATCGCATCGCTTCATTTGCGCACATTGAAAGTAAAGGAACTCATTTAGTTAGTCATCTACTCCTCCCCTAGAAGGGCGGCTCTAATGCTGTTCGAGTCTTGTCGCAGCGAAATACTTCGTTTGACTAACTTGTACACACGTCTGTTAAATGTGGCGTGGAAAGAAACAATTGCAGGGTTTGCTGAGAGAAGAGGGTTGACAAATCGACGATGTGTTGATGAGGATCGGGCTTCGCCGGACGTCGCCGATTCATTGTTCGGCGGTTCGTCCATCCGAGAGGTTGCACGAGTCTGTGTGCCAGAATCATGAGCGACATCTGGCCCCTCATGTCCTGAGCCATTGTCGAAATTTGCCTCAGCAGATGCCAATGAGGCGGCAGTTGGAGCTTTCCACCGAAATAGTGTCGGCACAGGTTGGTGACTCGTTGTCACGTGTGTGGCCTCCGCTAATTGCTGTTCGTAATCAAAGGCAAAAGCAGTATCGAAATTCGTGGAGCGCCCGTTCACTATGTCGTTGGATTGCGGTTCACCCCACAGCTTTATGATGCCGCGACTATTCGGTCCGCTACACCGCGACGATAGAATGCCAACCCAATACACGGCTGTGTTTGCTCTGGATTGATCGCCCAAGGTTAATTTCTGCGCCTATCACATAGTTACACAAGCAACTCAATGTCCGCGTATGTCCTCAGCCACAGGGTGGAGTGAATCCAGACTTACCCACGAAAACTTGAATCCAGTCCAATTTCGTTTGCAATCTGGTGTCGAAACAAAATCCCGAGGTTCAGAGACCGCGACCAGGCGAAATACGGAACCCTCCTGCGTCGTCTCGTCGTCACCTGAGTTGCTGGATACTTGTTGATATACACATAATCTCATGTCTTGGCGCGCCGCATGTCCGCCATTTGTCAATTCGGATGGTTGAGTCGGCGCAGTCACTTCGAGATCGACATATATTTTGTCAAGCCAGAGTCGCTCATTGATGTCAGTTGCAATAACTTTCATCATCAGCATTTGGTGTGGATGAAGAACGACAAAGCTTGTTCCTCGACATAAATCTAGAACGGCACTCTTGAACGCTTCGACATTGAGGTCATTTTCCGGGCCCACCAGTAACGTGTCGCTTGCCCGGGGAAGGGAGTCTGGACGAGTTGGCTCAACAGACTGGTGTTGTCGTTCCTGCAAAAACACAATACGTTGGTAAAGATCTACACCACGACGATGTACTACTGCCCTCACAAACCTCGGACGACAATTTTTCGTACACCCGATGCAAATCTTTTTGATTTCGAATGGTGAGTGTTCGCCGTAGCAGGCGTCGAACAGCATTCTGATGAGGCCCTGGCAACGTTAACACAGCGCATCCCTGCACATACAGTTGTAAGGGCAATCACTGTCGTTAATGCAGTCGTTCAAACCCGGCGCGCGAACGCAACAACGCCGACCTCGAAATTGAAAGCTGTGTTGTCTTGCGCATACAACTCCATTTTCAATCTATGTAGGAGCTTTTTGAGCACAGCATTGCTGTACTTGAAAAGCATTCGCAAAAGCTCGAGGTCCGCAGGTTCTTGATTGTCTTGTTCAATTGCCTTGGACTGAGCGACCAAGACCCGCAACCGCGCACACACGGCATCGTTATGAACAAGACTGCGATTCACATCTGCTGCGAGGACTTTCTTCCACCTAAATCCGTTGGTATGACAACTGTTAGCCACCAACACTCAGAGTAGCGACGCAGATGTAGCAAAGTCCATTTGACGCACGTTTGTTCTGTTGTGCAAAGAATGTTTTGCATCCAAGATCGACGCTGTTGTTGCAATCGCTCCAATGCCTACGTGTGGCTCATATGTGTTACGCATCCAGCTGGCAACTCAACACATAATGTCATCATACCTTTTGAGAGTAGGAAGCTAGAAGGCGCGAAAGCAAATCCACTTTGCTTTGTTCATTGATTTGCCGAATGCGACTCCAACGCTTTCGAAGGGCAAGCACCGATCGCAGCTTCTCCTTTTGTAAATACTCGTCTCGTATTGACGACAGTTGCAAAAGCTTCTCAGCTAACTCATTTTCTCGTGCGACAATTGTTGCATGCCTTTGCTGGCAGGCCGTAACAGATGGATTGACTAACTCTAGGTGCTGCTGCGGCAAGTTGTGGTACACCTTGTGCTGTGATGATCTTGCACTTTGGTTGGAATTACGAACTCGACGATTTGCACGCTGACCTTCGGAACCGGTTTCCACTGTGTATCGACGGAATGGCAGCCCTTTCTCTTTCAAAGCTTTCACCTCTTCCACTTTTGTGATTATTCCCTCCTCCACGGTGTACGGCACACGGACTGACCGTGTCCGGCCGGATGCGTCCACGAACGATGCAAAATCAGGTGACGTAGATTGAGCTGTTAATATTGTGAGGATTTCATCGCTGGTGGTGGCACCTTCTAAATCTCCAATATGGGAGTACATTTGAAGCCGATTGGAGACCAGGTTAACGCTCGAATACGATCCAGTTGACCGCAACATCGCATCCATAATAGACGGCACATCACTGGGGTAGGCCAAGCCAATCAAGCTATTCTTGATCATGGCCTCCCTCACATCTTGCACAGTCATGCCCAGCTTCTGTGTCAAAAATTTAACGGCTTGCCAAAGTTTGGATTCCGGGTTAGCCCAGGCGTGTTTGAGACCATTGTCATTCGGATAACCACCGTTGAAGAAAGGGACACCCAATGGAACGTACAATCTGACGCGGTCCCCGGCGCGCATATCCGCATGCCCCAAGTGTGCGCGGGAACACCACAAGCAAGTCCGGGATCGAACATCCACCGCCTGATGCTCCGCACGAAGTGCGACAATATGTCCAAAGAGACCTCCACTTGCGGCAGCTGCTGCTGCAGTTTTGTGTCCAAGGTTGTTCTGGTCGTGGAAACCAGCGATAGTACCACGCCCAGATGCTTGAATATCACTACCACCCACGTAGTTTCCAGTTGCCGCTGCACCAATGGCGCCCGATCTGGCAGCGGTTTGCGCCAGCTCTGCGGCAGCACTGTAACCTCGCCGCATCAATGTAGCGCCAATACGTTGCAAGAGCCCGGTGGAATCGCCGCGCTCGGAATTCATCTTGCCATCGCTTGGCGCGGTACAACGCCGCATTCGACGCGCCATTTCACGTGCCCATTTGTGGTGGTCTGTTTTCGGTCCCAAGATTGCGGTGACAAGGTGATCTCGTTTTGCGTGAAGCTCTCGTATAGACGATTCCAGAACGGCATCATCTTTGTCAAGATGTTCCAAGTGATCCTTGCACTGCTTGATGTTGGACTCTGCTTCGCCTTGCTTTTTCAAAAGAATCAAAAGAACAATATCTTGGTGTGCATACACTGGAAAGGTGCGCTCCCCGAAACTCTGCATGTCCAACATTTCAGTCGAAAATCCTTCCAAATTCGATATGTCGTTGCTGGCGTCACTTTGGTCGTGATCAGACCAAAATCGTCGGAGGTGTCGCAATCGTGAGTCGAGTTGATTCGACTCATGCTGCAGCTGCACAACAGTTCGGTCGCGGGCAGCCTGTAGCTTTGCATCAAGTACTTTGGAGAAGTCTGGGAAAGAGAAAATGCTGTCTCCAGAGCATACCACTCTGATGCCTGGTTGTACGACACGGATGGTCGGCGGTTCTTCGGCGTCTCTGGCTGCTTTCAGGCGCTGAAAATCGAGCGACGTCGTTGGTTGGCTCTCTGCGGATGAAAAGACAGATAACTTTCGCCTCCTACTCTGTCTGACAAGAATATTTGAGGGTACGTCGGACTGTGGACGGGAGAACCGGCCACTTGAAAATCCCTGATCAGACCTACGCCCAGTGGTTGAATACATACGCGCAAGGTACGCATCAATTCGGTCCCACATCTCGTCAACTGGGGCATTAATGTTCAGCTCAAGTGATTTGGCTGTGATGTTGCCATGGGCACCTTGCCTTCGCTCGCCACGTTCCTGCCGAATGTTATCAATGGGAAGACTGAAATCATAATTGACGGTGGGAGGCAATGCGTCAGAACTAACATCCGATAGCGCCAACCCGGCGGGTAAGCAGTCGGCGCGGGCACTATCACTGCTCCTTGTTGCTGGCGTACTTTTGCCCCCCAAAAGTGTTTCACCCATGAACGCTTCTTCATGAGGATCAGTGTTTTCGTTCAAACCGGGCCCTGTTTGCGTGACGTGTAGCGCGTCTACATGTTCACTTCGCTCTTCTCCATTACCCAATGATTGTGGGTCTACTCCCGATGAAGGTTTTTCGGTCTCCCTCAATTCTACTTTTCGATGCTCGTCGACCTGCATTGCGGCTTCATCCAGTCGAGCGTCAGAAGGGAGAAACAACTGCAACAGTTGTGTGGGAACCAGAGAGCTATATTGATTCGTAAAGAAAAGTAGTGCTGCAATGTATTCTTGTAGGTTTCGAACCGATCCCCCAGGCGACTTTCCTTGATACGCTCCTGGAGGAAAGAAAACTGGAAATACAGACTGCTCCTTCGATTGATTGCTGATTGAACTTTGACCGACCAGAACACCAATCGCCGCACGCGTGCTTTGTTGCCGAAAAAATTCTGGAACTGGGATGTGAGGCAGACGGCTCAACATGTCAAAGGCTGTTGCCACATGATGGAAAGTATCAGCGCGATAATAATGTTGCCGAAAGTAAGAAATAAATAGCTGTGCCACGTGAATGCGTGCGTCGGGCACCAAGCGAGGGGTGAGCACTGTGGGAAGCTGCACTTTTGCTTTCATGCCGGTGACAGCTACCCTGACTTGTTCCCGCAATGAGGTTGTGGAAGAAGGATTTACACGTTGAATTTCCTTGAACACTTCTCGCAGGACCTGAGTTTCATCCGTCATTCGTTGGACGTTGTCAGAGTCGAATGCGTCGCCACTGCTCGACGCTGACATCATACTTCCCTTCTGCAACTCGCGCTCACCCCAATAAAAATGGGTTCCGTCTTCGTCCAGAGCAACAGTGAAGGAGTCCCCGCATTGAACCTCAACAAATGCACTACGAAACTCCGTGTTGACTAATCGGCGTGGAGTAGATTGATAAGAAATCGCGGCTGAAGAAACAGGATCCAGACCGAGTTGACCTTTCGAGTTGTCTCCCCAGACATACAGATTCCATAGTGCCTGATCGGTGAGTGCAACGAAGTGGGAAATTCCGCACACAACATCAATTACCTTGTGCCTATGGGCATGGAAATTGAATCTTTGGAACGTTGGATTCCAAGAATGTGTTGCGAAGTACACGCCGAAGGGGTCGACAAGCTCGACATTTCCGCGTCGCCAGGTGTACAGTTCTCCTGTCTGAAGCAGGAGAAAAGAATTGTCTTTGGCACACGCGACTTTTTTCACGATTCGTTCGCGCTCCTTCATTTCGGCACAGTCCACGTTGGTCCAGCACCGCAAATCATTGGATCATCGGCGGGACTTATCCTTTGCAGTGCTGAGCCTGCATTGGACTCACCGCACCTCCTGGGCGCCGGCGTGTTCTTCGTTTGGTTCGACTATGACTGTCACCACACACAAAAGACTTGGCCGGCAATCACCACACACAAATGACTTGGCCGGCAAAGTCGTTCACGTTGTTCCCATTGATGAAAAGAAAAAAGATCACATTAAACCGATGACATCCACAAACTATTTCCGCGCCTGCCGTCTTTCTTTTGTTCCGCAAGAAGTGTGCACTTGTTGACCATCAAAACGGAGATTCGCCTCGCCCTTCCATCATCGATTCGCTGGTTGTTCTTCAACTCCCCCACGAAACTCAATGCCTTCTCCACCCATCCGGCAGCCAGTTTCCATGGCCTTCCCTTCTTCTGCCTTGCCTCGTGTGGTCGTGGAACTTTGTCCCTCCGGTTCCAAGGGTGTGCCGCCACAGTGCACAGTGTCCCGCCTCCGCCAAGTCGACACGACGACAGACACGCTCGATCGAGCGTGTCGTGGTTGGATTCGCGCGGTGGCGCCAACAACCAACAACCAACAACACCGCCACCCACCCAAGTCGAAATTAAATGTATGCAGGTGAGCGTTGTACTTACGTACTACTAATTGTACTTTGGGATTTGTTACTATGTGATTGATTGACGAACTGATTCTGCGAATGTTTTTGGAATTTGAGGATTGGATATTCCCACCGATCAGTACTGTACTGATATTGAATGTTTAGCAAAGTGAACAAGTGGTATCTAAAATAGAAAGTTCAGATTTGGATCTGTAGGAAGAATTATCAAACAATGTAACACTGTTGTGCGGTGGGTGGCCGTTGGACGCACTTTGCTGCTGATGCGTTGTCCAGCCAGCGAACTCGTCGGTTGGTTGGTTGGTGGTCGGTTGTTTGCTCGTTGCTCGTCGCGCTTTGCTCGTTGATGGTTGCTTTCTTTCGTTGTTTGTCGTTGTCGCTGGTTGTTGTTCGGCTGTTGGCTGTGTTGACGGACAGCTTTCTACGTTCTTCTTCTTTCTGCGTTCTGTTCTCGTGGCTCCAGTTCGTTGTTTGTAATCTGCACTCGTTTACGTGAACGTGGAGTTGTTCGGTGCCTTGTTGTTGACAACGCTGGCGGATGCATTTTGCTGGTGGTTGGCACGCCCGTTGTGTGGCGAAGACTCCCGTTTCGCACTCGACCTGTAGTCGGTTCTCCTGCGAGGTGCCTGCTGTCGTTATTGTGGGATCGTTATGAATGGCGTGGGTAATCAATGAGTGAACGTGTGTGATTCAATTCCACAGCTAAACGGTAGCCGAGCTTTTTGCGGTCGACCAAAACGTACTCATTTTACAATTGACATCTGTGCAAGTAAGCCCACGACAACGAGCACGTAGTGGACAGATGTGGGCGCCTCTTCGTTTGGTGTTCCTTTTTCTGTGCGTCGCGAATGCGGCCATCAACATATTGGATCTTGATGAAGACAGTCGCACCGCCTTCAGCATCGAGACTTTTGCATTCGAAGAAAATGGTCACGTCGACATCAACGTGCACAACTACAGCTTGTATTTGAACGACGAATTCGCAGAAGATGTTGTGTGGGGAATTTTTCTTCGACCTGTTCTCTCGAAGTCTGATGGGGCAGCCATCGTCAGTGTTGAGGCAACGCGATTTGGTGGAGCGTGCTCGCTGAGTACTGCCGATCCAAAATTCACGCTTTTTCTTACGAACACAGGATCGAAACCCGTGTCAAGTAGCTCTGACACCAAGAGAATGTTGCACTGGGGGTCTGGGGACGACCACGAACATGAAATTAATGCCATGTCGTACGCGCACAATTTTACTGGAGATGCGACAGGCAGATATGACATTGAGCTAATTGTTTGTCTGCCGGATGACAAGATAGATGCTTCCGTTGAGCTTTCCGCAGTGATTGAGACGATTTGCTACAATGTCCGAGCTGATGGCACGAGGAATTACTTGTCCGCCGGTGAAATCTGTCTGCCTGTCCTTTATGCAGTGGCAGCGGGCTTGTTCGGAGCCGCTGCATGTGCATGGATTATCATTATTGTACAGCGGTGGCGTCAGATCCTTGGCTTACATTACATCATGCTAGCCCTTGTTCTGTGCAAGGTGATGTCACTCATAGCCTACACCGTCCACTTGATATTCGTCGCAAAACAAGGCCAGACGCTGAACATCGTGGGATGGGACGTTGTCTACTTTTTGTTCAGTTTCTTGGACGGATTAGCCATGTTCGTGCTGATTCTTTTGGTTGGATCCGGCTGGTCGTACATCAAGCCAAAGCTTAATTCTCGCGAGAACAACATGCTGACCATAGTCATTGTCTTGCAAGTGGTTGCAAACATTGCTCGGATATTTGTCGGAGAATCGTCGCCAGGATCGTTAGGATTCATTCGATGGTCCGATATTTTGGCCATCGTTGACATCGTTTGCTGTGCTCTGGTTCTGTTCCCTATTATTTGGTCCATTCACAAGGTATTTTTTCTTTGTGCCATTTGTTTCACCTTTGGCTAGAGCGACTCATTGTTGTCGGGTTTTCTGTTTCATTTGTGCAGCTGAAGAACACGCTCGCAGAAGCTCAAGCAGAAGAACGCGGTGCAGTACTGGACCCTGTTGTTCGTGGAGACCAAGCAGAAAAAGGTGAAGAAGACAACGCATCTGAAGGTCATGATATTGGCGGTGGGCCAGCAGACGTTGCTCAAAGTTTGTCGAAGTTGCGACAGTTCCGACACTTCTACATGGTTGTGGTTGGCTACATTTACTTCACGCGGCTTGGTGTATTCTTAGTAGATTCCACGGTAAGATTGATCAGCGAGTCGACGATTGTTCAACCCTTGTATTCATTGCTTTTTGTTGTGATGTTCAGCTGCCATTTAACCTGGCTTGGTTGGCTCCAACGTGCAAGGAGGCAGCGACACTGGTATTTTATATCTTGTCAGGATACTACTTCATTCCGGTATGTTCTGTGCAATCAATATGGTCACCGTTAGCTTGTCGGATGGTCACCGATTCAAACACTGAACTGTAGGCTACGAACAATCCATACCTCCAGATTGCCGGAGACAGTCAGGTTGACTTTTCGATGGAATAAGAAATGTTCCGCATTATCACGATTACCATCAGTGGAACGATAACGCCCCATAAAATTTCGTCGACTGCAAGTGGTTCGACCTAAACACTGAACAACGTACTTTATTGTGCAACTATCACCCATTTTTCATCAACACCCCCTCCCCCCCACTCCCACCTCAAATCGTAGCTCCCGATCATTTTGTCGTGTCGCGTGCCCAGCGACCACTCCTGCTATGCCCAAACAGACCATCGATTGTCATTCACTTTCTATGATCTCGGTTCTGAAATCCGCAGACCTCCTCCGTGCTGCGTTTGCAACGCCATTTCATGTATTTTCATACTGTACATTAGTTTCTAAATAATTATTGCTCGATTTTCCCTCACTCGGGCATACTTACGGAGGTTCCGTTCCATTTTCATTTCAGACAAATTTGGCAAATTTGGCAAATTTGGCAAATTGGAGGAGGTGTCGATGATCGTTGCTCGTTGACAACGTCACGGTTTGAATCATGTGGTTTGCTGCAGAGATGCAGACGTTGATATCGTTGGCGTTGCTGACTCTTCAAGCAACGCGCTGTGTTGTGTGGTCTGCAATCAATGACGGTGGCGAGCGATGGGCGCCGGATTAATGCTTGCCATGGGTTGCTGGTAGACCCACGCGTTGCGCGTGGACCGACAAAACAAGGGCAGGGCTTTTGGACGTTGTTTCAAACACATGGAGCGAATGCCGACGATCGATGCGACACACGGATCCAGTCCAGGTCGCGATGTCTGCTGGTGTGCCAGTCGTTGTTTTCAAGAAATCCTGGGAATTTATCAAACTATTTTGACTTCAAAAGTCCTTTCGCTCGCCTGAGCGCGTTTGTGTGGCGGGGTACGCGCCACAGGACTGCCTGCTACCCCGTTATCAAGCATGTCGTTTTTGCAACGGTTTCGTGACATTCAAGCGGGACTCTCTGAGGCGCTTGAGGTTGAGGATGGGGAGGTCGACGAACACGGAAATTTTGTTGTACGAGACGGTATCGAGGAAGTAGGTAGTGATCCCGCTGATTCCGCCGAACTGCGGGCAAATATGTTCAAGGAGCGATATGAGAGAGCTATGGCAGAGTTTGAAAAGTTGCGCGAGGATTCCGCAGCTGAAATTGAAGCGCTAAAGAACAGCAATGCGACGCTACTCGCCCGTGTGGCGCACGAGCAGGATGTTGGGGATAATGACTCCAACGCGACGTCAGTTACTGAGCTAACTGAGCAACTCGAAGTATTACAACAATCAAACAAAGCGCTGCAGGAAGTTTCGGCCAAGCATCAGCAAAAACACGTCGCCCTCTGTGAACAGTTTGACACATCTCAAAAAGCCCTGTTCGACTTTAAAAAACGCTGGGAACGACTCCAAGAGAAGGCTGCACAACAAGCCCGAAACATTCGCCAGCGCCACCCTGACTTAGAAATCGATGGGGCCGACATCGACGCTGTTTCAGAGTCATTAGACAGCGACAATGTCAAGCGGGAAGTTGTGGGAGATTTAATGTATCTCAAGCAAGCAATCAACGACAGCGTAGTGAAATTATGCGCCGGCGATAGTGGCGACACAGAATTACCTCGCACGGTTCCAGAGCCCCTTGATTTGCACGCAGCATCTGCGAAGTCTTTTGCAGAGCTATTGCAGCATTTGGTCAAGTATATTGCAGCCGACCAGCTTCAAAACACTGATCCAACGCTACAACTTCAGTTCGAGCAACTCAAAAGCCGGTTCGATGTCGTCAAAAAAGAAGCTGCCGACGCCAGCAAGGCGGCGCAGGTAATTTCCACCGAAATGACGAACAAATTGTTGCGAGCTGCGGACGAAGCTGAGACATTGCGGCAGCAACGTGCTGCCAGCGAAGCTCGCCAAGACCAACTGATGGATCAAGTCACCAACCTATGTCGAGAAAAGGACGAGGCCCTCGAGGAGAAGAAAGAACTTCACAACGAGTTAGCAGAAATCAGAGAACAACTTCAAAACGCTCAGGAAACTGTTACCAGCTTGACTACGGAACTCAAGAACAAAGATGGTGAAATACAAAAGCTCGCGAGCGATTTGGAGAAGAAAAACGTTACTTGGGACGAGTACGCGCTGTTTCAGGCTCGCCTCGAAGAGTCCGAGGATCTTTGCAAACAACAAGCTGAAAAGCTTGCGGTTCATGTATTGGAGCGAGACGAAGCCATTGAAACGGTGGAGCAGTTACGACAGCAGCAAAGCGTGCTGAAAGATCGAATTGCAGCACTCACTTCTGATATCGTAATTCGGGATCAAGACATCAAGCAAACTTCGACACAATTAGCAAATCTGAACGGCGCAATGCAGAGGTTGGAAATAGAGGGGAGAGCACAGCAGGAATCCTTACAGAGTGAACTCGATAATCGCGCGGCACGGATAGAAGAATTACAAAAGGAACACGAAGAACAATTGAAGTCCACAGCACTTCGATGTCAGGAAGAAGCTGCTTCGGAGCTCAGACTCCGAGACCTGAAACTTGAGCAACAGGCCAACGAGCTCCAGGCTGCGATGTTCGCTCGTGATTCTGCTCTACGCAAGCTTCGTGAATCTGGC
>Ga0213839_1002009_pt1 | contig 11948 bp, 12 predicted proteins | sample SWPATP21_FD_160075 | JGI IMG/M metagenome (GOLD analysis project Ga0213839, IMG submission 160075) | Coastal seawater microbial communities from Marineland, Florida, United States - SWPA TP2 #1 | ecosystem: Environmental > Aquatic > Marine > Coastal | place: USA: Florida | collected 2016-08-14 | reverse complement strand
ACGACAACACCAAATAGTCTTTGTCGTTATCCGTGTGCTTATGCAGGAACAGGTCGCCAATATTCAGTGTTTTCCTGATGTTTTCCGCAACGTCCTGTAGGTGCACCCGAAACCCGTTCAGTTTCACCTCATCATCCGATCGCCCAAGGAAATAAAACACGCCGTCCTCGTCCACGGTGACGACATCATGGGTACAATAGTATTGTTGACCATCCACCTGAATGAAGGGGGAATCCACGGAGGATTGATTCACATACCCTTTCATGACTTGCTTGCCCGATATCAAAAGTTTGCCTTCCCCAAATGTGGCGAAACCGGAACGAGTTTCAAGCAAGTATTGCGTGCCATCGAAGGGCTTACCAATACTGATATCCTCCGCTAAATCGTTCAAAGTGATCTCCGCAGCAAAGCAGCACATGGTTCCCTCGGTCGGACCATACGCATTCATAACTTTCAGATCAGGCAGGTTTTCTAGCAACGTCCTGATCGATTGCCCGTGCGGTTTCTCGGCACCAAACAGGATCAAGTTCAATGAATGCAGAGAGTCCATTCCTGTCCCGTCGTTTAGCTGTGGCAGCAATAGTTTCAGGACGGAGGGCACGCAGCTTAATCGGGTGATCTGATATTTCTCAATGATGCTTGAGAAAATAGCCGGTATGAAAGGCGGCTTGTACACATAGACCGAGTGCCCATACAAAGGCGGCACGATACTGTCGAGTATGGTCATATCGAAATACAGCGGGCCAATGGACAAGTACTTTTCAGACTGCTCGCTCACATAACGCGGATACAGGGCATCGAGGAACACATTGAGGTTTTCGTGGGTGATCTGGACCCCTTTCGGCTTCCCGGTCGACCCAGACGTAAAAATGATGTAGGCCACGGTATCTGCACCCACCAGGGTTCCAAGGTCAACATCACGGACCTCCTCGCCACTCACGACGTGAACGTTTCCGTTTGACACAATGCACTCATGTGGGACGTGCAAGGCTTGTCTGAAGACGTTTTCTTCGCCGATGTAAGACTCGCTCGCCATGATCATGTCGGGTTGCACATCGGAGATGATCATCGCCAAACGATTAGCCGGTAAAGCTTTGTCTAATGGGCAGAATGCCACCCCTTTCAAGAGGCACGCATAGAACAGGGCATACTCTGAAAAGGACTTATCCAAGAAAGAGACGACTTTTTTCCCTTGCGTGATGTCGGCAGATTCGAAGTAATGCACAATGGCCATGATCTCCAAATACAGCTCTGAAAACGGCATCTCTTTTTCGAAATCGTAGTAAGCGATATCGTGATTATGCTCAAATCGCTTTATCCTTGATATTACGTTATTTGTCGTCATGGTCGGCCTTTTCCCTGATGGCGGAATGCACCCAATCCACCACTTTATCGAGCGTTTCTAGGTGCTGGTCGTCACCAATGTTATTGCCAAATGACAATTCGTATTCGGTGTTGATTTTGTAAATAAACTGAAGAATATCCACCGAATCAAGGAGATCTTTCAATTTGACCTCGCCGGCAATCTCAACGCTGTCACTGTAATGGTTGATCACCCTAATTTCATTTTTAAGCAATTGTTCAATCTCAGATTTTTCCATATTTGGACATCCAACATCAGTCATTTTATGAGCCAGCATCGTGGCTCGATTAAGTCAGCAATACGATGCGGGTGGAGGCAACGCCGCCACACACCCGCCCAAGATTAAAGTGCGTGATTGTTGGTGAGCACCGTCTGAGCAATCCCTTCGATGTAATCGGTAATCGTGTGGTCTTGTTCCAAATACGGCACAACCGTGCGTGTCCGTTCGTAGAGCGCACGCGTTCGCGTCGATAAGCCTGTGGTGCCTCGTATATCTACTGCCTGACAGGCGCACAATAGTTCGAATGACACCACATACTTAAGGTTCTTGAGCTGCTCTCTGACACGACGAGCAGCCACCAGCCCAAACGAAACAATGTCTTGAAAGTCGCCAGTGGTGCTCAGCGACTGTATGGACATCGGCATGCAGGACGCTCGAGATTCAGCGGTAATTGACGCGGTCATGAATTGGCCACCCATTAATCCCAAACGTAAGCCCGCATTTTCTGCACACAGAAACGCGGGTAAGCCGTTGCTGTTGGATTTGTCCATGAATCGGTCAACGCGGCGGTTCGCTAGGTTCATCATGGTGACCAGTGCAATGTTGAGGTGATCCATGGCCATGGACACGTACTGGCCATGAAAATGGCCATTGTGGAAGACGTCTTCAGTGGCTTGATCTATCAACGGATTGTCGTTGGAGGAATTCAACTCATTGGTCAAAGTTTGCTGAATGTGCTTAAGGCTGTCTGCAACGGGCCCAAGGATTTGCGGGGTACAACGGATCGAATACGCGTCTTCAATCTGATGGTTACTGGCTTTGACGGTGCCTTCCATTTCCTCCGCAATCATTTTTTCCACTTCATGCTCGTTCACCGCCAGCGAAGAGTCAGCCAATGTTTCCCATACGGTAGTCGCTACGTCCAGCTGCCCGAGGTGGGGTTTCATTCGGTGTACCGCAGGTTCAAAAGGTTTCGTTTTGCCGTGCAGCCCTTCAATCGATAACGCAGTGATGGTCAGGTAGGTGTCGAATAAGCGCTGCACTTCGTCATACAGTAATGCCCCTAAGCCCACCATGGCTGATGTGCCATTGATGAGAGCCAATCCTTCTTTGAAACTGAGGCTCATCGGAGCGATCCCTGCTTTTTTGAGTGCCTCTGATCCACTCATCAGTTCACCGTGATATCGTGCTTTCCACTGCCCTGTACAAACCAGCGCAATGGCCGCCAGCGGGCCGAGATCGCCACTTGTCCCGAGCGAGCCTTTTTCAGGGACACAAGGGACTACCCCTCGATTGTAAATGTCGATTAACTTTTGGAAGTTCACGATCGAAATGGCCGAATTGCCACGAGACAAGGACACGATTCTCGCCAGCATCGTGGCCCGAACCGTTGTGTCATCAAAATACTCGCCCACATTGGTAGCAACAGCATGGATCAAATTGTTCTGCAGTTCGTTGGCTTTATCGATGGGCACAATATAGTTGACGAACCCGCCCATGCTCGTGTTAACGCCGTAAATCACTCGGTCGTCCGATACCATACCCTCAAGGATGTGACGTGACGCCGTTACTCTCTGGATGATGCCATCATCGACAGTCACAGGACAATGGTGTCTTGCCGCGTGCGCGATCGCATCCAACGTCACCTCTTGACCTGTGACCAGCTGAAAGCTCGTCATGTCAGCATGAAGCAGGTTCTCGTTAGAGTCCTGAACTGGCTTTTTACAATGTTCATTTACAATATTCATTTTTATCCATCAATTTATTTCAATCGGTCTTTTTGTTGCGCATTAAAATTGCCAGGTTCGCTTGAAAGCACGGCATTTCAATGTGGACGTATTCCCTAGTATTGCCAGGTCACCAATAACGCTTTAGGTCGTTTTGGTGGCTGGATTTTCTGGCAGGCACAACGTGGCGGTTGACACTTCAACGTCGTTGAGCAGGATCGTGATTGTGGTGCCCCCACAGAGGCAGAGGCGTTTAATCAGCGCTCGACAGTAAGAGGTTGCAGGCTAGAATCGATCGGTTGCTGGAGGTAAAGGCTTCGCAGTGATAGACGTATTTCCGATCCACTCGACTGACCATTTTGGTCACCAAGCGATAGTGGGGAATCAAATCTCCAGCGTGCTGAACCTCAAGCGCATCCACCCCGACCAGATAACCATGATAAGAAGGGTCCAGTTGGTTTTTTATGTGGATACCGGCGGCTTGAGCCAAGGACTCGACGATCAGCGGCCACGCATTTTGGCAACACTGCGAGTAGGTCTGTTCATTCGAAAAATCGGCCGTGGCCGTCATTTCATCTTCCGACCAGGCCTCAACCGTCGCAACGAATGAAAACGGCGCCTCATGGGCCCCAGTAATAAACTCTAACATGACGTGTAATCTCTTTGATAAGGATGGAAGTTAATGAACCCATCAAACTCAAGAGGGATTCGGTTCATCGTTTTTCCACGTTCATCGATGCATTCAATGAGCTCGTCCACTAATTGGGGAGCCTTCACATACTGCTTAAAATCAAAGTAGTCCCAATAAAACAGTTCCACTTTCTGGAGAGCCAACACGTCTTGCAGGGTGCGCCAGACAAATCGCTCTAGTCCGAGGACTTTTTTGTATGAGCGATGATGAATGGCCTCGAGTTCCAAATCGCCGCACCGATACTGTTTCCATAAGTCGGTAAAAAGATTCGCTTTGTGTCTTGGAATGTTATCGAAGTCGAAATCGACCCACGCGTGGGTGTGGTTGTGCTCAACCATTTCGTGCGTGACGGTCGGATCTAGGATCCGCCATTGGGCACTGGACGAGCACCAGTACTCAAGGACAATGTGTTCCACGTACGATTGCGGTTCAAAATACTCGCACAGACAGAACCGATAGCGTGCAGGGATCGACCGCTCTCGCAACAGACCAAGGCACAGCAATGAGATGGTTTGGCAGTTGCCAATGATTTTCTTTTCAAACCGATTGGCCAGGTTGGGATTCAGCCCACGTCGTTGGGCTTCTTGCAGCACTTCCGTTACGGTTCGAAGCGCATAGTCTTGATGTCGAGACAGCGGAATCTTGTGGGCATTTAGACCGCTTTGGTGCTCTACTAGGTTGCGACACGATTGAGCAATACTGAGCAGAGTGTCGCCAGTGACATCAAGATGAAGCGCGCCGCCTAGGCCCGTGACATCGGATTGAGTCGCGTAGTCGATCATATTATTGCGCTTTCCTGTAAGTGACTTTGAGGACTTTCCCAGCCTCACTGTTGACGGTGCACACCACTTTATCGGCGAGGTCACGGATGTTAACGATGACCGTTTCATTCGGTAAAACGGTCTTGTAAAACCGCGCGTTATCAATCCGAGTGATCACGGACGTCCCAAGTTTGACGACATTGTCGTAGATGGTGTCGAGCAGCAGAACACCTGGGACCACAGGGTGGGCGGGAAAGTGCCCGTCAAAAAAAGCACAGTCACGGTCAAATAGCATCGAGAATGATCCATTCGATAGGGGCTCAATAATGGCCCCATGTGTGTTTTGGTGGCTCATGAGAAATTGTCTCCAAGACTTCATACTGTTTGATTCGGAAACCGGATAAGAATGATGGCAGCACGCGTCATTGTCCCCAATGAACACCGAGCGCTGCCGATGTCAGTTGATCCCGGTTAGGCTGTCGGACCGTCTTGACTCGATACGATGCAGGCGCCCACATTCGAAGACAGGTCAATGGCGATCACCAATACGTTGCGATACTCGCCTGTCGAAATCCTCTCGGTCGCGTCCACAATGTGGGTCATGAAGTCGGAGGAGAGCCTCTTCTCCTTCTTCTGTTCCACCACAAGCTGAGGGTGATATCGGGCCACCACATGCTGCACTTCCTCAACGATGAGGGGATCCGATAATGCATTGGACACCAAGCAATGATCGATGTCATTAAAGCTGATGCAAGCCTCTTCACAGGACTCAAGGATGAGGCGATTCAACAGGGTATGAAACTTCTCATCATGTCTGAGCACCAATCCGTTGTAGGAGGAATGTAACGCACTTCGAATCCATGCAATGGGAGGATGTTCAGACCGAGCCAGCTGTGCCCTGCTCGAAAGAAGAAGCGCGGCACTGCCTTGTGCCATTGACGCGTCTGTCTGGGCAAACAACGGATACGTCAACGTTTTTTGCGTCGAAGTGACTTCATCACTTGAGCAAGCAATCATAAAGTCTTGTGTTTCACTTCTCAGCAGATCAACGGTATATTCAAACGCCGCGGTGGGACTGCACAAGACTGTTGAGTGGCCGCTGATCTTGTGTGCAATGGACACCTGACCACAAGTGGCACTGACAATGTGTCCCGGAAAATGTCGTGCACTGGCATACTTAGGATCGCCCTCATAAATTGAGGAAAGGAAGCTCTCTAAGCATCGTTGGGGACGTTGCGAGTTCCCCGTCACCACCCCCGCTCGGGCATTACTGTGTAACAGGGGTTCAAATCCTTTCACTACATCGCCTACCGATTCAATGCAGTATTTGATTTCTGGCGAATCGCGTTTGAATCGCTTATTCTGCAAATGGATCTGGCACGCGCCTTTCGTAACGCCTATTGACGCATCGATGACCGTTTTAGTTTCGCCATCGTTGGCGCTCGCTTTGACAATTGGGATTGGCGACTTCCCGAAGTTAGGGACGCACTGCGTTGGTTGCTTGGTGACCACAACGGAACTGTTGCTGCCGCCGAATCCAAAGCTGTTTGCCAACACCGTTTGAATCGTCTCGCTTGGGTAGTCCTTATAGTCGAGGTTGATCGGGCTACACCCCTCTCTGAGCTCCCTCATATTGTTGTTTTCCGGGGTGATGCCCGTATTTAACAGGGATAAGACGCTGATCAGCTCAACGATCCCCGACGCCCCTAAGGTATGACCATAAAAGGGTTTCATCACACTGACAGGCACATCAAGACCGAACAAGGCTTCATACGCTTTTGACTCAGGGATATCGTTTGCGCCCGTGCCGGTGGCGTGCGCTGAAATCAAATCCACGTCTTCTCGGCCTAACCCTGCCGCCGCCAATGCCGCATCAATGGCTTGAATCGCCCCCGCCCCATTCGGCTCTGGAGAGGTTTCATGGTACGCATCACTGGAGGCACCGTATCCGCCGATGAACCACTGATCACGACGGTGATCAGGGCTTTTGGTGAGAAGCAATATGCCGGCACCTTCGCCTAAGTTGATCCCCTTAGGCTCGGAGAACGGCGCACATCGACCTTCATTCAACGCACTTAAGCTGTTAAAGCCCGCGACAACAGGGAGATCGATACAATCCGAGCCGCCACAAATCACCACATCCGCTTTATCCGAGTGAAGCAGGTCCGTCGCAATCCCCACCGCCGTCAAGCTGGACGAGCAAGCGGACGAGACCACGATCTTCTTGCCTTGAATATTGTAGCGCGCGGCAATCGCGTTCCCGCAATGCGATAACATCGAAGACATCAGTTCGCTGTTCGTCACAGCGTCCTGTTCGTTATTCAGCACCTTATTAAACATGGTTGAGTAGCTATCGGTACCAGAATTGTAACTGCCTAATACGACAGAGATCCGACGATTATCGTACGCAGAGAGGTCGATGCCCGAGTTTTTGATCGCTGCCTCGGTCGCTCGGAGCGCAAACAGGGACGCATTGTTTATCCAACCTTGCTTGTTAAAAGATTCCGTCTTCTGTTTGTCGAAAACGGACACGGTGGCATTCTTGATCCCTAGGGCATTGAACTCATGGTTGTTGACTAACCGGTGATGATCGGTCGAAAACCGGGTTAATTCGTCTAATTCTTTGACAGGTGGGGTATACAACCCCATCCCAGCAATCACGATTGAGCCTTTCATTATCCTACCTCATTCACTCTCTAACAGAATTTCCCGCCATCAATGTGGATCACTTGGCCCGTCATGTATTGGCAGTGATCGTCGCACAACAGCTGTACGATGGCGCTCACGTCTTCCACGCGGCCCGTTCGCTTCATTGCGGACACCTTTAGCACGTGAGAGTACGTACTTTCAGGAAGATCGTGGGTCATGTCCGTATCGATGTAACCAGGCGCAACGGCATTGACCACGATATCGTGCTGGGCCAGTGTCCTTGCGCAGACGCGAGTAAAGCCATTTACCCCAGCTTTGGTCACGCTGTACGCCACTTGACCCGCATTGCCGCACAACGACGTATTGGATGAGATGTTAACAATGCGTCCCAGTTCAGCGTTCTTGGTAGACTTTTTCAACGAGGGCACCGTCGCTAACGTCATGTTCATCACGCCTTGAAGGTTGGTCGATAACACGGCTTCATTTTCCGTCTCGTCGCAATTGACGAACTGTTTACTCAAGGTGATTCCCGCATTGTTCACCAGAACATTAATGGTCCCGTACTCACGTTCCACCGCGTCGACCACCGACTGACAGAGGGAAAAGTCTTGGACATTTAGCTGATGCACCGAGCAGGATATGTGGCGCGCTGCCAGCGTTTGCTTGACCTGTTCTGCGCTCTGGGCATCACGCGTATACGTCAATGCGATATGGGTATTTTCAGAGGCGAATGCCATGCAGATTTCTCGTCCAATGCCTCTTCCCCCTCCTGTGACGAGCACTACTTTCTTAGACATAATCAACCACCCCATTTCCCAGTCGTATCGTCGCACCATTCAGTGGAAAGTTATTTTCGATCATCGAGAAAATAAAATTCGACACGTCCGAATAGCGATTTGATTTGTATTTTAGTGCGTAGTTCTTTAAGAGATCTTTGCTCTGTCTATTGAGGTTCAATTCTTTTAATTCAGGTTGGATAATCAGCGAGTTGAAATACATATTGTAACGGGAATATTCTTTCGCAAGGGATTTTGACATAGATATAATCGCTTCGTTGTAGGTGGGCGAACTATCATGCTCATCTAAATACCCAAACGAATCGTCTTTTAACAAGAAGAAAAACTTAGCGTTATCTAACTTCATGTTGGTCAACACGATTCGCTTTATTACTTTCATTAAATAATGAATGTCATCAACTAACTTGCTAGAAAATATATTGTCATCACCATGGATAACGTCGCCATTAAATATAGATCTCAAGCACGATTCTTCATTATACCGTACATCAATAATGACATTGTCGTATGCCATGCCATCGGTTTCTAACGTCTCGACCAATCCTGCTTTTACCTCATCGGTATTATTGAGTGAGAATAAGTCGACGTTGCCTTCAATGAGATTCCCCACCATACAATCAACGAGGGTTGATTGGTAATTGGTTATTATTAGTGTTTTCATGTTATCTAGTACTGTCTCGTGTTGAACAATCAGAGCCTAAGACGTTTAGGGCGTGGTATACAATTCACTGTTAACGGACTGAAATCGTCATGTATACGATTGTTCTCAATGCGCAGCACATTTATCCATCACCAATTCAGCGAGGGTTAACGGAGATTGGCAGTGTGTCTCCATGAGTTCCTTCGTGATCTCACCCAAATCAATGCTGTATTCTTTTTGAATGCTCACGAAAATATCCAGAACATCGACAGAGTCTAATGCCAAGCCTTCCTCCCCCAATAAAAGGGTATCATCTTTAATATCTAACAATTGGTGTCCCCATTCGCTCAACTCGAGATCTTCAAAGATAATTTTTTCTTTGATGTGCGTAACGATTTCATTTTTATTCATCATTTTCCTACTTGTCCTTTGTGTATTGGATAAAATCTAACTCTTGTTTATGAATTGCGTGATTGGATAATGCCACCTACCACCTGGCTGGGTGCGCCATCAGGGTGAGTGAAGACGTGCAGAAGGCGACGGGTAACGCCATGCATTCTGATGCCATTCAACGCAAAGAGATGAGTGACTCGAGACTTTTCACAGGTGGTAAGCTGACCATTGTTGGCGACGTCGTGCTCATATGAAATGAACCGACCTTCTGTCAAGAAATGGCTAGCCTGAAGCAGACATTTGTTTTAGGCACCAAAAGAGGCGAAGCGGACCGCTTCTTTTCGGCGGACGAACTGGGTCCAGTTGTTTTCAGTCAATGACCGATTATTCTGTTTGCGGCGTTCTTTTTTAAGCTTCTTGAACAAACTTCGGTTAGTAACATCACGCAGATCCTTTCCAGCGTGGTTCATGATTGGCGAATACACCTTGCTGAACGATATTTTCTTTTCCGCGACGACCTTACTCTCAGGGATCTTCCAATTGTGGTAGGAAGAGCGATCGGAGCATTGGACCAAGGCTGCGTAAAGAAACTTGTTGCCTTCAGAGCCGAAATATTTAACGCGAAGAAGGCGAGAAGAGGGGGAAATTTTGCTCCCGAGCTGAACGGGAATATCAGAGGTAATGGATGTCAGATAGACAATTCGTAGAGCCATGCTGCAGCACTCCCTAATGTGGATTTTGTATACGCACTTCAGGGCAATACGCATACAAAAGGGCACCTTACAGTGCCCGTGCCGCTTATTTGGTTTAAGGTCTCGAAACGGTCGCGACCAATAAATTCCGTTTTTTCCCGTCCCTTTCAGTAACGGTCTGCGCCTTCGGAAATGCGCCGTATTTAGTTAGGGTATGTTTAACTTCCTCCCTGCGCCCCTCTCGGCGCTTTAGGACCATAAGCCTACGTATTTATACCTAAGTGACCTCGAGATGCTTGGTTCAGCGAGAATGACTTGGCTTGTAGACGCGGCGGTGATTTAAAGGTCTAGTGGGTCTAAATCTAGAGTCTGCAACAAAGTAGACAAGCCAAGGCAACTCGCCCCTCGGGGGCGTATCAATGACAACGCTCGGAATCCAAGTCACTTGGGTATACACAGGTTGTCAGTCATTCCTTCCTTTGAATACTTAAAAAACGATTCTAGTTCGTATTACTTTTATGTTGAACTCACTCACAACAAATGAGCAACCCAATGAATATCAACATATAGCATATCAGGATCTTTAGCAACATTCCCTAATAAAACATTTTACAAATCCACAACGAACTCACAATTTACTTTGAATTTACATATGGAGTTATTTAATGTGCATAGCCGTTCACTGTAGTTGCATAGTGAATATGGTCACTGAGTTAGAGGCGATATCATCACCTCATAAGTTAACAGGTGACACTATGACAAAACGTACAAGACGACTATTTAGCGACGAGTTTAAGTTGGAAACAGCGCAGTTAGTCCTAGATCAAAACTACTCAGTGACTGAAACAGCCCAAGCAATGAATGTGGGCAAATGCACGATAGATACATGGGCTCGTCAGCTAAGAGTAGAACGCCAAGGGAAAGCTCCGAAAGCTTCACCTATGACCCCTGAGCAAATAGAAATTAGGGAATTGAAAAAGAAGTTGGCTCACCTTGAAGAGCATAATTAAATACTAAAAAAATCCACGTCTCTGTTGATGTCGGAGTCACTGAACAATTCTTGATAATCAAGAAACTCAAGCAAAGCTACAGTGCAAAAACATTATGCGAAGTCTTCAATTTTCATCGAAGTAGTTATAACTATTGGCTTAAACGTCTAACGGTAATTAATGCTGAAATAGTAAAACTTCGCAGCTTGGTTAGCGAAGCTCACACCGCAAGCAATAGCTTAGCGGGAGAGAGAGCCATGCTGATGTAAACCTGAGTAACGATGCAATAATTTGAGGTTGTTCAGTATTGGGGTAAGCTGAATTTGCTTTTCAGTAATTAGCTGTAAGCAGTTACCATAGTTTTCCCGTGCGTATCTCTTCTTTTCCGCGAACCGAGCTTTGAAGTCTAGTTTTGAGATTTGGCCCGAATGCTTTACTTCAATTAATACATCCTTACCGTCATTGTCTATTACCAAAGAATCAGGCGTATTACGACAACTTATTTCTTTAAAACAATAAGATAAATTAATTGGTTGGTTGTGAAAAATAGATTTTAACGTCTGGGTTGTATTCAAGGTGGAAGCAAAATCGAATTCGAGGGCAGACGTAGTTCGTACGACAGCATCATTCTTCAAGCTCATAAACTTGCGGATGTTATGTACATGAGAAGATTTTTTGGTTTGATCATACATAGCAGAATAACTTTGTTGTAAACCTACAACGAAAAATAGACTATGAAAGCTTATGATACAAATATGAAGAAAACCTGCAAATTATGCGAACATATATTGCAGGCTTCAGATGGGTGGAGGCCCCAGCCACATCCCGGCACACAAGTCACACGCTGCGGCTGCTTCCTTCCGGACCTGACCGAGTTCACGAGCTATTGTTGCGGGAGGACCAGGGCCTCCATAGATTTTGTATCTCAGGTTGTTCACCAGAGAGCGAGAGGGATTATCAGGTATCCGCTTACCTATTGCAACCCATAAACCCGGAAAATCCCCGTCACTGCCGTTAAGTGCCTAG
>Ga0213839_1002008_pt1 | contig 11950 bp, 10 predicted proteins | sample SWPATP21_FD_160075 | JGI IMG/M metagenome (GOLD analysis project Ga0213839, IMG submission 160075) | Coastal seawater microbial communities from Marineland, Florida, United States - SWPA TP2 #1 | ecosystem: Environmental > Aquatic > Marine > Coastal | place: USA: Florida | collected 2016-08-14 | reverse complement strand
CTGTGCCTCGCCTCTTGGGTTTTGGTTCCTTGTTTGGGCGGTGTGACCAGGAAACCACAGACGATTGAGCCAGTGTGGCGCAAGTTTTGTGCCAAGCTGCGAACGAGACAGTTCAGCGTACATCTGCTCGTTGGCGGAACTTTAACGGGCCGCGTGGCTCGCTGGTGAGCAAAGAAGGCAAGAATACGGCACCGGCAGCACCAGTGGCATCGACGACACAGCGCAGCCAGCCATGAGCGGTTTACCTTCGATGTCCTTGTACAAGGAGGATGGTTCAGAGGTGAAACTCAATTTTGACTCGAAAAAGAGCCGGGCCAAGAGCGCACCGGCCCGCCGCCGATCTAGTGCCACCGAACGCCAGTACAGCAAAGAAACTCTCTCCGAAGCTTACAAAATTTTCGACGACAATGAACTGTTGGAGAAGAAATTGAAGGATAAGAATTTCCACGAAGCAGCTCTTTACTGTGGCGTGCTCACTGAAAAGTTGCCCAAACGGCCTTTTGAGTTTTTCAAGCGTCTGCCCAATCGCGTGCGTGTTCTCGATGACTACCACGCGAAGCTGCGCGAGGAGGAGTACAACAAGTGTCGCATGGAGATGCTGCGCCAGATTTGTGAGAGGGAGCAGGAGTGCATTGAGTACCAGCGCGAGAAGCGCGAGAAGGAGGAGCGCTACTTCGCTGGACTGCAGGAGACGTACAAGCTGCAGAAGGAGCGAGAAGAGAAGCGTCGACAACGTACGGCCCGGAACCGTAAGAACCTAGCACGAGCTGTGCAGCAAGAAGACGAACGCCTCCGCAAGAAGCGCAACAAGGGCGCCGAAGCCGCCGAGCACTATGAAGCGACGCTGGCTCGCATCGAGCGCGAGAAGGCGGAGATGGCCCATGCCCTCAAGATGAAAGGAAAAGCACGTGACAACCACATTCGCAAGCAGGTCGAAATGGCTCGCCGCAAGAAGCAAGAGCATGCCGAGAAAGTTACTGCCAAGTTTGAAGAGAAGTATGCGAAGATCGAGCGTATGCTGGAGATGCAGAGGGAGTCCAGCCAGGGCCAGAGGTCGGAGGCCATGCAGCTGAAGGCTCAGCGCGAAGAGCAGTTGCGTAGAAAGACCGAAGAGAAGCACGAGAGGCTTCTGCGCCAAATGAAGGAACGCGAGCGGCAGGTCAAGGCGGTTCAACTGCGCAAGAAGGAGCTGATCGAGCAGGAGAAAATTGTACGGCAGATCAAGAACCAGACGAGGAGAGAGAAGGCAGAGCAGACGCGGCGCGCAAAATTGTACGCTCGAAAACGCTATGTGGACCACATGGAGAGCGTCGACGCTCGTATCAAGGCCGTGGAAAAGATGCGCGAGGTACATGGACTGCATCATACTCTTCAACCATGCTCATGCATGGTGGCCCCTTCGTCTGACCTGCTTGCCGCGTGCGTTGCATTTTCCCGTAGGCTGTTGTGTTGCAACGTGGAACCTCGCAGCGTGACGAGCTCATCGACCATCACAGATGGAAGAGTTCACTCAACCTGGAGCGTACTATCACACCGGGCCCCGGCGAGTACAAGCTGCCAGATTCATCCACGCTCATCACCGGTGGCACGTGGGGAAAGTTCAAACCCAAATCCGAGATCGACCTCCTCATGGCGAGGTCCAAAGAGTCCCCCGGCCCTGGCAATTACCAAGTGCCAGATACGCTCAACAAGAACGGAGGGTACGTTTGTGTTGTCACGTTGTTCACTACTTGGGCTTGTTATCAGCACACACTGCTTACTAATGTTTGCTGTCGACTGTCAATCAATTCTCAGGTCATGGTCATTCTACTCGCCGAAATCAGAGATCGAGTTATTGCAAGCTCGTGCAGCCGACATGCCCGGCCCTGGCGAATACGAAATTAAGGGCGTGGCCAGCGGAGTTGGAGGAGGTGTGCAGTTCAGTGATGCGAACCCCAAAACCGATTTGGAGAGGTACATTTACGAAAACAAGGACACTCCAGGGCCTGGCGCGTACTCAAAAGGGTTGCCAGAGAAGCGTGCTACGCTCCACGCGCTGGACAAGAGGTTCGGACCTGGTGCAAAGGTCATGCTCATCGCCGCAAAGCTGAAGAACAAACTCAGAAAGAAAAAGAAAGAATCCAAAGATGCCGAATAAATTAATCCACTCTCCCACACGTCACAGCGCGTATTCGTCGTCGCCAAGGCTGGAACTACTGTCGCTGTCGTCTTCATCGATGGCAATTTGTTGGTCCTCCTCACTCTCCTCGCTGCTCTTTGGGTCGTCGTCCGGTGGTGCCACGCTAGCTTCCTCTTTGTCATTGGGCGAGTCTTGCGACTCGGCCAGGAATGCGTCGGCGTCGTCAAGGTCATCGTCGTGCGGTGTGGCACTACTTGTATCGCCAGGCTCCTCTTTTGCGGCGGGGGCTCCAGCGTCGTCCTTGGTGTCATCTTGAGCGCTCGATGGCGAAGCGGACTTTTGGGCTCTCGAAGCGGCATTGCGAGTTTGTTCGACGGCGAGTTTGCGCATGGCGTCGTACTCTGCCACACCGAAGGGCCTAATTGAAGCGAGGTAAGTAAGACGAGCGAACGTGGGGCGGTGCTCAAGCGAATGCAGCCGGCGTGCATGGTGGCGATTGAACAAACCCGCCGCGGACCACTACCACTGGGAATGGGTCCGAAGTCTTGCCACTCTTAACGTCGAGCATGGCCTGAGCACGAGGAACAGATGAGCACAAACACGAGCTCGGCAGGCTACAATCGAAAGGTGCACCAACCTTGCGTAGGAAATCAACCGCACTCTCACCGGGCCCGAGGTGCATGCCGGCGACAGCTACGATGATGTCGCCCTTTTGGATGCCCAATGCCTTCGCTTGACCTTTTGGGATGGTGGCCACCTGCGCAGTATTCATTGTACACGCGAGTTAACTGGAAATGCAACGTGGCTACGAGACAGCGGTGGCAGTCATTGTCATCACAACAGACCTGGCTGCGGTGATCCTTTGCGTGGACACTCTTCAGTGATAAACCAAGCGGCTCGGCCGCTGAGAAGTTCATTGACAAAGTCTGCATGGCGAAGAAAGAAGGTGACGGCCACAGGTCACAAGCAGGAAGTGAACAGGTGTGCCAACGCAACGCCAACTGTACCTTCCACTTTGCTGGAGACGATTTCAGGGGTTCCTTTTTCTTGCCCTTTTGTGTTTTAGATTTGCGGTTGCGTGAGTCAGCCTTCTTACGGCCAATTTTCAGCAAACCTTGCAGACCTGCTTGTAAATTCTGCTTTGGGGGTGGTGCCACGGCTTCCATGGCTCGGGCGATTTCCGATGCGCAAGAGAGGTTCTCGGTTGACAGCACCTGTGTCCCGGTGATTTTGTCGCACTTTTGAGCAGGAATCACAACGGTCCGACCAAAGAGAGCTGGTGTCGAAATCAGCTTCAAACGAAATCGTTTGTTGATCCTAGTCTTGCTCAACACCTCGCCGATTTGGTTGTTGTACTCCCGGTTTGCCTTCAGTCCTTTCAGCCGCACTTTGTCTCCAATCTTTACAGAGTCGAAGAACTGTTTCAGCTCTTGCCTGGTCCGTGGCTGTGTGGCGCGCCGCGCAGCTTCAGCCTGCGCGATTGGCAACAAATGGTGTGTCCGATTTGTTAGGAGACACAGGCACGGCCACAGAGCAAGCACAGTCTCAAGAAACAAGCGCCAACCGCTTCTTGCTCTTCGCGCACTTCTTCCAGGCGAATACGTTCTGCGATTTCTTGCGCTTCTATGGCACGCTCGTGGCGGCGGCGCTCTTGTGACAATAGTCGTTGTTGCTGTTGTTCCAGAGTCAGTGCCGGCGGCTTTTCCTTCGGAACGGTTCGTGACTCGAGCCAAGACTGGATTTGAACCTTACGACCAGCAAAGGCCTATTCCACCACAGCGCGATAATAAATGCATCAAGCAACTCGACGGCATGCACGCACACCGCTTCAACGAAGTCAGTTGGCACTTACGGATTCACCAAACTCCTCAATCAGTTGCAATTTCAGGCGAGAATATGATATGATGCCTTCTCCCTGTGATTGCAGCCCGACAGCATTGTGTGAGTTCCGTGAATACGCGCGCTCATGTGAAAGAGACCCACCTTGACTAGCCGTTTGAGGCGTTTCATGACGAGGTCGACCTCATCTTCATCGTCGCTTTCTTCTTCATGGGTAACATCCGTAGTCTCCAGCTGCCGCACCGTGCCCTCTTCCATGGTCATCGAGCGCTCGCGGCCGGGTACAGCCGCCCCAGACAAAAACGCTTCTTTGTTGGCAACGCGCTGTGCTTCCTTGTCTGCCAAAGTCTTTTGACGGGTCGCGGCCTGTGAGTCGAAACATCAAACACATGGCATCAATGCAAGTTCCAGTTCGCTGATTGGGGCCAACTGCGCACACCCACCTGGTCCATGAGAGACTCTCGGACGGACTGCGATGACTGGAGAGTTTTCTGCAGTTCACAGAAATCTTTGATTGCACGAGCTTTTGCAGCAGTCACCACAGTAGCTGCTTTGAGGGAGTCTGCTTTGATGAGGGCCTTTTCCACAGAGGAAGCGGCATTGCCAACTGTGCGGAGCATATTCTGAACATCGCACCACCAAAGCAGCAGGTCACTCAAGATAATTGCGAGACAACTCTTTGGAAACAATGAAGCACACGTTGGCACAACACGTTGGTCGACCATACCGCGACAGTAGCCACCCTTTGTTGCTCGAGCAAGAGATCCATCTTGGCCTACGGTCACCATGATGCAGCGTGTTGCGTCGTTGTACAAATCAGCTCGCGAGAACGCGCGACAAGTGCTCACCACGGCAAGCTCGTCTTCTCGTCGCACAGTCTTGGCATGCGCAGTTGACAGTTGCAGTTCAGTGGCCTCCAATGCTTCTGCCAACTGCGCGGAGACCTGTGCAGTTTTGAACTCTTGCTGCACCTCTGGATCGTCGGAGGCAGCTTGCTGCGCATCGATAGCGTCTTTGGCGAGCATTTCGTGCAGCAATTCCGTCGCCTTCGCAGCGCGTGCATTTGCAGCCTGCAGCAGTGCACCAGTAGGCAGCACGTTAGGAGTGTCTCCCATCACAACCAAAATGCTCAAAACCCTGAACGCACTTCTGTCAAAGCATCAGCTTCAGCTCGACGAGTGCACTCATCGTGCAAAAGGTGTTCGAGGTCATAAACCTGACGATTAAATGAAGAAGCAAAGATCGGCATGGTTTGAGACGGTATCCGACGGACTTGTCTGCGCACCACGACCACGTACCCTGGCGCGTAGCGCTCGAATTTCACCGGCGAATGCGGAACTGCAAAGTTTCCAGGCAGTAGGCAAATTTGACTTCGCAAATTCCCATTCCGTCGGAATACCTGCTGTCGTTGTGGTAGTCACGGTTGTCGTCTTCGCCGCCATGACCACTGCCTCCGACGTTGTGGTCGTGGTCGTGGTTGTTGTAGCCGTGGGTTGTGCACTGTGATCGTCACCCACCGGCTCCACCACCGTAGTGGCGGCCTCATCGTCAGCGTTGACCACCGCCACTGCATTCGACGTGCTGTCATCATCCTCAACGGACGATGCTGCATCTTTGTGTGCGCTTATGCTGGCGCCGGTTCCTGTACTTGTATCTGGATTGGCATTCGCGGACGTGTCTGCGTCCGCTTCCTCATCTTCGCTTGCATCCACGTCCACGTCCACTTCCGCGTTCGCATCTGCCTCCCCATCCTCCTCTGCATTGGCACCTGCCTCGGAATGATCCCCATCGGCGTCGTCATCTTCATCGACGATTCCGAACGCGTCTGGTGCGTCGCCACCATCTCCAAATTCATCTGCAACATCACTGCTCAATCGGCTCCTCGCCTCTGCGGGTGCTGTGCCTGCTTGAGCAGTGGAATTGGGGTCCGGAATTTCGCCGCCGTCGTCAAGCTCTTCGCCGTCCTCTTCGCCGTCTTCGTCGTCCACCACGGCGTCAATGTTCACCTCCTCGTCAGACGGAGCGTCTCCGAATTCGCTCTCTTCGTGAAATGCATTGTCCCCGTCGTCTTCCACAGCTCCGTCCGCGTCCGTCGCGGGGGTGCGCGGGGTCTCGTCGGAGATAGCTTCAGAGTCCCTGCCTGCGTCGGCCTGCTCTGTCACGTCGTCTTGGAGCGTCGGCAGCTCGTCGCCAAACCCAGCGGCTTCCGATCCAAACTCGTCCCAGCTAGCTAAGCGTTGTCGATGCTGCCCGATCGACCCCAACGAGATGGCACTTTGAGCGCGGCTGCGCATGGCTTCGTCAACATACTCGTCGACCACCACGCCACCGTCCTCCATACCGAAAACGTCCTCGTCATCCTCGACTTGACTGCCGTCAACGTCACCGCCAGGCCCACTGCTGCGGGTGAGGTTTTCGCGCGAGGCTGCAGCATCCGGCGATTGCTCCGGCGGTGGTGGGCTGCCGTCGCCCCCAACAACAGCAGTTTCTTTGGCTCGCTGATATCGACCTTGGATTGCAGAGGGTTCCCTGAACGATGAGGCCTGCAGCTGCGCGATGATCTTGACCAGCTCCGAGTCCGTGTGTGCTGCGGCGAAGAAGGCGCGCAGCACCTCTTCGTTTCGTGCCTTCAGGCTGCGAGTAGATTGCAGCGACCGCGAGGACGTTGAAAACGGGTTGAGAGATTGGAACATGGTGCGGTTTGGTTGCCGTTTGCGCGTAGCCGAGAACGACGAGTGAACACCGCAAAACTACAAGTCCAGCAGCCTGGCGGACACGCTGGCCGCGGAGCTAGCCTCCTTGGACGTTGAAGCTGACCACTCTGCAGCAGGCGCGGTCTCTCGTGAGAGGGGCTGCGCAGGTAGGAAAAACAAAACAACAAAACGCAAAAAACAAACCAAAACAAACAAACGAACAAACGAACAAGCGAACAAACAAGACAAAGAAAAAGCCACGGGCACAACCTCTGGATCTGGTGGCGGTCTTCGTAGTGTTGGTCGCGCCGTGGCGGTTGTTCTTTCCATTTGCCGTCTTTGTCACCGACTCCGTCTATTGATTGCCATCGCTGTCGTCATAACAAACCATCGTCGCCGTCTTGTCTCTGTCATCGTCGTCGTCATGACCACCGTCGTCGTCGCCATCGTCGTTGCCGTCGTCATTGCCGTCGTCGTTGCCGTCGTCGTTGCCGCCTCCGTTGTCGTCATTGCCGCCGCTGTCGTTGCCGTCGTCATTGCCGTCGTCATTGCCGCCGCCGCTGTCGTTGCCGTCGTTGCCGTCGTCTTTGCCGTCGTTGTTGCCATCTTCATCGTTGTCGTCGTTGCCGTCGTCTTTGTTGTCGTCGTTGCCGTCTTCGTCGTCTTTGTCGTCGTCGTCTTTGTCGTCGTCGTCGTTGCCGTCGTTGCGTGCGTCGTTGCCGTCTTTGTCGTCGTCGTCGTTGTTGGGTGGAATGGGTGAGTGCTGTCACAATCCAGAGATCCACCATCCACCCACCCACCGACTTCATTCACTCCCTCCCACGCAGCCAGTCAGCCAGTCAGTCACTTCCACTGGCCACCCACAGCCACTCACCCACAGTCACTCACAGCTCATAGCTCACTCAGTCACTCACAGCTCACTCACTCACTCACACTCACTCACAGCCCACTGAGCACTGAGCGCCGAATATGTATATGTACATCAATACTACATTTTATGGTACTAGTACAATGCTATTCGTACTCAGTACTGATTTAACCGTAATTGTTGCATATTGCTCTCGCGAACGACATCGGACATTGGGCATTGGACGGACCTTCGGCATTCATTGGATTGGACCGAGGGGTATGTAGGTATGTATGATGTTCCAGAGCCCTTGATTGATTGGACATGGGACATGGGACGTGGGACGCGTGGGACCAAGGGGAAAGAGCTCTGGACTGTTACCCCTTGATGGGACATGGGACATGGGACATTGGACATTGAGAATCGGACGTCGGACGCCGGACGCCGGACGTCGGACATCGAAAACGGGAAGTGGGGCATGGGGATATCGGAGATCGGAGATCGGTAATCGGAAATCGGAAATCAGATTTCAGAAATCGGAGTTTGCTCAACTTTTTCAATCAGATCCTGCCGATCCAACAATTCTCTATCTATAAATAATTTTGCATCCATCCTAGTTGGCATTCATGTCATTCGTTGAACACACTCCGAACACACATTGCAGGTATAGCCCCTGCAATTTCGGATCAGAGGAATGTCCATATTCTTTTACGAAATATTCCACAGGTTACCCCACAAAACCATTGTTTCCGAGCCGTGTTATTTTTTTATCATGAAAACATTCCCACGAGCGATGGGAGGAAATTAAACAGTCTGTGTTGTCACACTGTGGCGAGAGCGTGCGCGGTCGCTTATTTCGGCAGACGTCGCAAGAAAACTCCAGTTTGCTAGTAGCGCGTCGCGGTACCCCCGGAACGTGGCGCGCTCCAGCAAGTGGCTTTCCTCGGAGCGTAAACTGCACAGCTTGAGGAACATTTGTCGCTGCATTCGCTCCGCTGCGATGGTAGTGATGGCGCACGTTGGAAACAACGCAAGACCAGCACTTGCAAGGGTGATAAACCCAGGCAGTGTCAAGTAAACTTCATCGGCAAAATATACGCAAACATAGAGGCCGCCCGCGACTGTCCCTGCCCACGAAACTACGCACAGCGCGAACAACCACACGTACAAATAGAAAGGGAGTCCAAGTACAAGTAGAATGACTGGTATGGTGAGGTTGCGTAGTAATGGGAGTTCATATGTCAGAAATTGCCAGTAATGCGAGGTCTCCTGGTAAGACGACGGACATTGCTCAGACACTGAGACACTGACCAGACAAAACGTTTCGTTCGGTGTCAATCCATGGACGGGGATGTACAGCACGTCTGCCCACACCGTGACGCACTGAACGACTGCAGCAAGTAGCGCTGCCGTGGTCAAGGTAACCATTGAGTAACGTTGCAAACGAGGACAGAAGCTAAAAAATGCGGCTGCACCGTACAAAAGAGTGCTCGCTAGAGGGTACAATGCATAGTGTTCGCGATGCACTCCGAACATTGCAGCGGTGAAACTGAGCTGCAACGTGGCCAGGGCAACATAAGGCCAACGCAGGTACCGAAAGAACTGCTTTGAATGCATGAATGTCATGAATCTGCGCTCGACATCGTGGTCTGCGAACCTGAGATTATGGCTGGTCCACCAATCGCAAGAGAGCTTGTGGAAACCGGCTTGCGTGCGCTGCTCAACTGAGGCGTCTGCCGAAGTAAGGATACTGGCGCCAGCCAACCGTGGCTTGCGCACGAATGCGTTCTTGGCGATACGCGCGCCCTCGGCAAGGCTACCACCTGTGTCCGACACGCTACGAGACCTGCCACAAAACTCCATCAGCAACGGGTCTGGTTGCACGTTTCCGCGCAGTGCCGAGAATCGCCGACATATATCAGCAAAGGACGGCCGCTTGCGAGGATCGAATGCGCAACATTGGCGGCCAAGGTCTGAGAACGGCTGCCACGGGGTCTCAGCAACGTCATGAAAGGGCGGGCGCTGCCATTGACTCTCAACAAACCCGTTCTTGGCCGAGTCGCGCGATGTTCTGTCGAGCTTAAGGTTGCTGGCAGCGATGTGCACCAAGCGTTCAATCACACCAGCTTTGTTGTCACTGTGCAACAATTCGCACAATATTACTCCAAATGCGTAGACATCACTAAGCGTTTCATCGGCTGCACATTCCTGCTCAACGTGCAAGGTCGAGAAGAAGGTTGGGCATAGCAACTTGGGCGACATGTATGCAGGTGTACCTCCACTGCTCTCCACCGAGTGACGGTCATCAAAAAACTGCACACTGACACCAAAATCTGCCAGCCTGACTGTATTCTGGGCCGTCAACAAAACATTCTCCGGCTTAAGATCGCGATGGAGCACCTTGCGGCTGTGCAAGAACGCCATGCCACGAGCTATCTCCAGTGCCACTCTGCGAACCTCGTGCTGGCGTTGTGCAGGCGACAAGACAGGGAAAACGTTTGTTAAGGCGGCACGGAGGTTCGTTGGACAGTATTCTTGGACAATGAACAAGGGTAAGTACACGCTTTCTGCGTTTCGTGATTCGTCTGAATGGCGGCACAGCCCAAGGAACCGCACGATGTTGACATGCGACAGCTGCGCCAAGACACTCACCTCTGCTGCCAGTTCGAGGAGCTGCTCGGCGCCGGTGCACAACCCACGGTAGAGTTGTTTCGCTGCCACGACCTTGCCTTCGTACAGCGCTTTCCACACCACGCCCCCGCCTCCGGCCGCAATTTTGGAGTCAAGCTGCAGTGAGGCGCCGTCGAGCTCCCAGAACTCGTGTGTGCTGTTGCTCTGGACCTTGCTAGATAGCGACACCATTTGCTGGTCTCCGCAGTCCCGAGACAGCCAACGCAGTAAACGGCGCCGATGGAACGGGTTGGCCTCGGCATCAAGCGTCTCAACATTGACTCCGACAACGCGGTTCCAGTAGAAAACAGTGCGGGAGGCTGTTTCTTTGCGAAGAGACACCCAAAGCAATGCACCAGAGCACGCCAGCACAGAGGTACCGAGTTCAAAAGCCATGTGAACAATCGCAGAGAGCGGGTCGGCGTCTGCAAACAAGACATTGGTGATGGCGTTCAGCACGGTTACAACTCCGACCAACAGCACAAGGGTGTTGAGCGGCACCACAACCGCGAGTACACGGGCCGCCACGACGTCAGAGATCACCACTGCTTTTTGGCACACCCACAGAACGGCAAGGGGGGCAAATGTGGTTGAAGAACTGAAAACAACTGTCATATAGAAGAACGCCACTGTGGCTGTCATCAAAGCCAACCCAAAGGTGGCCGCACGGAGTTGGTACAGCGCTCGCTTGCTGCATATCTGTGCACAAGTGGCTGCGAAAACTGCCACTGCTAGCAGTGACAGTGGTACTGAGAGAGCTAGATTGGCAATCCAGTCAAAAGATGAAAACGCCCAGAGTGCAGTCACACCAGCAGCCAACGCAGGCGCCGTGATCATGGCCGGCACGCTTTTCGCGCGCCAAGAACTCTTCGCGTGCTGAAGATACAACGCCTCTACTTCGCGGTCCTCGAACAAAGTCATGTTCTTAACAAACCTTTTCGAGCAGCAGTCCAAGGAGCTGCTTCGCCACAACACAGTGTCAAAACAGCACGGCGCACATCGTCGGTAGCACGGTTGGCGAACCGATTGCTCTGTTGTCCATGCAGACGCAATGTCACCCTGCGCTTGCGCATTTTGCTGTGACTGTGGCGCTAGCAGAGATTTATTCAGCGATGGGTTGCTGGTCGTGGAGGGCATAGCGCTCGCTGCCACAAGATATGACAGCAAACAGATGCTTCACGCAAAAGTACCGATACGCAGTGTTTGGTCAACACTGCGTATCAACAAAGTGCTGCCACTGTGTGATTTGTTATGTTTGTGCATGCATGTACATTTGCCACGCTGCTGCCGCAGCAAAAAACACAATGAGCGAGCAAACGGACGAACAATCTATTGAGTGCTGAGCATGCGAATACTTTGTCACGAAAGAACTGGACGTTTCGGCACGAGCGACCCTTTGACCACGCGCCAATGATCAAACGGAGGCACGTCGGGATGGATTTCGAAACGAACAAAGTCTTGTCCCTGACATACCTAGAATATTTATACCTGGCACCACTGAAAGAAAGCAAGGAAGGAAGGAAGGCATCAAGCGAGGAAGGAAGGCATCAAGGAAGGAAGAACGGCATCAAGGAAGGAAGGACGACACCAAGGAAGGAAGGACGACACCAAGGAAGGAAGGAAGGTATCAAGGAAGGATCGAACGAACCCAGGCAAGGACGGCATCAAGGAAGGAAGGAAGGAAGGCATCAAGGAAGGATCGAACGAACGCCAGACACTGCAGACACGCATAGCTAGGCCAGCCATTTTCGAGTCGACAGACAGACAGACAGAGAGACAGAC
>Ga0213839_1002007_pt1 | contig 11950 bp, 8 predicted proteins | sample SWPATP21_FD_160075 | JGI IMG/M metagenome (GOLD analysis project Ga0213839, IMG submission 160075) | Coastal seawater microbial communities from Marineland, Florida, United States - SWPA TP2 #1 | ecosystem: Environmental > Aquatic > Marine > Coastal | place: USA: Florida | collected 2016-08-14 | reverse complement strand
TTGATGCCAGCAAGGGCGTTGTTATCTGCGATATTTAATGGCGGTTTGTGATCACTGTTATAGGCTGATCCCATAATCACAAAACGATCAGATCGATTATTGACTGCGGCAACCAGCACTTCATCATGACACACTTAAGTTCCAGGTTTTTAATGTTTATTCCTAAGTTGTGGCTATTTTAAACTGCAAGTTTGCTGGTCCTGTTTATGAAAAGTCGTTGCTACATGCAAAAGCTTTTCTAAAAATGGCAGATTAATTGGTTTAGGTGCTAAATCATTCATGCCAGCATCTAAGCAAGCAGAATTATATTCATCGACAGCATAAGCAGTGGCTCCGCAAACGTAAGCATTAGGCCTCTTTTCTTTGGCTTCAATTTCTCGTATTTTTTCTGCCACTGCAATGCCATTTTTATCTGGCAGGCCAATATCAGTTAATATTAAATCATATTGGTTATTATAAAGCTGGTTTACTGCTTCTTGATAGTTGGTTGCATAATCAGGCTGATAGCCAAGTTCTTCAAATAAGCGTAATGTGAATTTGCGAATGAAAGTATTATCTTCCACGACTAGTATATTTATAGACATGTTAAAATCCTTTTAAAGCTAGTTAATAGTAATCAGTTTATCGATATGTTTTTGGGCTTTAGTCAGCTCATCTACCAAGTAAGAGATATCGCGAATAAAGTATTGTTGTTCTTTGGAAAGCTGCGTTTTAGCCAAAATCTCGATTAACATCAATAGGCTAGAAATGGGTGTTTTAAGCTCATGACTGATTTGAGAGCGGAGGGAGGGTAAAAATTTTGGTGTTTGCATAATAGATTTACTCCTGTAAATGCGTTTGTCCTTACGAGTTAAAGTATGCTCCGTCTGTGTTAATGTATGAATATGCAAATAATACCGTAAAATTTATACAGAAAATGTTGGTATAAATTTGCATTTGTCATTTTGACATAGGTGTGGCTTCTATATATAATTGATTACAATATGGTCAATTAAAATAAGGGGCTCATGGATGGGCTATTCTTCATTACAACAGTTAGCTGCGTTAGAAAAGATTCGGTGGTCTGATATAAGGCAACAAATTCAATCAATTAACCCAGAATTTACAAACATTATTGATGAGATTTCGCCAGATGATACCTTTAAACTTTATAAGGCAAAATATCGCTACGGTGTTGAGATTATAAAAAATGGTGTGTTGCAGTTGCCAAATCAGCAGGGGCAAACTGCGGCTATCACTTGTGCGTCGACTGATAAAGAACTAAAGGATGAGCTAAGCTATAATTTAAATACTAACCCTGTTAGTATGATTTTGAAAAATTCTGTTGAAATTTTTCTTACGCACAAAAACCATACGTTATCACTATATGGCTTGGTAAAGCCTGGAGGTATTATTAGTACTTGGATGGTGTTAGGTGGTGATATAGAATCTCATGGTCCCGCATTTTTATGGGATATGACATCAGGTGCACGTTCATTTTTTATGTTGTCTAAAATATCAAATCAAAGTGGTGATAGAAGGTTAAGAAAAGCTTTTTCTCTGACCGCTGAAAAGCCTAAATTACTTATTGATCATTGGAATATGTTTCGTGAAATAGCGCAACATCCTGATTTTTCTCAACCATGGGATACCGAGATATTATTCTTTGGTAAAAAGTGGTTTCAGCATTTGGATGATCCAGCGTTTATTAAGTTGCAGCAATATTTATTCAAGCGTGCATGGCAGGGTAGTGATTTTGCAAGGAATCAATTTATATGGAATTTTGTTTATTCTACAATTCAGCGGCAGAAAAAAATTAAAACTGATCCATATATTGCTGAAACAGTTAAGCATTTATTTGCAATGGCAAGCGGCGCTTCTTCTGGTTTTGCGCCATCAATTAATAACTTAGGTGCTCCAGTGCAGGGGTTAACAGAAGTTTATAATGATATATATCGCTTGAAAGAGTATCAGCCTATTTTTATGGAGCCATATATATTTGGTCACAGAGATATTGATAGGCCAGTGTATTATTCTTTAGAGTATCCCAGTACCATGGAGTTTTCATCAAGAAGCAGAGATGATAAAAATAAAATTCAAGATTTAATTTATATTAAATCACTTGTTAATAAGTACATAGATGCATTGTCAGATAATCATTTAAATCTTAAAACAACGCCTATTGGTAAATTATCAGATCTGGCAAATTTTTCCTATTTTCATTCAAGTGAAGGCTATCATGCTATTGAAGATAGTCGATTAATATTGAGTCAAGATAGGTGCTTTAATAATGATGCAAATGATGCAAGGCCTTTGCCAATTAACAGCTCTTTCTTAAGGGGGTGTGTTCGAATAAATAAAAAGTAGTTTTGAGTTAATTATTGTTATCATGCTGAAAAAATAGTACACTCTGTGTGTGTTGCGAAATATGTGTGTGTTAACTGTTAATTAATTTAATAGGAATCTGTAATAATGTCTTTCCCTGTATAAAGTAGTATGTATTAATTTATCATTTATGGGCAGTGTATAAAGTATATGGCACGTTTACGATTTGTGCTGGTAATATAGTCTATGCGTTTGATAATATTTAAATTGTTTAATTCTATATAGTCTTCTATCTCTTTGTATGTTGGGATATAGCCATGTGCGTTCTTGCCATTTTTATTTTCTACAATATAGGTTTGGTTTGTATAACCACCCGCATTAAGTGGTGCTTGTGTAGGGCACATGGTTTCTATGATTAAAAGGCCTCCCGGTTTTGTCCAAGATGCTAATCTACCCACAATGGAAGCTTGTTGGTGCGGCGGCCATTCGCTAATATTGCACCACATATAGAGTACTGCATCAAAAGCGCGTGGTGGTGTTATATCTAGAATATCTTTATTAATTAATTTAGCAGTTTTTGAGAAGTTTTCAGTTAGATAAGTGAAAAAGTTGTTGCTGCGTTCAATAGCGGTAATGTTTCCTTTGAAGTCTCTTTCTCTGAGTGCCTTTATAACGCGCCCATAGCCGGCACCCAATTCAGCAATTGAGCTTGCTTTTTTAAGAAAGGGCATAATTAAGTCAATATCTCGATCATCTGCAAAACCGCCAATTTCTACATAATTTTTGAATGTGTCGATAGTGATATCCTCTAAGAGGTCTGTATTATCTTTATTTGACCAAGAGGTGATTGGTTTTTCTTTTGTCATTGCGGACATTGCGCCTACCTGTTGTTTTCTATAATATTCAGTTGCGGATCGATCAATTATTAATGCTAACAGAGGAAACCTTAATGAAAATACCTGTATAAGTTGGATGTAGTAAATAAATTTCCAGTATAAATTGCGACCAGCTTGTTGCTGGTCTTTTTATATTCATGCGAGCAATGTCATCATATCATAAACTATCAAATATACGTAATTATGACACTCAATCTAAAAAAGGTACTAAAATAGAGTTTTGTATGTAAGTCATCAATATTTAATAGGCTCTCTTGGTTGTTTGTTTAATGAAAGTAAAACTAACGAGAAATAATCCATTGGCTGTTTTGGCGGCGAAACAGAATGGAAGATAGTTCGCTGCCTGAATTATCTTTATGGTTAAAACCAACAACTGGTGTTGCATCCCAGTCTTTATTGATCAAGGAATTGTTCCTGGGCTTTGCTCATCAGATGGGTAAGCTTCATCCATTTCTTTATCTCTTTCATCAAAAGTACCTTTGAGGGCATCAAAGTTTTTAGTTTTTATATGTTGTATAATCATGTCGTATTCTTTGCGCAATGAGGCCTCTGTGTCTACAGCCGGTTAAGGCAATGCAGCTAGTGGCTAGTGTTAGGGTAAACATATTTTTTAACATGGTTTTTTTATTTTGCAGTTATGCCCAGCTGGTTTGGTGGTAGGGATGAGTTGATAACGCAACGGAAACCGGCATTTATTTCATGTGGGGGTTGCCCAGCACGACCATAATTATTGTTTTCATAGAATGTTCCTACGCCAGGCCCACCACTTCGGACTACTCTCTTTGTGCCAGATTTAGGGCCTTGGGGGTTGAGTTCAGGTGAATGTGCATAGTAATCTTCGCTATACCAATCTTTCACCCATAGAACAATTTCACCATCCATGCCATAGATGCCTAAAGGATTTCTAGGGAGTGAGCCAATAGGCATGGGTAATAAGTCATGCCCTGAATTGCCTTTTTGATGCTTAATCATATATTCACTTGGAAAGTTTTTGCCAAGCTCAAGTTGGCCATTATTAGTGGCAAAGGGCCAGTTTGGTTTGCCACCAGCGCGGGCTGCATATTCCCATTGCGCTTCAGTAGGTAAGTCATATGGTAGGCCAGTTTTTTTCGCTAGCCAGTGGCAGTAGTTATGGGCTTGGTACCAGGTAACTGGGCCAGCTGGATCGTTTGGGCTGGCGCTGTATAGATGTAATTGCTGTGCTTCTTTTTGAATTTCTGATAAATGATTTATTGTTGTATATAAGTTTAGTTTTGCGAAGCTAACATTATATTTACTGATATAAAAACTGTCTAAAGTGACTTTATGCTGTGGGCTATTGGCGCCATATTGCATCCATTTGCTACCGGGTTTTGGGCCCATTATGAAGCTGCCACCTTTAACAAACACCATATCTTGTCTTGCTTGGGTGATAAGTTGTTGCGTCATTTTTTGTTTATGGCCACAGCCTGTTAAGGCAATGCAGCTAGTGACTAGTATTAGGGTAAACATATTTTTTAACATGGTTTTTTTATTTTGTAGTTATGCCTAGCTGGTTTGGTGGTAGGGATGAGTTGATAACGCAACGGAAGCCGGCATTTATTTCATGTGGGGGTTGTCCGTAGCGCCCATAAGCATTGTTTTCTAAGCTGCTACCTGGTCCAGGTCCACCACCCCGAACTACTTTTTTTGTGCCAGTTTTGGGGCCTTGTGGGTTGTGTTCAGGTGAGTGTGCATAATAATTTACATCATACCAATCTTGGACCCACTGGTTAATTTCACCATCCATGCCGTAGATGCCTAAAGGATTTCTAGGGAGTGAGCCAATAGGCATGGGTAATAAGTCATGCCCTGAATTGCCTTTTTGATGCTTAATCATATATTCACTTGGAAAGTTTTTGCCAAGCTCAAGTTGGCCATTATTAGTGGCAAAGGGCCAGTTTGGTTTGCCACCGGCACGGGCGGCATATTCCCATTGCGCTTCAGTGGGTAAGTCATAGGCTAAGCCAGTTTTTTTCGCTAGCCAGTGGCAGTAGTTATGGGCTTGGTACCAGGTTAAAACACCAATGGGCATATTTGCTTTTCTATAAAAAGAATGAAATTGTATACCATCAGGGTCAATTAGTTTTTGGTTTGTTAATTTAGAATAGATATCATACTTGCCATAATCAACATTATATTTACTGATATAAAAACTATCCAAGGTGACTTTATGCTGTGGGCTATTGGCGCCATATTGCATCCATTTGCTCCCAGGTTTTGGACCCATTATAAAGCTGCCACCTTTAACAAACACCATATCTTGTCTTGCTTGGGTGATAAGTTGTTGAGTCATTTTTTGTTTGTGGCTGCAGCCGGTGATCAGGATGCAGCTAGCGGTAAGTGTTAGGGTAAACATATTTTTTAACATGGTTTTAATATCCGTTTAAATTTATTTAAAACATTTCATGGTTCATTGCAGTATTCATGCTTTCATTGAAAATGTTAAGGTCTGTTTTAAGCTTGTGAATGATCTTACCACAAACAGTTGCTTTGGTGTTAACGGGCACATTGTTAGGGTAAAATACTTCTAAACCGTGATGGTTGATTTGCTCTTTAAACCAATGTAATTGTTTTAGTTCTGTGCGCCCATAACGACCTAGGGCATTGTACAGTTTTTTCTGACCAGCTTTTTGACTGATTTTTGTATCGTCCATGGTTAGGTGCTGCATCACATTAATAAATTCCGCTTGTGATTGGATAAATGCTAAAATAATTAAAATAGCTGTTTGCTGGCCTTGAGGTAATAGCCAGGTATCAGAAAGCATGGCGATAAGCTTACCCTTGACTTCTGGGGTAGTATAAGCAATACGGTGTGGCTTATTAAGTATACTTTGGGTGTAAGCTTCTATTTTCTCGCGTGTTTTAATTGCATTTGATAGGTTGTGCCACCATTCTGTTATTACAACTGCACCAGCATCTGCAATAGTTTCTAAACCTTCAGCTTCTGTTACAATATATTTTACCATCATTTTTGTTAAGGCAAGCATGGCATCATCAGCCATAAAGCCAATATAGGCGCAGCGATGATCTTTGATTTTGTGGTAAACATACATTACAAATTGATAAATATGTTCTATATTGACAGTAAATGTGATGCTGCCACTTACACCTAAGCCACAGACTAGCGCGGCTTTGGCATGAATTAAAAATCGTTTTGCTATATCATTATATTTAATATAAAACTGTGCCTCAGCACCGATTCCTGCTGCGCCATCCACTTCGGCAACTACGCTAGCAAATTGACACCATGCCAATTCGTTTTCAGGGTTTTGCCAGCTGGCCTGAGCGCCAGCATTGCCGCCAGCTTTAGCCCCAGCAAAAGCATTCACGCCTACGCCAACTTGCTCAAGTTTATTGCCATTTTTTTTGCTGGTGTTGTTATCACCCTTAACTTGCAGTTTGCCATCGCTTGGTCGTAAGTGGAAATCCATATTAGCACTTGCCAAAACACTGGCGCCCACAAATTCTTCAAGGCCTAAGTTTAATGATGCACGAATATAGCCAAAATCAACGGTTTTAAGATATTGCACACTTTGTCCTACTCGATCCATCGGTGAGAAAATTAAATGTAATCCTTGTTTTGCGGGTAAATAAAAGTGTGCTTTGACTTTGGCATCCTCTAAAGACAATTGTGCATTGGCAGTGGTGTTAAAGCTCATGCTTAAATTTTTAAGGTTAAATTTTCTGGCTTGCACAGAAACGCCAGCAGAAAAGCGCAGCAACTGTGCGCAGCCTTCAGCATTAAGTTTGGGGTTATTTTTGGTACCAAAAATAGCATCTGAAAAGTTAGCGTGCTGATTTATCGTTTGTGCCCAATGACCTATGCTATGGTTGATAAACTGTTTTTGATAAACGGTAAAGTTAAGCTTTTTCTTCATAAAACCGTTGGCTGGTTTTAAGTTTTGATGTAATTTTTTCCAATCGATGCTGCCATCTTTTTTACGTATAGTATGCGCTTTCATCTCGGTATCAATTTTATATTGTCGCCAGTGATTTTTAATTTTGTTAGAATCAATATAAGTATACTTTTTACCAGTATAAGCCACAAACTCACTCAAGTGATTACTCGTAGGTGATTTAATGACCTTTTGTAATAGTTCATTAAGATTTTCTTTGGCAGAGATGATTTTTTCATTACGAATAACGTGAGAGTCATCTGAATTGTTGGCATCAACTAAAGCTTGCATTGCAGTATCTAAGATATTGCCTTCTTTAGTAAACTCTTCAAGCTCGCTATGGGTTAAAGCAAACAGCGTTTTTGTTTTCGTTTCATAAAGTAATTCTGCCAGGGCATCATCATCTTTTTCGTGATGATGAGTTGGTTGCAGCGATGGTGGCAGCGCAGTATTTACAATCACATTTTTGTGATAAACATTGAGCTCTTGCTCGGTTGCTTGGGCAGCTGCCACCGAGCCCACGCCACTGCTCACTTGACCATCGGCATTGGTTGGTGATTTTAACACGGCAGCGACTTTGCCATTAATTAAAATGCCATTGTTACCAGCTGCAATAGAATCATCGACAATGCCATGTTGAATTAAATCACCAACGCGTGATGCAGGTTGGCCTTCAAATAAAACATTGCCAGAACCTTGCTTGACCGTGCCGGTATCGAGTGGGTATTTAACTTGCTTGCCTTTAGTGACTAATTCGCCGATGTGGCCATCAGGTGTTTTAAGGTTAATATTACCACCGATGATATTAATGCTATCGGGCAATAATTCTAGTAAGTTGCCGTTCACATGAAATTTGATCGACTTTTCGGCAGTAATGGTGAGTGACTGTTTTTCAACGATAAGGGTCATATCGCCTTGCACAAATTGTTTGTAAGCTTGAGCAATCGTTTTAACATGTTGGCATAAAGTATCATCTTGGCAGTTGCCAATAAACTCAAAATAATCACCAGTTGTTTTAAGCACAATACGTTCTTGTTGCATGGTTTGATCACCATAAAAGTATTGTGGATTATTGCCTAGTGCATTGGCTGTTTTGATGCCAGCAAGGGCGTTGTTATCTGCGATATTAAATGGCGGTTTGTGATCACTGTTATAGGCTGAGCCAATAATCACAAAACGATCAGATCGATTATTGACTGCGGCAACCAGCACTTCATCATTCGCGTGCGGTGCATAAGCGATGCCATTTTGGCTGGTAAGCACACGCATTTGTGGGCAGAGATTATAATCTTTATTTGGGTTATTGCTATCCCAAGGAAAATAAACTCTAACTCGGCCAAAGGCATCAGGGTAAATATTTTTAAATTCATGTTGCTGCATGCCAGAAGTGTTCTGGTTCTTAAAATCTTCCCCAACGACAATACCACTGAAATAATCGGGTATTTGAGCTAAATGTTTGGTATCCAGTGGTGGTAAATAGGGTTGAAAATTATAATTAATAGCAGTTATGCTGTTTTGATAAAAATCAGATCGTGTGATGCCAGTTTGTTTATGCATAAGTGCTAATGCTTGCTTAGTTGCATGCTGCAAATTACTTTGGTCTTGTGCGCTATGTGTAATCGCAATCGGTAAAAACGTATTGGGTAATTTGATTTGATTTAGTTGGGTGTTTTTAGTGATATCTGCAATAGTGCCTAAACTGCATTGCATATTTTCAGTCATGAAGTAAAAAGTTTTTTTAGTTTGTGTGGCGCTAATTACTGTGTTAGTTAACTGCTGCTTTAGATGTTTTTGTGTTTGTTTTCCGGCTGGAAAAATAGATATGGGGCCAATAGGGGTGTCTTTTTCCTTGGCGCCATTCTGTTTGGCTATTAAATTACTGCTGACATCCAGCGGGTTATAATCCTCTGTTTGAAACATATTTGGTACAGTTTGGCTATTGCAGCTGAGTTGGTGCATGATCGTTGTATTATTTGATGCTTGGGTAGAAGGCAATGCAAATGATGTTGTTTGCTGTGAATAGCTAGTGGAGTCATCAGAAAAATTAATGCAAAAAGTTGGCGAATCAGCATTATTATCAATAGTTATATAATAAGTTAAACCGTATTCAGCACATAGTGTTTGTAAAAAGCTATAATTGCTTTGATCGTATTGCACAATATGATCAATTTTAGGGTATGTATTTATGCATGTGCTTACATCAATATTGGCATTGGCTGAAAGATTTAAGTTTGCAAACATCGTTTGAATAATTTGCAAAACTGTTTTATCCATCCAAATACGGCTACGTTTGGTGTGTTTTTCAGTAGCTAATGGGTTGGCCAGTTGAATGCTGAAAAAGTATTTATTTTCCTTGTTTTGCTGTACTGTTTGGGTGGTGACTGATTGAATGATACCGCCAAACTGTCGCGCTTGATTGCCTTTATGCGATACCTGCCAAAATAAGGCAGTGCCTTCAAGCCATGGTTCACCTGCAGTATCATCATCTGAATAGCATGTAAGCGTAGCTGGATTACTACCATTATAATCTTCTTCATAACGCATTTCATAAGGGGTTATTGCTAGAGGATTTTCACCTATTATTTTTAGTGATACATGTGACATTTTATTATCCTTCGCTTGAAGAGCTGGTATCGTTATCAACGGCTTGTGTTGTTTTTTCTTTATCACTTTGACCGCTTCGCGCTTGTTGACCAGCTGCTGTGGCGCTAGAAGATCCAGGTGGGTTTAGCTGAATGGTTGGTGCAATGATATTGATACCAGAGGAATCAATCACTATTTGACTAGCGCCTACTTGTAAGGTCACTTTGTTTGAAGCCTGTGCCAGCAATGCGCCTTTTTCAACGTCAATAATCATGTCGCCATGTTGGACGGCAGTGGTTGATTGACCTGTAACGATTGTCGTTGCATTGTTTTCTATGACTTGAACATAATCACGCTGCGCTTTTAAAGTGATATTTTCTTTGTCTATTTCATTGTTAAAGATCAACTCATTCGAGCGAGTAGGGTCGGTGGTCTCTTTTGATATAGAAGCCATTTTAATGCCAGTAGTATAAGGTGATTTTTGAAGATCATAAGCAGGCGGATGTGCACTGTTATAAGCAGAGCCGACAATAATTGGCAAATCGATATCACCATTTTGAAAGCTCACTAACACTTCATCATCTTTACGCGGTGTAAATAACATCCCCCAATGTTTACCTGCACTTGATTGCATTACTCGAACCCAAGCCGCATTATCAGCCGTATGTTTCGGATCTTCCCACATAAAACGAATTTTTACTTTAGCATCTTCGTTGGTATAAATTGGTTCACCTTGCTTACTATTATCTTCAGTAGGTGTGATAACTGTTGCAGTTTGTAAGCCATAAATAGTTGGTTTTTGGTGAGTACATATGGGTTTATATGTTTGGTCAAATGGCACAACATGAATGGTTGATTGAAAAGAGTTTTGAGCATTTGAAGGTGATCTTTTTGTATGAGGCGCATGACCTTTAGCTGTATATTGCTGATAAACAATGAAATATTTTTCAATGTTGCCTTGCTCATTCTCAACTTGTATACATGAACCCGGGTGAATGTCTAGATTGCCTGTCTTTGCTATAAAGTAATGGCTTTGTGTTTGAAAAGCATTTGCTAAGTTATCCGCTAATAGTTCACCTTCACTTTTGGTAGTGTAACCGCCAGGAAAAACTTGATAATTTGTTTTAATATTATCAATAGTGCCAGATTGTAATTTATTCTGGACGTGATTAGGGTCATAATCATCAACAATAATATTATCAGTGCTAACTGTGTTGACTTCTTGCCAGTTGTAAATAGATTGATCTGCTCTTTGTGCGTGTGTATCGCGTAGAATCGTATTGTTATAAAAAGGTAAATTATTTTGATCGCTATTTAAATGCATAATATGCTGATTTTTTTGAAATTCAAAGTGATAAAAAATACCTATTTGTGCTAATAGTCGTGCAATAAAATCATAATCAGTTTCTTGATATTGCATAATCAATGGTTTTTGTGTGTCATAGACTTTATTGTTTGAAATGGAATTAGAAATATTTAATTTAAAGTAAGTATCGGTATGCTTGGTTTGTTCGGCAATAATTGTTTGCACAACATTTAAAATGGATTGATGATTAAAAACGCGATTACGTAATGTCTGTTTGGCTTTGGCTAAAGCAGGTTCAATAGTAAAAGTACATTGCTGGTTGTCGATATCAAACTGTATGGCAGTAATCACGCCATGAAAATAACGCTCGCTCTGTTCATTTGCAAGAAGCTGGACACTGATGGGCTGATAGAGCATTGTCTCTTCTTTTTCAAACAAAGCTGTCATGGCGTCTTGTTGAACGGCACATAAAAGTGTGAAGCTATAGAGTTCAGAAAGCTTGTATGCGCCGTTGATGGCAATCGGTGTTAAAGTGTTGTCATCTATTTGAGCTTGCTCAAATGTTAAAAAAGGCTTTGTTTGGTTGGACAGAGTTTGCATAAGTGTTCCTTTTTTTGCCTAGGGTTAGACCTGTTAATTTGTTAGGCCTATGATGATGTTTTTTTTGCATCCTGTCTCCCCGTAAAAAATACTAAAAATAACGTGTTTATGTTTTATATTTAAACATTAATTGCAAAATGAGTCGTTTTTCCACAATTGATAGCTGTTGCCAAGTTTTTCTAATTTGAATAGGTTGCGTTGTAAAAGTATTCTTAACAACTCACCTTACGCACGCAAGCCTTGTTAAGCCATCATTTTCTGTAACTCTTGGTAGGCGACTTGGTTTGCTCTAACGATTAATTTATATTTGATGGCAAAGTGATTGGTAGACTGCTTAATATTCA
>Ga0213839_1002002_pt1 | contig 11979 bp, 14 predicted proteins | sample SWPATP21_FD_160075 | JGI IMG/M metagenome (GOLD analysis project Ga0213839, IMG submission 160075) | Coastal seawater microbial communities from Marineland, Florida, United States - SWPA TP2 #1 | ecosystem: Environmental > Aquatic > Marine > Coastal | place: USA: Florida | collected 2016-08-14 | reverse complement strand
CCGCCTCGGCGATCGCTCCGCCGGAGCCGCCCGAGGCGGGCGCCAGCACGGACAAAGCGCCGGCGATTTCGCCGCCGTCGACGGGAACGGCGACACCGCTCCGATCTGTCCATTCAAGTTGCAGGGGCGATCCCATCCGATCCGACGACGAACCGGAGAGGGCCAGCGTCCGGACAGATCCGCCCGTAACCAGGGCGTTGCCGCCGACAAGGACGTCGACGGTGCCGTCGGGCTGCTCGCGGACCGTGCCGCCGGCGAGGCTGGCGATCTTGTCCGTGAGCCTGGCCCGGGCGTCGATCAGTTCGTTGGCAGATCCGCCGGCGGCGAGGGTGGAGCGGATGGTGGTGTTGTAGGAAGCGACCTGTGCGGCGGCCGCGTTGACGGCGTCCACACTGTCGGAGGCCTGGGCACGGGTCCGGCTCCATTGAGAGTCGAGAGCCTGGTACGCGGAGGAGATCTTGTCCGTCACCGAGTTGGCGGCATTCAGGAGGAGCCCCTTCGGGCCGTCCTCCGAGGGCTGGTTTGCGGCGGCTTGCCAAGCGGACCAGAAACCCTGCAAAGCAGCCGAGATGCCATTCTCACCGGGTTCCTGAAGTACGCCCTCGATGCCCTGCAGCGCCGAGGAGCGAACGCCCGCGTAGCCCGCCTGGGCTCCGGCCGAGCGGACACTGCCGTCGAGGAAGCTGTTGCCGAGCCGTGCGATGGCGTCCACCGAAACACCCTGCCCGGGCTGCAAGGCGCCGCCACTGAAGAGCCCGCGGGCGGGCGCGGCCAGCGAGGACTGCTCGACCCGCTGACGGGTGTACCCCTCGGTGGCGGCATTGGCGATGTTCTGCCCCGCCACGTTCATGCCCTGCTGAGCGGCGGTCAGCCCACGGTACGCGGTGTTCAGGGCGCCGAAGGTGCTCATGGTCGCTTCCTTAGAATTGCTGGTCGAAGATGCGGGAGCCGGCGGACTGCCCGGTCTTGCCGTGGGCGTCGTAGGTGCCGGCTGCAGCCGCGGGGTTGAGGTCGGCGAGCGACTCCTGGGTGGAGCGGACCGCGGTGCGCAGGTACTGCTCGTTGGAATCGCGCAGTTCCTTGATCAGGGCGGTCTGGCGGGTCAGCGCGGTCAGATGCGCTGCGAGGACCTCGGCCCAGGCACCTTCCGGAGCCGCGGCGGCCAACTCTGCCAAGGAAGCGTCAGTGGGCAGGCCCCACATTTCGGCGACGACGGCGGCCTCGATGGTGCGCGCCAGGCTCGCCTGGGAGAGATGCCCCAGCACCTGCTCCACTTCCTTGGTCCCGTGGGGCAGCCACCGGGACTTGCCCGAGGTCAGCAACAGCTGCTCTTCCTCAAGCTTGAAAGTGAGAACGTCCAGGAGTTCACGCTCCCGCCACAGCAGGGCTGAAAGTTCGTGGATGGCCATGGTCCGGACGGCTCCCTCGTGTGTGAATGGTGCAAGTGACCAATGCGGTGATGCCGGGCCTCTATGCATCGTGCGGACGATGCAGCCAACAGCTGGGTTCGGAGAAACTATCGGCAGGGCCCGGGCATCCGTTAGCGGAATAGGGCTGGCAACGCACGGAAATTGGCGGCGCGGATAACCCCAAAAGAATTTTGGTTTTCTCCTTACCTGTGCTTCCGAAACGGCGATAACTACTCCTGACGGCCCACGGATGGGCCATCGCTTACAGTCCCACTCACGGAGGAAACACCATGGGCTTCGTTATCAACAACAACCTTGCGGCAAACAACACCTACCGCAGCCTCAACGCCACGCAGAATGACCTCTCCAAGTCCTTGGAGAAGCTGTCCACCGGCCTGCGCATCAACCGCGCCGGCGATGACGCAGCAGGCCTGTCCATCTCCGAGGGACTCAAGTCCCAGGTCACCGGTTCGGCCCAGGCCGCCCGCAACGCCCAGGACGGCATCTCGGTCATCCAGACCGCTGAAGGCGCCCTGACCGAGGTCCACTCCATCCTGCAGCGTGTGCGTGACCTCGCTGTCCAGGCCGGCAACGACTCGAACAACGCGGATGCCCGCACGGCCATCAAGGCAGAGTCCGACGCATTGGGCGACGAACTGACCCGCATTGGCGACTCGACCAACTTCAACACCATCAAGTTGCTCGACGGCAGCGCCAGCGCGCTGACGTTCCAGGTTGGTGCGGGAAGCACGGCTGCAGAAGACCAGATCGTCGTGGACCTTTCAGGTGCTGACATTTCGACGCTCGGTGCAACCGTCAAGGCCCTTACGTTTGACACCGCCGCAAATGCGCTGGCATCCGTTGGTTCCGTCGACACCGAGATCAAGTCAATCTCCACCGAGCGGTCCAACATCGGTGCCGTCCAGAACCGCCTGGAGCACACCATCAAGTCGCTGAACGTTGCCGGTGAGAACCTGCAGGCTGCTCAGTCCCGCATCGCCGACGTCGACATGGCTCAGGAAATGGTCAAGTTCACCAAGGCCAACATCCTGTCCCAGGCCGGCACCGCCATGCTGGCCCAGGCAAACCAGTCCAGCCAGGGCGTTCTTTCCCTCCTGCGCTAAGCCGGTTCCGGCAGTCCAGAAGTGAGTCTGCCACCCTGATCGGACGAAGAGACACCCCCGATCACCATGCTGCGGAAGGGCCGGACGATGCGAGAAATCGATCGTCCGGCCCTTACGTGCAGGATCCGCAGTTCAGAAAACAGAATTCGAAGATAGTTCTTGACAGCAGGGAGAGGCAGCCATGGGAATCTCACTCGACGGACTGGCCAGCGGGCTCGATACCACCGCGCTCATCAGCTCCATCATGCAGGTGGATGCCATCCCGCAAACGCTGCTCAAGAACAAGTCCTCGGACATCCAGTCCATGGTGTCCGCACTCCAGGGGCTCAACAGCAAGGTCGCCGCCCTCGCGACCCAGGCAACGGCCGCGGCCAAGCCCGGTGCGCTCGACTTGTACTCGGCAACCACCAGCAGCGACAAGGTCGTGGCCGCCACCACTGCCGCTGCCACAGCAGGCTCCATCGATTTCCAGGTAAACACGCTTGCGCAGTCCCAGGTCACCGTGACAAACAAGGTAGTGGGGTGGCCCTACACCACCATGACCATCAACAGCGGCGGCCAGGCGTACACCGTCACCCCTCTGACCAGTTCGCTGGACGACGTCGTCACGGCCGTCAACGCTGCGGGAGCAGGTGTGACGGCCAGCAAGGTCTCCGTGGGCGGCGGGGAGTTCCGGCTCCAGTTCGCGGCAACGAAGTCCGGCAGCGCCGGCGCCTTCACCATTTCCGACGCCGGCACGACCTTCACCGATGTCAAGACCGCCCAGGACGCTGAAATCGCACTCTGGCCGGGTACGGCGGCGGCCCAGACGGTGAAGTCATCCACGAACACCTTTGCAGACCTCCTGCCTGGCGTATCCGTCACCGCCAAAGAAGTAACCGGTGCTCCCGTGACCCTCACGGTTGCCCGGGACGACGCCGGGATCACCAAGCTGGCCTCGAATTTGGTCGACGGCGTCAACGGCATCTTCTCGCTGATTGCCAGTAAGTCCGCGGTGAGCAGCACGACCAACACCAGCGGCACCACGACCTCCGCAGGGGTCTTCGCCGGCGACAGCACCGTGCGTTCGGTGAACCAAAGTATTCTCTCGGCCGCGTCCCTGCCCGTGGGTACGCCCCCAACGTCTCCCTCGGAAATTGGCATCAGTATCACCAAGACCGGCAGCATGGAATTCGACGCCACCAAGTTTGGTGCCGCTCTGGCCGCTGATCCGGCCGGTACTGCAGCCAAGGTGCAGGAGATTGCCGGCCGTATCGCCGCTGCCGCCACTGCCGTTTCGGACAAGTACGACGGCACGCTGACAAAATCGATCACCGGCCAGCAGTCCGAGGTCCGTGACCTTGCCGATCGGATCAGTGACTGGGACACCCGCCTCGCCTCCCGCAAAGCCACGCTCCAGCGCACCTACTCCGGGCTCGAAGTGGCACTGAGCAACATGAAAGCACAACAGTCCTGGCTCACCTCCCAGCTCGCCGGCCTGTCCTCGGGAAGCAGTTCATCATGACCACCACGTCCTTCGGCAGCGCCGCCCAACGAAACCAGTATCTGGCGGATTCCGTCCTCTCGGCCCCGCCGGCGCGGCTGCTCACCATGCTCTACGACCGGCTCCTGCTGGACCTTGGCCGGGCGGAGACCGCACAGCAGTCGGCCAACTGGCCCGTCGCGTCGGAAAACCTCCTGCACGCGCAGGCCATCATCGCCGAACTCATCTCCTCCCTGAAGACCGATTCCTGGGACGGAGCCGACGGGCTGCTCGGCCTCTATAACTACGCCTTCACGGCCCTGGTCAACGCCAATATCCAGCGCGATCCTGCCTTGACGCGTGAAACTATCGAACTGCTTGAACCCCTGCGCCAGGCCTGGCACGAGGCCGCGGCTGCCGTCCCGGCGCCTGCCGCCGCAGGGTACGGAACTGCCGCGGCCTTCCCCGCCGCAGCCCCCGGCGCCTTCCCGGCGGCCGGGGCCTGGAACACCCAGCCCGGAACAGGTGGCGGGAGTCTAGGTTTTGGCTGATCAGGCTGACTCGGATGCCGGCTTGGGGGGAGCCGGTTTCAACCACACCGAATCAACCCTGACCAACTCGGCGGATGCTGACACAGCCTTGGCCGCCTGGATGGCTATTCTGGATGTGCTCGAAATGGCGGTGCAGTCCGCCGAGCGCAGCCTGAAAGACCCGCTGGGGCCGTTGGCCACCGCATCGCCAAACCGGGTGGCACCGCTCGCCAAGGAACGCTGGACACCACCCGTGCTGCCCGGGCCATTGCCGGCGGCCGCACGGCGCCGCGCCCTCGCCCTGGCCGCCGCCCAGGAACGCGTTGCCCACCGCCTGGACGAAGCCCGTCTGGACGTGGCACGTCAGCTCCAGGCAGTGTCCTCGATACCGGGTGTGGGGGAGTCTTCCGCCGCCGTCTATCTCGACGTCAACGGCTAAAATATTCCGGCTCCAAAACATCTGAAATACTCTCCCGTTTCGCCTAACGCGGCGCTGACCAGTGCCGATAACCACTGTAAGAGCACGGATCGCTCGTTTACCGGCCACGGATCGGCCACCCCCACCTTTCCCAGGCAGGACTCTGTGCTTGAATCCGTGACTTCCGCCGCCTTGGCCAGTGCCATGGACGGGCTGGCATTGCGCCAGCGGACCATCGCGAACAACATCGCGAACGTCAACACGCCGAACTACCACGCGAAGCGCGTCAGCTTCGAGGATGCCCTCGCGGCGTCGGTGAAGTCCGGGGACGGCCACGTCCAGGCAACCACGGCGGACTCCCTGGAACCCACCCAGTTGAACGGCAACAACGTCAACCTGGACACCGAGACCCTGTCCAACATCGACACCGTGCTGCGCTTCCAGTTCGCTGCCCGCGCCGTCAACACCGAGTTCACCGCCGTGCGCTCCGCCCTGAGGACCAGCTGATGACCTTCGACATGATCGGCATCGCCGGCTCCGCCCTGACCGTCCACCGCAAGTGGCTCGATGCTGTCTCGGACAACCTGGCCAACATGAACAACGCCTCCGCCACGTCCGGCCCTGCCTTCCAGGCCCGGTACGTCGAGGCCGCAGAGGGCTCGGAGGGCTCGGGAATCTACGTCAAGAGCACCCAGCTCGGCAGCGCCGAGGGCAGAATCGTCTACCAGCCGGACCACCCGCTGGCGGACGCCAACGGCAACGTGAAGTACCCGGAGATCGACATGGCCGAACAGATGGGTGCCCTCATCATCGCCCAGCGCGGTTACCAGGCCAACGCGCAGGTTGTGGACCGCGCCCGCGAAACGTACATGGCTGCCCTTGAGATTGGACGCTCCTAATGACCGTTGCCCCCATCGCCCCTGTCCAGGGTGTCCTGCCGACAAGCTACGTCACAGGCGTAGACACCGGGGCGGCCCCCGTTGCCGGCACGGACGGCTCGGCCTTTGCAACGTCCCTCACCGGGGCGGTGGATAACCTCCAGCAGTTGCAGTCGACGTCGAACCAGCTGGCTGTTTCCGCCGTCACCGGCAACCTGGACGACATCCACAACGCCACTCTCGCCGCTACCCGCGCCCAGGTCACGCTCGAGCTCATGGCCACCGTGCGCAACAAGGGTGTTGACGCGTTCAACGAGATCATGAGGATGCAGGCCTGATGCCTCCGCAGATAACCACTTTCTTCCAGCGCTTCGGCGCGAGCCTGAAGAGCTTCACCGCCGGCCAGCGAACCCTGGCCGTGCTTGGCTCTGCCCTGCTGGTTGTGGGGATTGTGGCCCTGTCCGCATGGCTCACCCGCCCGGTCCTCACACCACTTTTTTCCGGCCTCCAGACCACTGACGCCAACGGCATTGTCGAGCAGCTCCGCAAGGACAACGTTCCCTACGAGCTTAGCGACGGCGGATCCACAATCCTCGTGCCGCAGGACAAGGTCTACGACGAGCGCCTCAAAGCCGCGGCCGCGGGCCTGCCGACCGCCGCGGCCACCGGCTACTCCCTGCTGGACAAGATGGGCGTGACGTCCTCTGAGTTCCAGCAGTCCGTCACCTACAAGCGCGCCCTCGAAGGCGAACTTGCCAGCACGATCTCCGCCATGGACGGCGTGAAGACCGCCGCCGTCCGGCTCGCCATCCCGGAGAAGACGGTGTTTGTGTCCAAGGCCCCGGACACCACGGCCTCGGTTTTTGTCGAGACCGACGCCGGCACCACCCTCTCCGGTGACAAGGTGCAGGCGATCGTCCACCTGACCTCTGCCGCAATCGAAAACCTCAAACCCGCCAATGTCTCCGTGGTCGATTCCCAGGGCAATGTGCTCTCCACCGTCGGCGGCGGCACCGCGGGATCGTCCACCAAGCAGGCCGCCGACTACCAGCAGCGCACGTCCGACGCCGTCAGGGCCGTCCTGGACCGCGTGGTGGGCCCGGGCAACTCCACCGTCGCCGTGGCCGCCGATGTGACGGGTGAATCCGCACAGCAGAAGAGCGAAACCTTCTCCAACGCCGAGGGCGCCCTGCCGCTCAGCGAGTCGTCCAAGACCGAGAAATACACCGGAACCGGGGGAGGCGCCGCCGGTGTCCTCGGCCCGGACAACATCGCTGTTCCCAGCGGCACGAGTGGCAACGGCAACTTCGATTCCTCCACCGAGACCAAGAACAACGCGGTCAACAAGGTCACCGAGGACCGGGTTATCCCGGCCGGAGCCATGAAGCGGCAGACCATCTCCGTGGCCGTCAGCCAGGCCGCCGCCGGCGGCCTGAACCTTGCCTCACTGAAGAACCTCGTCACCTCCGCAGCCGGAGTCGACACCGCGCGCGGCGATGTAGTCACGGTCGAGGTGGTGCCGTTCAGCACCGCTGCCGCCGATGACGCCGCCAAAGCGCTCGCGGAGGCGCAGGCCAACGCCGAGGCAGAAAAGCAGGCCGCGTTCTTCGGAACCATCATCACCGCGGGCAGTATCCTGCTCGGCCTGCTGATCCTGGCCCTCGTGGTCACGATCATCCTGCGGCGCCGCCAGAAGCGCGAACCCGTAGACCTCGGCGAACGCCTGGACCTGGAGATCATGCCTGTGGCACCGCCCGTTACGGCCCTTCCGCCGGCGCCCGCGACGTCGGCAATACCGCTCACCGCCCTGCCTCCGCTGCCCGGCCCGAGCACCGAACAGCTGGAGTCCGAACGGCGCCGGTTTGAGATCGACAGCATGGTCGCCGCCAACCCGGAACGGGCCGCCGATTACCTGCGCAGCCTCATGGATGACAGGCAGCCGGTATGAAACCGGCCGAGACGCTCCTCACCGGGACCCAGCGCGCCGCCGTCGTCCTGATGCAGATGAGCCCCGAGAATGCCGCCAAGGTCATGGCCCAGCTCACGGACACCGAGGCGGAGGAGATTGCCGCCGAGATCGTCAAACTGCGCAAGGTGGACTCGGACGTCGCTGAGCAGATCATGAAGGACTTCCACCAGGCCGCGCTGACCACCACGCGCCAGGCCCGGGGCGGCCGCGAACTCGCCGAGGGCCTGCTTGAGGCGTCTTTCGGCTCGGAAAAGGCCGCGGGACTCATCAACCGTCTGACGGTCAACATGGCCGGAAAGTCCTTCGAGTTCCTCGAGGACATCGAACCCGTGCAGATCCTGGCCCTGATCGACGGTGAACTGCCGCAGACCATCGCCCTGGTCCTCGCACACCTCAGCCCCCGCAAGGCCTCGGCCGTGATGTCCGGCCTGCCCGGCTCGCTGCGCGCCGACGTCGCTCTCAGCATCGCCACCATGGGATCCGGCGCGCCCGAGGCGATCGGGATCGTCGCCGACACCCTCAAACTCCGCGGCGGCGCCGCCGTGTCCCAGCAGGCCTCGAAGGTGGTGGGCGGCATCCAGCCGCTGCTGGAGATCATCAACAGGACCGACGCCGGCACGGAACGTTCCGTACTGGACGGCCTGGATCTGCTCGATCCCGACCTCGCAGTGGAGATCCGGGCCCAGATGGTGACGTTCGACGACATCGTGAAACTGGAACGCCGCGACGTGCAGCTGGTGCTGCGCGGTCTCGACGCGTCGGTCCTGGCGATCGCCATGAAGGGCGCCTCCGAACCGGTCCTGGAGACCATCACCACCAACGTCTCCGGGCGCAACCTGGAAATCCTCGAATCCGAGATCGCCGCACTGGGCCCGCTGCGTGCCTCGCAGATCGAGGAAGCCCGTGCCGCCGTCGTCCGGTCCATCCGCGAGCTCGAGGCCGAAGGCCAGATCACCATCCAGCGCGGGGACGAGGAAGACTATGTCTACTGACAGCGGCGCTGCCGCTGCCCCGGCCCGGATCGTCTTTCCCTCGCTGCGGGCGAACGGCCCTGTCGCCGAGCAGGCCGGCTACACCGAGGGCCACGCCGCAGGCTATGCGGCCGGTGTCCGCGCCGCCGCGAAAGAGCAGCGGCGCTGGCGGGACCGGATGGCCGCCGAACAGGCCGCCTCTCTGGCCGCCGGACAGCAGGACCTGGACCGTGCCGTGCGCGCCCTCGCCGTGGCACGGACCGACTTCGCGCACCGCAACGTCCAAGCCCTGCAGGACGCCGAAGAAATCCTGGCCCGCACGGCCCTGGAACTGGCCGAGGCCATCCTCGGCTACGAACTGGCCGAGGGCACACGGACTGCACGCGCCGCCCTGGCCCGCGCCCTCTCAGGGAACGACGCCGCCACGGTGCTGGCGATCCGGCTCCACCCGGCGGACATCGACGTCCTCAGCCGGGAAGGGCAGGAACTGCCGGCAGGACTGCCGCTCATCGCCGATCCCTCCCTGGGCCGCGGCGACGCGAAGGTCGAATACCAGCACGGCTGGTTCGACGCCAGCCTCCGCGGCGCCTTGGACCGTGCCCGCGCGGCACTGCTGGGCGACGCCGGGCACGCCGACGCCGATCCTGCCGGCGATCCTGCCGGCCCTTACCGGGGCCAGGCATGATCGCCGAGTGGCGCCCGAAGGGTGCCGACTATGCCGCCGCGCTGGCCGCCGCTGCCCCGCAGAGGGTTGGCGTCGTCACCTCCGTTATCGGGCTGGGTCTCGAAGTGTCAGGACTGGACTGCGCGCTCGGCGACCTCGTCACGGTGGGCGGGCACCCGGGCCTTGACGCCGAAGTGGTCGCCGCGCTGGACGGCTCCGTGCGCTGCATGCCGCTGGGCCGGCTTGCCGGCGTGGCAGCCGGCGACCCCGTCCGCACCAAGGGCGGCGCCGTGCTGGTCCCCACCGGGCGGGGCCTCTTCGGCCGGGTCCTGGACGGCCTCGGACGCCCGATCGACGGCAAGGGACCGCTGCTCAGCGGACCGCGCGTGCCGATCGACAACGAGGCACCGAACGCCATGAAGCGCGCCCGCATCGACACCCCGCTGCAGACCGGCGTGCGCGTCCTGGACACCATGACAACGCTCGGCAAAGGCCAGCGCATGGGCCTGTTTGCCGGCTCCGGCGTCGGCAAATCCTCCTTGCTCTCGATGATCGCCCGCGGTACTGATGCCGAGGTTTCGGTGATTGCCCTTGTCGGCGAACGCGGCCGCGAAGTCCGGGAGTTCCTCGAAGACGACCTCGGCACTGTTGGTCTGGCGCGCTCCGTGGTGGTGGTCGCCACGTCGGACGAACCCGCCCTCATGCGCATGCGTGCGGCCTTCACCGCCACCCGGATCGCCGAGTCCTTCCGCGACCAGGGCCAGGACGTGGTCCTGATGATGGACTCCCTGACCCGCGTGGCCATGGCCCAGCGCGAGATCGGCCTCTCGGCCGGCGAGCCCCCGGCCACCCGCGGCTACCCGCCGTCGACCTTTTCCATCCTGGCCCGGCTGCTGGAACGTGCCGGCACGGCCGAAACCGGCTCCGTCACCGGCATTTACACCGTGCTGGTCGACGGCGACGACCACAACGAACCCATCGCAGACGCCGCCCGTTCCATTCTGGATGGCCACGTCGTGCTGGACCGCAAACTTGCCGTCACCGGGCACTTTCCCTCCGTGGACGTGCTCGGATCGGTGTCCCGGGTGGCCACGAAGGTCAATTCCCGGCCCCACCTTGAGGCCGCGACCACACTCCGCCGGGTCCTCGCCGCCCGCAAGGCGGCGCAGGACCTGATCGACGTCGGCGCCTATCAGACGGGGACCAACCCGCTGGTGGACGCCGCACTGAACCATGAGCACGAGGTCAGCGGATTCCTCCAGCAACCAATGGACGAATCCACTCCCCATCCCGAGTCCTGGCAGCGGCTCGGCCACCTTACTTCGATCCTGGGAGCAGCAGCATGAACCGCGAATTCTCTCTGGCAGGGCTCCTGCGGCTCCGCCAGCTCCAGCAGGACCAGGCGGCCACCGGGCTGGCGCGAGCGCGCTCACGCTCCAGTTCCGTCCGGGTCCGCGAAGCCGCTGCCCGCCGCGAACTCGCCGCCACCGACGACCCCATCTCCAGCTCGGCCTCCCTGCGCGCCGTGGCCGCCGCCCGGTCCTCCTCCCACAGCATGCTCGCGGACCTGCAGAACCTCACGCGCCTCGCCGAGGCCGACGAAGCCGCTGCACGCGCCGAGTTCATCGCAGCCCGCACGCGCTCCGTGGGCCTGGAAAAGCTCCAGGCCCGCCACGACGCCGAGGTCAGTTCCGCGGACCTGCGCGCCGAACAGTCGGTCCTCGATGAGATCGCCTCGACGGTTTGGCACCGCGAGGACAGCCAGGTGAAGCCATGAGCATGACCGAAGCGATCGGCCGGATGCAGGGCATCCAATCGATGATCGCGGAACTCACCCGGCCTGCGGCCGCGGAAAACAGCGCTGCGGCCGCCAAGGCCGCGGCGGCGACCTCGCTCGCCACCGCTTCCGGCACCGGCGACTCGGCATCCTTCACGCAGGCCCTCGCGGCGGCGCTGGGCGGCAACGGCACAACCGACGTCGCCTCCCTCACGGACAGCCTGGGGCTCGGCAGCTCACTGGGGCTGGGCAGCACGACGGCGGCCGGCACTGCGGCGCTCACCGGCGCCGCGGGGCTCACCGGCGCCGCGGGGCTCACCGGCGCCCGGGCGACGGGAGCCGTACACACCGGTGGGGCCGCGACGGGCAATGACGTGGTGGCCGTGGCCAAGAAATACATCGGTGTGCCGTACGTGTGGGGCGGCACCAATCCGGCCACTGGAATGGATTGCTCCGGCTTTACCCAGCGGGTCTTCAAAGACCTCGGCGTGGAGATTCCCCGCGTCGTGAGCGACCAGATGCGCCAAGGCACCCCGGTGGCCTCGCTCGCCGAGGCGAAACCCGGCGACCTCCTGGTGAGCTTCGGCGGGAACCACATTTCGATCTACCTGGGCAACGGGAAAGCGATCGATGCTCCCGTGCCCGGCAAGACCATCCAGATCCGCGACGCCTGGGAGCAGCAGTCCAACCTGACCTCCATCCGGCGGATCGTCCCCGCAGGGACGGCATCATGAAAGCCGCGGCGTCGATGGATCTTGCGGCTGTGCCGGCCGCTGC
>Ga0213839_1002001_pt1 | contig 11980 bp, 11 predicted proteins | sample SWPATP21_FD_160075 | JGI IMG/M metagenome (GOLD analysis project Ga0213839, IMG submission 160075) | Coastal seawater microbial communities from Marineland, Florida, United States - SWPA TP2 #1 | ecosystem: Environmental > Aquatic > Marine > Coastal | place: USA: Florida | collected 2016-08-14 | reverse complement strand
CGACCGTCCCGAGCCCGCCGACGACCCTCCGGCGAGCGCCGACGGTCGCGTGATGTTCGACGGCGACGCGGTGAGCGTCGTGCTGCAGGGGGCCGACGGTCAGCGCCACGGCTCGGGCAGCGTCGCCGCCGGTTCCTACGACGTCCTCGCCACGTTCGACACCTCGCCGCTGCAGGTGGTGGGGCGGGTCACCGTGCCGGCGGGCGGCGCGGTCACCGTGCGCTGCCAGTCGCGCTTCCGGCGGTGCATGGCACAATGAGCGCCGGGAGGAATGGATGCTCGGCTGGATCTGGGCCCTGAGCACGGCGCTGGCCGGCGACTGCGGGCCCGACACCTTGCGTGGCTCCATCGAGGACGCCGAAGAGGCCTTCGTCGCGATGGAGGAGGGCGCCTTCGATCGGGCCGCGGCCGAGGCCCGGGCGATGCTCGGCTGCCAGGAGGAGCCCCTGACGCCGGTGCTCTGCGCCGGCGTGCATCGCGTGATGGCCCTCGAGGCCTTCGTGGGCGGCGACGACGACGCGACGGTGCTGTCGCTGTCGGCGATGCTCGCTACCCAGCCCGGCTACCAGCTCTCCGACGAGATCGCACCGCCCGGATCGCCGCTGCGCGCCAGCCTCGAGAGTGCCCGACAGTTCTCGACCGACGATCCGTTCCCGCTGAAGCCACCGGCGGAGGGGTGGCTCACGGTCGACGGCCGACGGGCCATGTCGGCTCCGTCGGGTCGACCGTTCGTCTTCCAGCGGGTCACCGAAGACGGCAAGGCAGCGCAGACGGCCTACGTGCCGCTGGGCCAGCCGCTCCCACGCTACGACACGGCCGACAACGTCACGTTGATCACGCCGTCGGGCTCCCAGGGCGGCTCTGGGACGGGGCTCGTGGTCGCTGGCGTGGCCACCGCGGTGGTGGGCCTGGGGCTCTACTCCACGGCCTTCGTCACCCGCGGGAGCTACCGGGGCGCGGTCGAAAGCGGCGAAGAGGCCCGGATCCGCTCGACGCACCGTGTCACCAACATCCTCACGCTCGCCGGTCTCGCCACGACCGGCGTGGGGGGCACCCTGGTGCTGGTCGGCGCCTTCTGAGGCCCCCGCCCGGCGGTTCTACAGCGACTTGAGGTAGGCCTCGAGGGCGTCCATCTCGCGGTCGCTGAGGCTCGACGTGTCGCCCATCGAGCCGTCGCGCACCCGCTCGAGGAGGTCGCGGAGCGTGGGCTCCGACCCATCGTGCAGGTAGGGCGCCGACGCCGAGACGCCGCGGAGGGTGGGCGTCTGCGTAGGCAGCGAGCCGTAGAGCTGGTGGCTGTTGTTGTCGGTGAGCAGCTCACCGGAGTGGCAGGCGGCGCAGCCCACCTCGTCGCGCTCGAACACTTCCTTGCCCAGGGCGACGAGCGGGTCGTTCACGCCGGCGAGCTCGGTGTCGGGCAGGCGGCTCCAAGCCACGTAGGCCTCGATCTTGAGGGCGTCCTCGTCGACGAGGCCGTTGCCGCCCATGCGCAGCGAGCTGGTGATCATCGCCTCGTCGGCCACGGAGTCGACCTCGTCGGCCCAGGTGACCGGAGCGGTCTGATCGACGGGACCGGCCAAGGACGGGGTCTGTCGCTTCTGGCCGTCGAGGGTCCAGGTGAGGCCGTCGTTGCGACCGTCGAAGTGGCAGGTGGCGCAGGAGATGCCGGCCCCCGACCCAGCCATGCGCGCGTCGTTGGCGGAGTAGAACAGGCGGCGGCCCTCTTCGACGTCGGCCGACAGGGCAGACTCGGTGATCCGGCGCCCGGTGTAGGCCTCGAGGCTGTTCATGCCGAACTCGGCGCGACCGTCGCCGATCTCGTCGTGGGCTTCGCTGTAGGGGAGCTTGGCGACGGAACGATCGAGCCAGCTGTGCAGGTAGGCGGTCTCTTCGGCGAGGAAGGCCACCGAGCGCGGGCCGACCTGGGAGAGGATGACCCGCATGGGCCGCTCGACGAAGCCGCCTTCGGAGGGCGAGGTGAACACCTCACGGCTCCCCCCGGGGGCGCCAGGCTCCGCGACACCCGTGACCGCGGGCTTCACGGCAGCGCCCCGGCTCGACACGCCGTCGGCCTTGCGCTGCACCGCCACCACCGCGGCCGACCCCTCGAAGCTGATCATCCACTCGGCGCCGTTCGGCGTGGCGGTGACGGCGCTGGGGTAGCTCCGCATCACCTCGCTGCCGCGGCCGCCGTTGCGGATCACGGTGGCAGCCAGGAACACCGCCTCGTGGTCGTCTTCGTCCCACTCGGGGATGCCGGTCTCGGGGTCGGTCTCGATGACCACGACCGACGGGTTCATGCGCGACACGCCCACACCCGAGGAGCCGTAGCCGTTGTTCTGCGGCCGATCGGGCTCGTCGATGGTGTCGACGCCGGTCTCGTTGTCGACGTAGAGCATGGGCAGCGCCAGCTCGCCGCCGTCGACGCTGAATGCGGGGTCGCCGGTGATCCGGGGGGTGAGCTCGACCTCGCCGCGCTCGGTGTTGCGCTGGGTGTCGGGCAGGTCGATGGGGAACACGTTGCCTTCGACCAGGTCGATCCAGGAGGCCTTGCCGCCGTAGGGGCTGGCCACGTAGAGCACCTTGTCGGACGGATGCAGGCCCAGCCAGCGGGGATCGTCCATCACGTCGAAGCTGCGCAGCCGCTCCTTGGAGCGACCGTCGAACTCGAGCACCTCGTCGGCCTGGGACAGGGCCACGTAGACCCGCTTGCCGTTCTCGGTAGCCACGATGCCGAAGGGCTCGGCGCCGACCGTGATCGTGGACTGGACCTCGAGCTTGCCCTCGACATCGGCGAGCACGGCGATGGCCCGCTCCGTGCGCAGGGTGACCCACAGCTCGTCGCCCACGCGTGCGATGCGGGTGGGCTCGCCGCCCACGTCGACCTCGGACAGGTCGCCTGCATCGGCGTCGAGGCGGGCGACCGTGCCCTCGTCGACGTTGACGGAGTAGAGCACCGGCCCTTCCTTGGCGACCACCATGGTGGTGGAGCCGGTGGCGAAGCGCGGATCTTCGAGACCCTGGGTGCTGCAGCCGGCGGCGAGCGCGACGAGTGCGATAGTGCGAATCATTTGGTACCCCCAAGAGAGTTCGGCGATGAACGATGCGTAACCCGTGCCCCGACCCGGGCGCCGACCAGCGTGGCTTCCGACGCCTCTGGCGCCCGACGCTCTCTGGGTTGCAGCTCCCGTGCCAGCCTGGATGACCCGGTGGTGTACGCGATCGTTGTCCTCGTGCCCCGCCCAATGATGCCCGAAGCACGACATCGGTGTCAGAGAAACATCGGCACGGATACGTCGTAGGCCCTGACCTGGAGGCTCTGACGTGCGCCTACGCTGGTCGACCGTTCCCCGGCTCGCGGCCATCGACATCGTGGATGCCTGGCTCTTCGGCCATCGTGACGCTGGAGCCCGGCGTGCGATCCGGCTGGCCTATGGTCCGCAGCCACTGCTGATGTCGGTGGCGCTGGGCGTGGCGTGCGCCGGGATCGCTTCCTACGTCGAGACGCTCACCCCAGGGGACTGGTTCAGCTTCGGGCAGACCGGCTTCGCGGCCGTGGTGGGGCAGCGCGGCTGGCGTGCGCTGCGGGAGGCAGCCGCCCCTGATCAGGTGATCCGGCCGCTGTTGGTCACCGCGCTCCCCGGGATCGCCGCGCTGGTCCTCACCCAGGTGGCCCTCGGGCTGTGGGGGGCTCCCGAGGCGTGGAGCGGCGACGGGGTGGTGGTGGAGGCGCTGATCAGCGTGATCGGCCAGGGGACGTGGGCGCTGGTGCTCCTCGGGGCGCTCACGGCGTCGCAGCGGTGGCTCGCCACGCTGCTCGAGCTGTTCGTGGCGTGGCTCGTGTTCTTCGTGTCGGTGGGCTTCGCCCGGCTGCTGGTGGAGCTGGTGGGCGAGGTCACGCTGTGGGTAGGCGGCACGGTCCTCGGCTGGCTGGGCCTCGGCGCCCTGGCGTCGCTCCTCGAGCTCGCCGACGACCTCGCCGACATCGGCTTCGTCGTCGGTGTGCTGGTGTGGGTCGGTGCCGCGGCGTGGCTCACGGCGTGCGAGGTGCTGCCGCGGAAGGTGGTCGGCGAGCGGATCTCGTTCGTGGCGGCGCTCAAGGAGATGCTGGCGCTCCGCGGCTGAAGCTTGCGCCTGATCCGGCGCAGGGTCGAGCTGTCAGTGTTCAGCTATCCGGCGCACAATCGCGCGGCAGTTGGGCGACCTCCGTTCACTCTCTGCCCACTCCTGTTTCCACGGCACATCCCGCAGAACCCTCGTCGTACCTTGCTGATTGCTGGCCGCTGATCGCTGACCGCCGGACCAGGAGCTGGATGTCTAGCGTCGCGGCACGAGCCCGCGTCCATCGCCGAGCTCGCGCACCACGCCGAGCGCGAGCAGCTCCTTGCGTGCGGGGTGCCACCAGGCCTTGATGTCGGGGTGCACCCGGCGGGCGTGGGCGAGGTTGGTGGCCTCGGGGGCACGGGACTGCACCAGCGCGAGCAACGTGCGGGCCCGGTCGGAGGCGTTGGCCGGGTCGCGGAGGTGGGCGAGCACACGCGCTGCGTTCCGTGCGTCGTCGATGCCGCGATGGGCCGTGCCCTCGAAGGTCCAGCCGAGCTCGCGGATCGCACGCCCGAGGCCGTGGCGCGCACGGCGTCCGCTGTGGGCTCGATACCAGTCGCCGAACGCCGCCTTGATGTTCAACGGCTGCCAGCGGGGGGCGGGCAGCCCCGCGGCGACTGCCTGTCGGTGCAGCTGGTTGTGATCGTACCGGCCCCAGCTCGCCAGCACGACGCCGGCGTCGCCCTCCATCCACTGCAGGAAGCGCCCATAGGCCGTGCGGAAGTCGGGGGCGGCGTCGACCAGGTGCTGCTCGATGTGGGTGAGCGAGGTGCAGAACGTCGACAAGCGGGGGTGGCGCACCGGTCGCACGAAGGTCTGGAAGTCGCCATCGACGGCGCGTGTCGCCGGATCGAGGCGGACCGCGCCGATCTCGATGATCTCGGACTCGGTGCGCTGCTGGGCGGCGAGGGCGGGGTCTTCCTCGGTGGTCCAGCAGGTGGCCTCGAGGTCGACGACGATCCAGGTGCGCGCGTCCATCCGGCGTTCCCGCACCTACGGCTTGGCGAGCTTGAGGTCGAGGCCGGTGGTGCCGACCGCCACCGACGGCACCGTGGCGGTGGGATCCATCGGCGTCTTCGTCATGGCGTTGCCGTCCATGTCGGCGTCGACGCGGATGCTCACCGACACGTTGGCCGGCAGCGGGGCGGGGGCGCCACCCATGCTGATCTGGTCGGCCGTGGTGATGGTGAAGTCGAGGGGCAGGTCGCTGGCCCGGAAGCGCTTGGCCGCCACGGGGGGCCCGGGTCGCTCGGGGTTCTTGATGCTGACGAACACCACCTCGGTGCCCTTGACGGTCTCGCCGGGCGCCAGCTCGGCACGGCCCGAGACGATCACCTCGCCGCCGCCGCCCTGAGCGCCCGCCGGGGGAGGGGGAGGCGGCGGTTGGTTGCCGCCGGTGAGCGGCTCGCCGCGCTTGGCACGCTCGAGCGCCTGCTTGAGCCCGAAGTTGTCGGGCTGCAGGGCCACGGCCTTCTCCAGCGCCTCGAGCCCGCGGGCCTTGTCGCCCTTGTCGTACTGGATCAGCCCGAGGTAGGTCCAGGCTTGGGGATGCTCGGGGTGCTTCTTCACCACCTCCTCGAGCTGCTCGATGGCCGGCGGGAACATGCCCACCATGGCCCGGAGCACGGCCTGGAAGGTGAGGGTGTCGGCGTTGTCGGGGGCGAGCTCCTGGGCCTTGTTGTTGAGGTCCATCGCCTTCGCGGCGTCGCCCATGCCCAGGTAGAACTCGGTGAGCCCGTTGATCGCCTCGATGTCTTGCGGGTTGGCGTCGAGGCGCGCCTGCAGGGCCTGCATCTCGGGCGGCATCTGCGCGGGTGCCATGGGGGCGGGAGCAGGGGTGCCCAGCTCCTGGTTGCCGGTCATGCCGGCGCCGTCGCGGCGGACCACCGACCCCTGCTGGGCGTTGTAGACGAACGCGCCGATGATGACCACGAGGCCGAGCATGATGAGCGCGCCCTTGTAGGCAGGCGACAGCGCTGGCGCCTCGGTGGGCGGTGACGCGGCAGGGGCGGACGCGGTGGGCGCTGGGCCGACGCTGGGTGGCTCGGGGTCGGCACCCTCGGGGGCTGCAGGCGCGGCGGCGTCGGGCAGCAACTGCGGCACGACCGCCTTCGGCCGCTCCTTGGCGAGCGCGACCATGGCGGCGCGGAAGCGGGCAGCGCCGTGCTCGTCGAGCAGGTCGCGGAGGCCTTCGATGACGGGTTCGGTGCCGTCGGGCATGGGCAGGTCCGGGAGGTGAGAGAGGGTGAGTGCGACCGAAGGGCGCGTGGTGGGCCGCGCGGTCGGCGCGCCCTCGAGGGCCCGCAGGGCGTTGGCGCCGCGCTCGAGCAGGGCCTTGCGCTCGGCCTGGTAGTCGGCGGGGTCGAGCTTCTCCTTGTCGAGCTCGAGCTGCTTGAGGGCGGCCATGACCTCGTCGCGGGTGGACCGCAGGTCGATCTGCTCGGCCTCGCGGACGATGGTCTGGTCGGTGGCCTTGCTACGGGTGGCGGCCAGCGCGGCCATCACCGCCCCGACCCCGACCACCGCGGCCGCCGGCCCCATCACGGCGAAGTCCATCAGGTGCCTCCGGAGGGGTCGGACTCGATCTCGGCGTCGAGCTGGGCGAGCAGCTGCTGCTCGTAGGGATCGAGGGGAGCGTCGCCCCGCTCGCTCGGCAGCTCGTCGTCGGGCTCCCGACGCCACTGGGCGACCGTGGCCACGGCCCAGGCGAGGCCGAGGCCCGCGGCCAGACCGGGCCCGAGCCAGATGAGCAGGTCGAGCCCCTCGGGCTCGGGATCGAGCACGATCCACTGGCCGTAGGTGGTGATGAAGAACTCGCGGATGTCGTCTTCGGTGTAGCCCTTCGCCACCAGCGCCCGTACGTGGTTGGCCATGTTGACGGCCGTGGAGGCGTTGGAGTCGGCGACGCTGAGCCCCTGACAGACCGGGCAGCGGAGCTTGTCGCTGATCTCGTGGGCGATGGCATCGACCTGGTCGGCCGGCGGAGGCGGCCCGGGCGGCACGCCCGGGATCTCGGCGCGGGCGATGGTCTCGGCATCGACCGGGACGTATTCCCGGGTGCCGGCACCGAGCGCCGTGGCGAGGATCAGGAGGAAGGCGGTCACGGCTGGCTGGCCTTCAGCTGGTTGAGGAGTGGCTGGAGCATCCCCATGTGCATGGGCCCGTTCTCCTTGTGGATGATGGTGCCCGACCTATCGATGAAGAAGGTCTCGGGCACGCCGCCCACGCCGTAGGTGATCGCGATGGACCCGGAGTCGTCGGTGAGGGTGGGGTAGGCCGCGCCCTTCGACGCGAGGTAGCGCTTCGCCTTGCGCACGTCGTCCTGGTAGAGCACCCCGTAGAACGCGACCTCGGGGTACATCCGCGCCGCCTGCTGGAAGTGGTCGTGCTCGAACTTGCAGGGGCCGCACCACGTCGACCAGAAGTTGAGGACCACCGGCTTGCCGGAGGCGAGCACCTGCTCGAGCGACACCTCGTTGCCGTCGAAGTCGACACTGGTGAACTGCCGGTAGGGCTTGCCCTCCATCTCGGTGGAGAGCTCCTTGACCTGCCGGCCGAAGGAGCCACCGAGGAGTGCCATCATCCCGCCGATGACCACGAGGCCACCGATCAGCAGGGGCCATCGGACCTTGGGCCCGCTGCTCACTTCGCGCTCCCGGGAGCGACGTTCGGGGGCACGGCGCTGGCCGCCGGCGCCGCACTGCGCTGCTTGCGGCGCTCGGGCCACAGGCAGATGAGGGTGCCGAGCGCGATCATGGGCGCGCACAGCCACATCCACACCTGGAACGGCTGCCAGATGAGGCGCACCACCGCCGAGCTGCCGTCGCCGGGCACGCTGATGATGCTGAAGTAGAGGTCGCCCCAGGGTCGGCTGTGGACGTCGGGGGTGTAGATGGGCTCGCGCTGGGTCTTGTAGAAGTTCATGCGCGGCTCCTTGAGCCCGATGAGCGACCCGTTCTTGGACAGCTCGAAGGTCGACACCAGCGCGGTGCGGTACTCGAGGCCCTGCTCGTCTTTGTCGGACCGCATCTCCGCGCCGGCGAAGTGCACGTCGTAGCCCTGGAACTGCACGGTGTCGCCCTTCTTCACCGGGAAGTCTTGCTCGACGCGGTAGCCCTTCGACAGGGCCAGGGCGAACACCGCCATGAGCACGCCGTAGTGGGCCACGTGGCCGCCGAAGCGGCGGCGTCCGCGGAGCAGCACCTTACGCAGCGCGGTGCCCGGACCTTCCTTGTGCGTGGCCATGCGCTTGCGGGCCGGATCGAGGATCTCGTTGGCGTTGGACCAGAAGGTGAAGCCGACGACGAACAGGGTGAGCAGGCTGATGGGCCCGGTGAACCCGGTGGCGGCGAACACGACGACGGTGAGCACCCCGAACACGGCGGCGGGGAGGGCTCGCCACAGGGCCTTGTCGGCGTTCTGGCGGCCCCAGGGCAGCATCGGCCCCACGCCCATCATGAACACGATGCCGAGCCCGATGGGCAGGGCCCACTTGTCGAAGTAGGGCTCGCCCACGGAGATGCGGCGCTCCTCCACGGCCTCGACGATCAGTGGCCACAGCGTGCCGATGAGCACGGTGAAGGTGAACGCACTGAACAGGCCGTTCTGCACGAGGATGGCCGTCTCTCGGGACAGCAGGGACATGCTCTTGTTGGCCTTCGCACCGAGGCGCTGGTCGGTGGCCTGCGCGGCCTCGTCGAGCTTGTGGGCGCGGAAGGTGAGCAGCAGCAGCGAGTAGGTGAGGGTGATCCCGATGAACACCAGGAACACGGGACCGATGTCGGACTGCGTGAAGCTGTGGACGCTGTTGAACACGCCCGAGCGCGTCATGAACGTGCCCACGAGGGTGAGCAGGAACGTCGACATCCCGAGGAGGAGCGTCCAGTCGCGCAAGCGGCCGCGTCGCTCGAGCACCATGGCCGAATGCACGAAGGCCGTGCCGGTGAGCCACGGGTGGAACGAGGCGTTCTCGACGGGGTCCCAGGCCCACGCGCCGCCCCAGCCGAGCACCGCGTACGACCACCACCCACCGAGCACGATGCCGACCGAGAGGAAGGTCCACGGGATGAGCATCCACCGGCGCACCGGCGCCATCCAGCCCGCCTCCATGCGGCCCGCGAGGAGCGAGGCGCAGATCATGGAGTAGGGCACGCTCATGCCGACGTAGCCGAGGTAGAGCATCGGCGGGTGCACGGCCATCAGCCAGTGGTTCTGCAGCAGCGGGTTGGGCCCGGGGCCGTCGGGCGGCACGGGGCTCACGGGCGCGAACGGGTTGGCGATGCTCGCTACGAGGAAGGCGAAGAAGATCGCGATTCCGAGCTGTACGTGCAGCACCCAGGGGGCATACTCGCGGTGGTTGTTGCCGAGATGCCAGGTGACCCCGGCCGTGTAGATGCCGAGGATGCCGCCCCAGAACAGGATCGAGCCGTTGAGGCTGGCCCACAGGCTGACGATGGTGAAGTAGAGCGGTGTGGCCCGGCTGCCGACCTCGGCGACATAGCGCACCGAGAAGTCGTGGGTGACGAGCGCGTAGACCATCAGGAAGTTGGCGGCGATCATCGCGCCGGAGAAGCCGTAGGCGGCGCTCTGGGCCCAGCGGTAGAGCTGGGGATCGCGCCGGTAGCCGGCGACGAAGCCGAGCCCACAGCCGACAGTGGCGAACAGCAGCGACAGCAGCACGAGGCCGCCGCCGAGGGTGGACACCGGGCCCCCGCCGAACATGGCGTCGGTGCCGTCTCCGTGTGGCCCTGCTGCGAGGGCGGCAGACGATGAGAGCAGGCCGAGCAACACGGCGAACAGGCGATGAATCACGAGGATGTCTCCGGGAGGGCCGCGGCGGCTCCGTTCAGGTCTCCTCGCCGGGGGCGAGGGTCTTGTACATGTCTTCGACGCGCAGCTCGCCCTCGGGGGCCTCGTACTCGTTGGAGTGCTTCACCATGATCTTCTCGGTCTGGAAGACGTGGTTGTCGTCGAGCTCACCCTCCACGACCACCCCGATGCCCTCGCGGAACATCTGCGGTGGGTTGCCGATGGAGCTGACGTGGATCGTCTCGGTGCCGTCGGTGATGTCGAACGTGGCGGTCTGGGCCTCGGGCTTCCACTCGAAGGTGCCCTCCACGACCATGCCGCCCAGGCGCACGATGGCTCCCTTGGCCTTCGCCTCGTTCTCCATCAGCTCGGTGGGCGACCAGTAGTAGACGAGGTTGTCGCCCAGGTCGCTCATGCTCACCCAGGCGAGCGCGGCGCCCGCCAGGAGCACGGCTCCGACCGCCATCAGGCGCTTCTTCATTGCCTCGGTCATGCTTCCTCCCGGCTGCGCAGGTAGAGACTGGCAGCGTATCCAACGAAGAACACCCACGTGAAGATGTAGGCGGCGGCCACGTACTCTTGGCGCCCCTGGATCATGCCCGAGGGCATCTGCGCGAACACGGTGATCATGGCTGTCGTCACGTCGACACCTCCGGAAGAGCCTCGGGCATCGCGGCCTCGGCCCGCACCTCGGCGAGGCGCCAGCGGCGGGCGGCGAACCACACCATGATGAACAGGAACGCGGCGGTGTTGTAGTACATCACCCAGCGCAGCACGGAGTCGATGGCCGACTCGGCGTTCTGGAAGTTCTCGCTCGCGGCCTGGTGCAGGCCGGCCTTGTCGACCGAGTAGTAGGTGATGGGCACGTTGATGGTGGCGAGGATGCCGGCCACGGCCGACCAGGTGGTGCGGCGCTCGACGTCGGTGACCACGGCGCGGAGCAAGAGCAAGCCCACGAACGCCAGCAGCATCACCGCGGTGGTGGTGAGGCGGGGGTCCCACGTCCACCACGTCTCCCAGGTGGCACGACCCCAGATGGCGCCGAGGATGCAGAGGAGCACAGCCTCCATCACCCCGACCTCGGCGAATGCCTCGAGGGCGGAGTCCCACGAGCGCTTGCCCGACCACAGCGATCCGAAGGCGCAGATCCCCGCGATGAGGAACGCCAGCATCGCGATCCACGCAGCGGGCACGTGGACGTGGAGGATCCTGCCCACGTCACCCATGAATTTCTCGCCGGGCGCGAAGAACAGGCCGAGGTAGTTGCCGGTGACCAGGAGGAACAGGCCGTAGGCACCGAGGGGATGTTCCCACGCGAACGGCAGCTTCTTCCGAACAGACGGCACGGCCACCACGAGCAGGTAGGCGAGGCCCAACAGTGTGACGCCGATGGTGAGCGGCCAGCCGGTGATCGGACACCTCCAGAGGGTGGGGTCGTAACCTGCGCAGCACACGTCTCGCAGGCGTTCTCGTGGTGGCAGCTGCAACCACTGTACCAAGGCGCGGACCACCCACGACGCGCGCCCGTGGCGCCGACGCTACAGGCCTGCGGCAATTTGATCGCGACGGACGGGGCTCGTGCCGCAGCGGCGGGGTCAGGACTCGAGCGTGCGCCCGTAGACGATGCTCATCACCGACCAGTGGGTGATGTCGAAGGCGGCGAGCATCATCAGCCACGCGGGCGCTTGGCCCATGGGGTCGCCCTCGAGGATCTTCGCGGTGGCGTTGGCGGCGGCCATGATGGCGGGCACCACGAGGGGAAAGAGCAGCAGCGGAAGCAGCACCGAGGACCCGCGGGCCTGGCTGGTGATGAGGCCGTAGAGCGTGCCCGGGGCCGCCAGCGCGGCACAGCCCAGGAACAAGGCCAGCACGAGCATCAGTGGGCTTCCCCGCATGTCGACGTCGTACAGCGCGATGAGCAGCGGCGTGAGCACGAGGGCGACGGCGACGAGGATGATGGTGTTGGCGAGGGCCTTGCCGTAGTAGATGGCCACGGGGTCGACGGGCCAGAGCATCAGCCCCTCCATCGCGCCGTGCTCGAGCTCGATGCCATAGCTCTGGTCGAGGG
>Ga0213839_1001999_pt1 | contig 11998 bp, 13 predicted proteins | sample SWPATP21_FD_160075 | JGI IMG/M metagenome (GOLD analysis project Ga0213839, IMG submission 160075) | Coastal seawater microbial communities from Marineland, Florida, United States - SWPA TP2 #1 | ecosystem: Environmental > Aquatic > Marine > Coastal | place: USA: Florida | collected 2016-08-14 | reverse complement strand
GGCCCTTGCTAACGGCGATGACGATGATGACGGCGGCGGCGGCGGCGGCGGCGGCGACGACGACGATGGCGATGGCGATGGCGATGGCGATGACGACGACGACTTGTTCTAGTCGCAGCGTTGTAGTCAGTAATCTTATGCAGTTATCGAGCCTCGAGTTTCAGGTTTGAAGCGTGTTTGCGTGTGGGGGCGACACGAATGAGCGCCAGAGTTGATTGTCCACCGTCCGCGCGAATCGCGGTTGAATGCTAATTGTGGCATCAGCGTTCGTGAGACTTGTTTTCATGGTAAATTATTGTTAGTTGGTATAGTCGGAACACGCTTCTCCGCCAAAACCTGGCCGACATTTGCAAGTTCCTGTTGCGTAGTCACATGTGCCCCTGTTGACAGGACATGGAGTTAGACCGCATGGTGGATGGAACAGCAGCAAACACCGACGCCACCCACCTATTGGAGCAGTCAACGTGACAAAGATTACCAGCAGCGCCAGATGTCACATTTTCACAATCTGTTTCGTCCACATCAGTCACAGGATCGTCTCCAGATGGACAATGCCCTTTGCACAAAGTGTGATACCAAATGGTCAGGTGGACGGGGCAGCAGACTTGGGTGCAATACGCCATCACTCACTAAGTGCACAATTGGGTCCAAAATATTCCGGGGTTTGCGTTTCGTTCGGCCCAAGGCCAACTGGCCACGACGAAACACACTGACAGCCGTGAATCACGTTGCCGTCCCACGCACCCTAAGTGGACGGACGAAGACACGCATTCAGCAATGTGTACTCCCAACATAATGCAACGTACGCAAATCATCATTCAACGTACGGATTGAGTTCCGTAAACAACTGAAGACCAGTTGTCGGACAATGGAACAACATCCTCTTTGCGTGCAATGGTTTCCATCGTGACGCACACGCCATGCCCACTGCAGTCATCTGGACATTCACTGTACTCACAACTGCTGCCGGCAAACCCTGTGCGGCACCTGCATTCACCAGTAGTCCTATCACATATGCCCCGCCCGTAGCACTCCGACACTGGGACGGTACTTTGGCCTGATGGTAGTGCATTCCAAGAGCGGCCCGAGCCACACACTCTTTGAGAGCAGTCGGCAGCAATTCCCAGATCCTTCGCGTAAATGTCTGTGACAGATCCCCAGCCGTCGAAACATTCGCATGTGGCCTGACAACAAGCACATGCAGTCGAACCCCCGTCACAAATTATGAATCGCAGAACTTAAAGAACAATGATGCGAACAGAACATTCACAGAAAAAACACAAGCCGTGCGACTAACCGTTGAAGTTACGCAGATCCCGTGCCCACTGCACGAGTTTGGACATTGCAAATTCGTTGCCGGCTGTGACACAGATCCACTGAGAATATTGGCCTCAGGGTATTGGCAAATCCAACCAATCAACAGAGCAAGACGTGTCGCCATTGCTAGAGCTGTGTGGGGAACCACCAAACCAGCACGATGGCTGCTTCGGCGCATTTGGTGCGCACCACAAGGTTCGCCCGCTGTTACGTCATGATTGCTCAGTTTCTTCTGTCAAGCAGAACACTGAAGTCAGCGTAGTTGTGAAACTTCGTCTAGCTGATTTCGTTGTTTATTTTCTTATTTGATTTGCTCGGCCTGTAGTACCTCGTGTACTATCTCCACTTTCGGTGCACGGTGCTGTTAAACACAATTAATACCACTCGGACGTCAACACCCGTACCGATACCCAAAGTAGTCTCTGTGTGCGACACACATAACAAAGGGCACCATAATCCACTTTATCCGCACTTTGTCACTGTCTCCGTCGGCTTTCTTTCACCACTACCAGCAACGCCACTTCGACTTTGACGACGACCGCTTCGACGACCCGCTTCCACCACCACCATGGCACTCGCAGCAACGCCACCTTCATTGAAGCGGGAGTGTCTCGACGACCGCTTCTACAACGCCGCAGCGAACGAACGAACAATCGAACGACCCAACGCACTATCAACAGCATTGCAAAGAGAGTTCAAACCTTCGTTCGTCGAAGCGACGAAGCGTCGAAGCGACGAAGCGACGAAGCGACGAAGCGACGAAGCGACGAAGCGACGAAGCGACGAAGCGACGAAGCGACGAAGCGACGAAGCGACGAAGCGACGAAGCGACGAAGCGACGGCAACTTAGCGGCGTTGCGGCGTCGTCGGTGGTCAATCAACGGATCACTGACGAAACGTCGTCGTCACCGTTCACTGTTAATCATGATGTTCTACATACCAGTACCACGTATTCTAGGTTTAAACAACATTTTCAACTACGCCTTTATACACTGAAAACGACACCATGAATATATCCCACTTATAAAGTACTGGTTGAATACAGTACTGTTAGCTGCGGAATAGACAACGGTCACCTGCCGCAGCCAGCGCACTCCACACTCACTGTCTGTCACTCCCACTCACTCACAGTCACTCTCCGTCTACCAATTACCAATGCAAATTTTGAAAAGCTCGCCTTCGCTCTCTCTCCTGTCAGAGTCGAAATTCGTGAATTCCCAGTACATGATACCATTCCGCCAGTGTATTTACACTCATTAATGGTGTATCCGTAATCAGGACTTTTCGAATTTACAGAGACACGGCGAGAGAGCGTGTATTCCCAATACACGATATAGATTACTTCACTGCTACAGTTGAGTGTATACATATCTACACCCAGGACTTTTCAAATACCAATCATTCACGTGGAGTGAGTGAGTGAGTGAGCGAGAGCAGAAGAAATTGGCGGCAAAACCAAAGAACGAACTCAAACAACGAACTGTGAGTGAGTGAGTGAAGGAAGGAAGGGCCTCGACAAACAAGTCGGGTGGGTGTTGTTGGCGCGGACACGCGCGTCGGGCGTGAGTCGCCCGCCGCCGCCCAGACTTTTACGGCACTCGCTCGCTCCCACGCACTGACTTTCAGTCAGCGCACGCACCTTCTTCTTCGTGGCGCGCGCCGATTGATTGATTGATTGATCAGACGAACGAAGGAGGAACGAAGGACGACTTTGTTGTTTGAGTTGTTGGGGAGTTTGGGAGCGACGCGACCGACGGACGACAGCGCAGCCAGACGACACGCTGTCTGTGGATGTGGTTGTTGTTGTTGTGGTGGGTGGGTTTGGTTGGTTGTTCTTGTGTGTTGTGTCAAAGAGAGTGGGAGACGTTCGTTAGTGTGCGCGGTTTCGAACGCTGCGGGTGGCGGATGGGTGCCGGATGTGGTGGCGTGGCGTGGATGGAAGTGGCGTGTTTGTGCATGTGGTGAATTCGAACGAAGTTGGCGCGGGCGGGTTGGAGGATTTGGGTGACGCTACGTTGTTGCGTGGCGGAGTGTTTGGGGTGACTGCAACAATGAAAAGTGGAGGGATCCACGGGGACGTCGTTGCGGCAGCGAGAGCGCTAGAAGCCTTAGCGCTCGTGCGTGTTGGTGGAACTGTGATGGGCGTTGTGGTGGTAGTGGAATGCGAGTGGCACAGTGTTCAAATTTTGTGCCTTGAACAAAAACCGGTCCGTGAAAAATTGGTGGACTTTTTGTTCCAGCCCGCATCACCGAGTTCGTTCGCAAGTTGCCACTGCCACCAAGGCCCTGCAGCACACGTGCTCCAGGATGGCCGCCAGACGAAGCTCCGCGAGGACTTCGACGGCCAGTCGTGCGGCGTCTTTCTCTCCGCAACGCCTCAAGACCCAGAAAGGAAAGGATGCCCTCGTGCAAGAGCTTCAGAATTTGCACCAAACATTGTTGGCTTATGACGGCGACGAGTTCGCCCAAAGCCGCCCCGCGTGGATGGACAAAACTTGCCCCGTGCTCGTTTCAAAGCGCATTTTGAGCCACCAGCACAAAGACGTGCGATTGATGGCATGCTGCTGCGTCGTCGAAATGCTGCGTGTGTATGCCCCAGAGGCCCCGTTTTCGGATCAACAATTGAAAGTGGCGTTTGAGGCGTTGATTATCGAACTGCGAGGCCTGCAGCATCCAGAGCGTGCCGCATTCGAGAAAGTGTCTGGGATTTTGGAATCCCTCGCTGTCTTGAAGTCGTGCGTTCTTGTGGTCGGGATGGCCGAGGAAGGCAACGACGAATTGGTGACAGCGCTGTTCCAAGTGCTACTGCAATCTGTCCGCCCCGAGCACAGCGACCAAACACGAAGGTACATGGTCGACGTGATGAGGGCTTGCTTGGAAGATTTTGAGGGTCCGGTGCCGGACTCTTTGATTGAAATTTTGATGGAAGCTGTGCTGAACTTCAAAGCGGAGGATGATGAGGATGACATCGAAGATGCCAAGGACGCTGTGAGTCGTGCCGCAGGTAAGGGTCTCGATTGCATCCTTCTCTCTGCTACGATATCAACTTTGACCATTTCAACCGCTCTGTGTAGGGATGCTCGCAGCGGAAGTGTGCGGGACCCCCGAAGCTGAGGGACCATTGCAGTTGTATTTGAATCGTCTCGCTATTGGTTACGGTCTGATGAGCAGTGGCGGCAATGCTGACGACCTGGACTCTGAGGTGTGTGTTTCGGACACGCTCTTGAACGGCTTTGTGTGGATGCGCATAGTACGCGTGGCGGGCCGGGCATGTGATTTTCTGCTAACCGACACGGTTGTCTTCTTTTGTTTGCCAGGAACTCTCGCCCCTGCAAGGTCGCTTCTTCGAAATTGCGTCGAAGCTGAGCCTGGTGTCCGAAAATCTGCTGCTGAAGGCGCTCCCCACGCTCTGCGCGCACTTGACCAACCCAGACAAAGATGTTCGAGGTCCTGTGATTGCATTCGTGGGGGAACTCTTCGCTGCCGAGAATTCCAATTTGCCTACGATGTTCTCAACCACGTTTCGTCAGTGGCTCGAGCGATTCCACGATTCGGACGTGTCAATTCGCAAGAACATGGTGGAAACATCCATGGGAATTCTCTTCAACCAGACCGACCCAATTACGATTGAAGCAGTGGCCAAAGTGTTCAAAAGCAAGCTGTGCGACCCAGACAAGGAAGTCCGCCGGCGCGCGGTGCAGTGCACTTGCGAGCTGGCTGCGAACGGTTGTGACAACGTCACGAACTCCCTTCTACGTGCTGTTGGAGACCGTTGCACGGATCGTATCGCGGCAATTCGAATGGATGCAATTACGGGCCTTGCACAAGTGTTCCGACACATGATTTCACAGCAGTGGTCACAGCTCGACGATGAGTATGACGAGACTGGTGCCGTTCCACAGATCCGGGTGTCACAGTCACTCCACACCCGTTTGGGCTGGATTCCTGGGCACGTTATCAAAACTTTCAACATCAGCGATGTTGAGTTGCGGAGCCGTGTGCTGCAGTTAATCGACGAAATTCTCCTCCCCAAGAGCCTCACGGCAGGTGTCCGCGCTGCTGGCCTTGTCCACATTTTCGGGCACCTCGATGATGAAGCCAAAGGGGTCCTTGGGCGTATCTTTGCAATCCGCCACCGAATCCAGACAGTTGTCCAAGAATTTGCACAGGATCCGAAGAATGAAGACGTTCGTTGTCGTGGCATTGGAATGCCGTCGTGTTCTACTGTTGACTTTTGTTGTTGTGTGATCGTAGGCGACTGCTCAATTGCGCCAGTTCGTTTTGAACTTCAAGAGTGTGGGGTCTGACCACCTGGACACGTTGCGGGATTGCAAGGATCTCAAGGTGTTTGCATTGCTGCAAGACCTCGCTGGCGCCTCATCGCTCATCCCTACAATGCGCAAGACCCGCATTGATTTGTTGAAGCGTTTGGGGTCCAAGTCACCACAAGCCTCAATGGTGAAGCAACTGTTGCGCTACGCATGTATGACGACTGTCGATGTCAGCAGCATTGCCGTCGTTTGCGACTTGGCCCTTAGCACTGGCTCTGCCGAGACTGACAAAACGAAGAAGAAAAAGAGCAAGAAATCTCGGAAGAGTAGCCGAGCAGAAGTCAACGCAGAAAACGAGTTTTCGCAACACGAGGTTTGTCTTGCTTCTTCCTCGGCAGTCATGGCGCTGACAACGTGTTGGGGTCGTCACACAGTCATTCTCTTTGTCGGCTCAACTTGCAGGCCGCCATTGATCTGTTGTTGCTCCTCGCCAGCAATTTCCCCGACGCAGTTGCCGGGTTCGTGTTGCTTTTGAGCTCAAGGTTGCGACCACTTGATGGAGGGCACCAATTCACGTCAATTTGCTCTTGTGTGTTGAAAGGTGCGCTGAGAACATTGCGTCCCAGATTCTGGCTCAAGGGTACGGACTTGCCCACGCCGCCAAGGTGGCCAAATGCTTCAGCTTGGTCGTCCCAGCAGCGGGGCAAGCTGAGGATGAACATCTTGCCGCAGCTAAATTTTTGACCACCGCCAAGCGACGTTTCATTCCTGCAACAACTGAGCGGCCACCACAATGGGTAATATTGCACCTCGTTGGGAACGGATGACTTTGTTTTTGACTAACGGTGTTGTGCTCGCAGGCCAAGTACGTTATGGAAGGCCTGTGCCGCTTCGTCAAATCATCTGCCGATTCCTTGACAAAGAAGGAAACTGCGTCAGCGACGGAGCTCCTTCAATCTGCAGTGAAGCACCTGTGCCGGGCGGACGTACGCAACTACCTGAATGCTGCGGCGCGCCATGTGTCAATTCTGATTGGTTGTTGTCTTGCTGCACACTGTTTTGAAGGTTCTGACTCTCCACAACGCACGTGTTGATTCCGCACTGCAAGCTCTTGGCGCAATTGCCTTGGAAAATCCACAAATGCTTGATGACGAGGTGGACTCCATTGTTGAGTTTGTGTTTTCCAATTGCCTGAGTGCCGACGCACCAGACGCGTCTGAGACCGGAGGAAAGAAGAAAACCAAGACCTCTTGGCGATCGATCGTCACTGCTGCCACCAAACTACTTGTCCGAATTGTTGTGGGAGCACACGCTGCCAGCGCCGCGGACAGCGATGCGGATGCTGACAATGAGCGCAGCCAGCGATCGGCAGCTATCATCGAAAAACTTTCAACAGTGGCCTCGGACTTGGCCAATTCGGTGGAGTCTTCTGTCCCAGATCAGTGCTCCGACAATCGAGAACACATTCTTCTGTGTGCATGCAGGTGTGTTATTGTATCGACAAAACAATGCCTGGCATGGTTGCGGTACTGACTCTGCGTGCTCTGCAGATCTTTGTTGAAAGTCGCTGGATCATTCGCGCTTGAACCAACCCAGTGGCATGTCATGGCTTGGTCGCTTCGGGATTCCTCTGCCTTTGTGCGGACGGCAATGCTCACCAAGTTCAAGAAAACTTTCATTAAGTACGAAGTCAGGCCCCAATTTTTATGCGCGCTGGCTCTCGTGGGCGAGGAAGCACGAAATTCCAAGGTGCGACTGGACTTGCACTTTCGATGTTGCCAACAGCGATGTTCATTTGACTCCTTTGATTTCCAATACGTGTAGATCGCACAATTTGCAGCTTCTCAGTTGAGAAGTCTGATTCACCGCCAGAGAGCCAGTTACAACAAAGTCCTATCCTCGCTCGACACCGAAGATGCGGACGCCAAGATTCAATTGGAGTTGCTTCAAGTTGAAACTTGTGTCGCTCATTTCGTGCACTTGTTGGCGTACCACCCTGCATTGAAGTCGGACGAAGCGCTCCAAGCTTCGGCGGACGCCGGACCATTTGTGTCTTTGAAAGAGCTGGTGAAATCAGATTCTGAGAGCCCGTTAAAAGCGTGGGCCAGTAGCGTCGGTCGCCATGGTCTCTTGAAGGCAATGACAGATCAAATTGACTTCTTGCTCAAAGCGCTCTTCGAAGGCCAACAGGACTTAAAGAATGCAGAGCTGATCAGCGCCATTCTCCGAACAATCCATGAGGTGCGGTGTTGTGTCCGGTGGCACGCTCGACTGAATTGTTTGTGCTGATGTGTGTGCATGTGTTTGGAATGGTAGGCGGAAGATGTCCTGGATGCAGACAATCGCAACATCCACGTTGTCAGCGAAATGATTCAAGGCCGTGTGCGCAAAATTATGGAGAAGTCTTCCGCTCTTGTGAAACCGTATCCCGGAACCATCCGCCTGGATTCCAAATGCTACGCCCCACCCCGACCACGCCGCCGGGACACTGCTGCGACAACAATTGCCGGCAACATTAGCATGTCGACAATAGCTCAATCCCCCGAGCACAGCAGCATGAACCACTCCATGGGTTCCTTCCTGAATGATGGCCGCGATACGCTTCTACCAGCCGATTTTGATGCAATGTCATCACGACGTTCGACAGTCGCCGATGCAGGAAACTCCAAGCGCAAGAGCCCAGTGTCAGAGTCCAAGGATGCAGCGATCAAGAAGAAGGCAAAGCCTGCTGCGGTGCCAACGCGACGCTCCAAACGAGTTGCCTCTGCGCCCAGACCCGACTACACTAGCGATGGATCCGCCGAAGGCGAGCAGCCCAGCCAAGCAAACGACGACGATGAAGAAAATGATGAAGAGCAGGCTCGCCGGCAGAACGTTACTGACGAGTCTCCGCGCAAGTCAATCACAGCGCCAGTTCGAAGATCGGCTGCGCGCCAATCGTTTCGTTCAACCCGCTCCCGGCGCCGGTGAAAATGAGGATATCCCACATGAGGGCTGCTGTGAGCGGAGTCGCGCGTAGACAATCTAGACATGACCGGCACACTCACTTGGTCAATATTTTCTAATGTTTACAACAACGGCTCCTTCTTTGAGATGTGCATTTTACAAATCGTCGCTGTCGATTGCTTGTGGGACCGACGACACATACTCGCGTTCGTTCGCGTTCTGCATTTTGTCGAGCACTGCCGAGACGCGGAGAACGTCACCACTGGTGTCGGCTGGAGTTACAGCGTCCCCACCAGAGTTACGTCTTGACCGTGCTGAGGCGGCTTTCGAACGGTCAGTCTCTGGCAAGCATGACAAGTTCTGACGCGCAGATTCTATTTTCTGCTGGGCCGCAACGTCTGCGTCCGACAGCACGTTGTACGGCATGTCCAGCACGGGGTGCCCTGCAACAGCAACGATTGGTGACAACATGTTTTCCACGACATTGTGAAGAGCAGGGTGCCACAAACCTGTTTCAAGAAAACGCATGGCTCGCTCCCGGAACCAAGTGGGACGAATACTGTTGTGATCTCCAGGAAACCTGACGAATTGTTTTGATCTACACAGAATGCAGGCGGTGTAAGAAGCGGCGTACCAGTTCCTAACTGACAGTGAATTGGCGATTGGTGACGTACTGGGAGCCGTGGGCATTGAAAAGATTCTCAGCATGATGAGAACCCACGAACGCATCGTCTATCCCCGCAGCAAACAAGGCCGGCACGTCGCATTTCGGGATGACGCTGATGGCGCTCAAATCTAACGACAGAGCCAGACATCAAGCACAGGGTTGCTGTTAAAAGAGAACAACTTGCGACAGGTGAACTTGTCCTCAATGTACCATCTATGTTGAAGTCTGCGCGCTTTTGGACGCTATTCCGAATCAGTGGGCGGACCATACCGATGGCCAGCGAAGGGATTTTAATTTCTGTGTTCGCCACCAACTCTTGCGCCAGGGTCCACAAGTCTTCGAATGGACTGTCTAACACCATGCCCTTGATTACCTTTCGCCCGAATTTCGCCCCTACCAGGAGCGATGTGACCTACCCGCAGCGAGATTGACAGCGATTCACAGTTGTGAACGATACGGAACAGCGGTGGACAACACATCAATGCAGCACACAGAACATACCGCTCCCATGCTGCGACCCCAGAGATAGATATCCGACGCATTGCGCCGTTGCTGCGCATGACGAATCAATGCACGAACATCATCGGTCTCGTGATAGCCGAGGCTGATGTACTCTCCTTCAGACTTGCCGGATCCACTCAGGTCACAAGTTAACAGGGTAAAACCATTGTTCAAGGTCTCTTCTAAACACTCGACGGCATCCGCCCGGCAACCGCAATTACCATGCAGATAGATGAGGCACGGCATTTTCTCCGATGCCCTATACTTTGAAGTTGGTTCCCAATGACTGCACTGTAACTTCAACCCACGCCCATTACGCACCACGAAATCTGACCGTGCGAATATCCGCCGTCCAATGCGAAACTTGGGTGCTCCAAGCTCCTCTAAATCGTACGATCCACGAGGTGGACGGATAATGCTATTGACAAGTTCATCATATCCGTGCGATATCGTCTTAAACACGGAGAAAATGCTTGGTTTCTTGGCAGCCATTTGTGCCTTCAATGCCTGCTTGGCACCACTGCGGAGGTTGCCGACTTTTGAGGTGTTGATGGTCGCAATTTCAGAGTATGGACCAAAGCCCCGGGCGTTGTAGCCTCTAACCTTGACTTGGTAGTTCGTCGCTGGCTTCAGTTCAGAAATCAAGTGCCGTGGCTCAGTGCACATGCACTTACTCCACGCTCCAGTGAAGCGGAACCCCCAGCATATTTCGTAATGCAAAGGATCCATGTCCACGTCATCTTGATGGGGAGACCACGTGACGTGGATGCCGAACGACGACCGCTCCAGCACAGCAGGCTTACTGGTTGCGCGGGGAGGCCGTCTCTCTTTCAGGGCTTTTAAGACACGGTCATTCATCAAAAATGCCTGCAGATGTGCAATGATATTCTTCCGCTCCCCATCTTGTGAGCAGTGATGGGCGAGCTCACGGTGTCGATCGGCGATGTCATTGGCGACAGAATGCAGAACAATTTTTCCCGGTGCCAAAGCTTTGGCCTGGTACCGTGCAAGGTCGTCGAACTTTTCCAATACACTAACTTTTTCGGCATTCTTACTCCCTCGTTCAAACCATCCAGCCTCTTCGTCGACACTGGCTGACGCTGCTTTTCTTGGAGCGCGTGGCGGAGCGGATTCTGCCGTTTGATCTCCGTCGGTTCTCGGCGAAGGTTCAGCTGGCTTCGTTGCCGAGTTCACTGCTGAGTCGTGGGTGTCGTCCGCAGGGCTGGCTTGCTCCGTGTTTCCTGTCGGGTCTGGCAGAGGGACTTCCCCGAGGCTGTCACTTTGATCCGCGGACATGTTCAGAGTTCAGCAAGATCCACACGCTAGCCGGGGCAATGAGCCCTTCAGCCAGGGCCGTCGAGCGACGTGGGCCTGGAGTGGATCAAAGCCAAACGGTTGCAGCGCCGCTTGTGGGCGCACAAAAGTACATAAAAAATCGCACTTAGGCCGTGACCCTAGCCCACAATACTTGCATCCTACCCCACCATCCAAACTCCCCACCAAACTCCAAAACTCCCACTCTTCACACTCCAGCCAGTCTCCCGAACCAATCTCCACACTCCCAAACCACGCTCCTAAACTCCTAAACTCCACGTTCCCAAACCAAACCAAACCAAACGACGACGACGACGACGGCAACAACAACGAACCACCACCACCAACAACCCAACAAGGAGCAAGGAACAACGACGACGACGACATCGAACGAGCTTCGACCGTCCCGTCCCCCACGAACTCATATCAACAAACGAAGTCACGAAGTCACGAAATAACTAACGAACGAACTGACGAGCGAACTGACGAACGAACTAACGAACGAACAAACGAACGAACTCGCGAAAGAACTGACGAACGAATTGACGAACGAACTGACGAACGAACTGACGAACGAACTGACGAACGAACTGACGAACGAACAAACGAACGAACTCACGAACGAACTCACGAACAAGCAAGCAAACGAACGAACGAACGAACGAACGAACGAACGCCGACGACGGACGGACTTTTGACTTTGACTTCGGACTTTTGACTTTGCCTTCGTTTGTTCGTTCGTTCGTTCGTTCGTTCGTTCGTACGTCGTTCGTCCGTCGTCCGTCGTCCGTCGTCCGTCGTTCGTTCTCACTTCTCACTGACCGCCGCCAGCCAGACGCAAACAAACCAACAAACAAGCAAACTCACAAACATTCCTTCCTTCCTTCTTCGATTCATTCAAAACACTTCTCAACTGAGCGCCGACGTCACTGCGCCACTGCGGGGGAGTTGGAATGATTGACTGACTGACTGTGTGAAAGAG
>Ga0213839_1001997_pt1 | contig 12001 bp, 14 predicted proteins | sample SWPATP21_FD_160075 | JGI IMG/M metagenome (GOLD analysis project Ga0213839, IMG submission 160075) | Coastal seawater microbial communities from Marineland, Florida, United States - SWPA TP2 #1 | ecosystem: Environmental > Aquatic > Marine > Coastal | place: USA: Florida | collected 2016-08-14 | reverse complement strand
CGCTGTGCTCAGCGTGCATAATCGCCTCAGCTGCCGTGTTCTCCGGAGACCCCCGAGTTGGGCCCAAACTCCCTAACATCTATTGCATGGAGAGGAACGCAGTAAAGTTTGTGCAAGACTCAAAACATGACATCGTTTCTCCACTCGAATCCTTGTGTAAAGAACGACTTGACATCGGCACGAACTGACCTGTAACCTGTAACCATGGCTCGAGGTGCCCAAAAGATCCAATCGCAAGAGCGAAAGTGAGTAAAGTCTCGTCGTTCTGCTTTTATGCTTTCACTGTTGCTATCATCTGCATTCACCAATGTGATGTGGTGTCGATTGCAGTGCTAAGAAGCGTGCCGCCGCCGCCAAAGCTAACGCTGCTCCCATCTCCCAAGCGCAGCTCACGGCAGACAAAACCCAGTGCGAGATCTGCAAGACATTTGTGAAGAAGCCTGCCAAGGGGGTGCGTCCGTTGCACCGTTTGTTTCGCTAACTGTTGCCGTTGTCCAACGCGCAAGTTTGTTGCTGGCTGCGTGCAGAACTACGTCATGGTCACCCAGCACGCGGAGGCCAAGCACCCCAAAAACACGGTTGAACAGTGCTTTCCCTGCATCGTCGCCATGAAGGAAGCAGATAAGAAGGCTGCTGAAAAGGCCGCCAAAGCCGCCAAAAAGGAAGCTGCCAGCGCCGCAAAGGCCAAGAAAGAAAAGAAGGTAATGTATTATGTGTCACGTTGCAAACGGCAATTTCGGATGCCCCTCACGCGCTGCGGTCTCGACAATTGCAGGACAAAAAGAAAAAGAAAGAAGACCTGTCATTCCTTGACGACGCTCTTGGCGGAAAGAAGTCCAAAAAGAAATCTTCAAAGAAGAAATAAGTGTAATGCACTGATGGAGGAATTTGGAGCCTCCTGGAAATTTTGCACGTGGTTGTAACTTAAACGGCAGTGCTAGTGCCCCTCTCGAACACTATTGCTCGGTGATGCCACTTGCGTGCGAGCTCCGGCGTCACAGATGTCGACATTTTATCTTATGTCATCTTTGAATGGCAAGAGAGTGTTTGTGATGTTCACACTGCACCTCGAGTTTACGTTTGCTCGACACATAGGGCACTGCTGCACTTGTTTGCTGCACGCAGAGCAAACACACAAATGGCGGCACGGCAAGAAAAAGGAATCCTTCAGTGCATCCGAACAAATTACACAGAGTTCTGTGTCGTCAATGAACTTGGACAGCGTCACAGTTTCCACCGCCCCTGCGACAACACAACGCCCGCACACGATGACGACGGAGAGCTAGAAGTCCAAGCATTGCGACGACCGTGCACCTGTGATATCCCGCTTTGATGCCAACAGCGCAAGCTTGGCTTCTTGACGGCATGCATCGGTGAGATCCACAACCAAGTCCACCTATGGCACGCGCAATCGACAAAACCAAAATGACAACTTGCAAGGACGCGACATCATTCGTGGTCGCTGTAGCATACTTGATGATCGAGCGGTGGCATCAGTTTCTCTCGACATTCCTCACGAAATGTTGCGCAAAACGCGGGGTCGTCTCGAGCCTTATATCAGTCAACCATCGCGTCGTCAACGAGAGCAGTTGCGCCATCAACCCAAGAAAATAGCAAACAGCGCACCTTGCGAATGAACGAAAATACTACATTCAAGAGTGGCCAGCCGGCGGCAACGGCGAAAGCCCCAAAAAATGAAGTAGAATCGTCTGCGACAAATTCAATTATGGATGCTCCAATGTTTGCGTCAGTTGCTACTGACTGTGCTGTCAAAACGGATGCGCCAACAGCCGCAAACAGTAACAAAGTCACTAGTAGAGTGCGGTACAAGCTGGCAGACAGTTCGGAACGCCGACCTACGACATTCATCACCAAGAGTTGGACAGGAAGGCTAGTTCGCAAAGGCTTTTAAACAATGTTCACGAACCGCAAAAAGCAATATTGTCTTTGCAAGTCGGTCCAAACGCCAAGGGGACAGCGAAGAGGAATAACGAGTAGACAGTGAACGAAATTGATATAACACTTGCGTCTAACACAACCATGAGGTACACACAGAAAAGGCTCAATCCTAGCCCAAACGACATGGTGATCCAGTTCAATAGCATGAAAACTTTGTCACAAAATGCTCGGCCACAGTTGTGTGGACGATTTGCATGCATATCGTCGTCTGTTGCCGCGTCGTGCGTTCCATTGGAGGGGAATTCTGCATCATCCTCAACTTCCACATCATCACCCGCAACTTCGCGCAGCTCCACGTTGAAGAAGTCTTCATTTACATCACGGTCGCCCGCCACTGGTAGCTCGTGATCTGAGGATGCGGTGGGTGTGTTTGGATTGGATGACACTTCAACGAGCTCAACTTCGTCCTGCTCCATATCCACCGTTACTCACGGCGGCATGACGCGCCGGCGTAAGCGCGACATTTTCGTCGTCAGCGTGGCGCTTGAATTTTGGTGAAAACTTGGAAAACTTTCTTTGCAGTATCTCCTTCCATTCAAGCAGTATTCGCGGCACCAGCACCACCACCAACAACAACGGGTAACTGCCTGATTCAAAACCTACGTAACAGAGCGCGAGTTGCCACACATCACAGCAAGACCACCCTCACACCAACCTGATCTGTGCTCTTGCCACACAACGAAGCTTCAAAACCTTAAACAGCAACAACAATAGCGTCACAGTGCGTGTCAAGTAAGTAACAACAGCAAATCAGCAAACAGCAAACAGCAAACAGCCAAACAGCAATCACCAATCACCAATCACCAATCACCAATCACCAATCACCAATCACCAATCACCAATCACCAATCACCAATCACCAATCACCAATCACCAATCACCAATCACCAATCACCAATCAGCAATCTGCAAGCAGCAATCTGCAAACAGCAATCAGCACGCAGCACAGCACACTGCACGCAGCAGACTACCGACAGAAACAGCAAACAGCACACGGAACGAACAGAAACCTCCGAAGGAAGGAAGGAAGGAAGGAAGGAAGGAAGGAAGGCAACAGCAAACAGCAAACAGCAACGGTTCCGTCTGTGGTAGCAACTAGCAACAGCCGTCACAATTTGACGGCTGTTGTGGCACGTTAGAGCAATTTCGCTGTCAGCCAGCAGGGAATGATGATGTAAGGTATACAGGCTGTTGGTATGTCAACCATGACGGCTGCAGCGCGGTCCACACTTTGGGCAAGCAAGCGGCTATCTTGCTATCTTGCTGCTTGACGATGAATGACGTTGTTAGTTCTAGCGGCGATTGTTTCATTCGTCATCATTCGTTCATTCATTTCGTCGCTCGAAGCTTCGCGGCTTCAAGGCTTCGAGGCTTCGTGGCTTCGCGGCTTCGAGGCTTCGAGGCTTCGAGGCTTCGAGGTTTCGCGGGCGGTTTCACGGCTTCGCGGCTTCGCGGCTTCGAGGCTTCGAGGCTTCGAGGCTTCGAGGCTTCGAGGCTTCGAGCGCGTCGCCGAAGGCCTTTAGACTGTGTTCTTCGTTCGATTGAGCTTTCGTGCAAGAACGAAACGTTACAACGATGCAGAGTGGCAACGATCCCAGGCAGCGATGATGTTGTCGTCTCGGCCTCATGACGATGGAATGAGTGGTGGTGCAACGCGATTCACAGCTTCGCAAGCAGCAAGCCACGGCCAGTTTTGATGCAGCTTTGAAAAGCGAAAAGAGACCACGATCGCAACACAACAACGATGCAACACGCTTCAGGATGTACAGAAGTTGAACCCATTGCTTATCGACATCTAAACACAAGATTGTCCAGTCGAAAAGAAAAACGACAAGCACAATCTTTTGCCGGATGCTCTGTTCGACGTGGATGAACATGCGTGCCTCTGTGTGAGGATTTTGCAAGCATGCCCACACCGTGTTCGGAGCCGTGACCATTCAGCACAGGCGCTGTTCGATGACCACTTGATAGCACGCTCTTTCCAAGCGAGCCCAGTACACGCCATGTTCGCTTCTGAAACAACATTGTTACGCTTGGTTGTGCTCTGTGTTCTGTGGGCGCAAGCCCATGGTGCCTCGCCGCATGCCAAAAGTGATACCGGAAACGCTGCGTCCGTTCAAAATCGTAGCGAGCTCGCTGGAAAAGTTGAGTTCTTCTCGCATATAATGCACACTGGTGGCACGGCATGGTCACATTGGTTGACTCGAGTGTATGGTGCTGATTCCGTCGCTCCTGGGTCTGCGACTGCTGCTCCGATGTTCGCCGGCATGCGACCACCGTATTTCCCACAATTTGATGAACTACAAGCGTCCCTGCAAAAATGCGCCGATGATCCCGAATGCGATAGACCTGAGTACTCGGTAGCATACGGTAAGGAAGTTGTTTGCTCTTCGTCCTGCTGCACCTGAAATCTCACCAGAACCCACGGTCATGATTAGGTCACAGTCCACCCAATTTCCTACTGAAAGCTGGGCTGGATAAAGACCGGACTTATTCCGCGACAATATTACGTGACCCCATCGACATGGCAATTCATGTAAATATGGCGAGTATTTGCTATGAATCCCAACTGCCTGAAGCAAATCTAACACTTCGACTATGGGAGCACGACCATGTTAAGGAGGCGTGCAAGAACTCCATGTCGCTTGGAGCTTGGGTGTTCAAGCACAAGCCGAAACAGCGACTGCGCCCAGTGCATGATGAGTATGATACTTCACTTGGTTCACTGAAAATATATGGCCAAGACCAAACGGCTCTCAAACTCACCAACCGACTCAGCCAAGTTGACTGGTTACTTGGCTGCAAGCCACAGCCTACCAAGGAAAAGCTCAAGATGAGGAGTAAAGACACGCGCCTCAGAGCGTCCGGCACGGACAAGAACGTGTCTTCTGCGAAGGAATCCATATGCTCTGGTGACTTAGAGACGCGTCTCCAGCGTGCGGGCAATGAACTTAGTGCCATGCCGTGGTTTGGAATCATGTCAAATTGGGTGGGCTCCACGTGTCTTTGGCACTTCGTCCACAAGATACCGTTTGCAGATCATGAAGGCGCAAGGCGAAGATTGAAGCAGAGATCTGCGAAAGCTCGTGCAAAAGCTCAAGGTCGGCAAAACATGCGAGCTGCCTCTCACAATTCGTCCAAGCGCGCCCACCATAGAAGTGCTGAGACTCAACAAGTGGATGAACCATCGTTCGTGTCCACCGTTCGGGGCTCCCAAAATTTCATTAGAAATCTGTCGCCAACGTCGGTAATTCGCAACTTCCTCCTGACCCTCCGACAGCAGCGCATTCACAATCTCGCCACTACAGACGATGAACGCGGACTTGAGGGATATAACTGCACCGGAACAGCATGCCTGAAGCTTCAGAGCCACGCCAGGTTCGTGGATGAGGAGTGGATGTTTTTCCAGGAGGCAAACGCTCTTTTTCAACAGCGCATGACCCAAGCCTCGCTGGAGCTCGAGGCGCTGGACGCGCGGCCCTGGTACCTCCCGGATATTTGCTTCGAGCAAACGCCCCCAAATGGCTTCGCTATATGAGCGGGACAAGAGCAGGCGAGCACAGGTATCCTCAGCATTAAACGAGGCGCCAAACGACGAGCAGCCAAGCATAAAAGTAGAATGGAGTATTGTAACAAAGGTTATGTTATGCCGGAAGAAGGCAGTGCGAACATTCAAAAGCAACAAAGCAAGCTGTTCGCCTCCCGGCGGCTTAGCGACTTTTCTTGGAATTGTTCGAGTTGTCGGACCCGTTCTTTCGTTTTGTTGACTTGCCCTGTTCACGCTCGATGATTCGCATCAGACTATCACATCGACGACTGAGGTCGGTTGTGCTTCTTGACTTCAAGAACCAGTCAAACCTGAACTGCCAAGCTCGCCGAATCTCCAGCTGCAAGAGATCCCACGCACCGTATCCTAACTCTGCCATTTTACAAATGAGGAATCGGTCTTCTTCCAGTGTAAACGTCTTGCCCTTGCTTGAACCGTAATCCAGCGACAGCGTGTTCATTGGATCGGTGTATTGTGACACCTTGTCCTTCACCACTTTCTCGATGGCCTACGGATAAAACGCAAACAACTGTAAGCGACAAATACAGACTTCAAGTACACAATTTAACTTGCCAGTCGGCGTTCGATGCGCTTTTCTCCACGTTCGATCTTTTCGATGATCTTTTCCCAGCCATTCTGTGTCCACACCAGCAACAATTAAACACGCAAAATATTTCGATATGAAAATGAAGGACCGTGAATGAACGCACCAACTCCTTGTAGCGATCCCAAAACAACTTGTAATAGCGCTTGACTTCAGCTTCTGACTTTTTGGTCGAAAGTGCCACATCAGCACAAATCGCGGCCTGGGTATTGTATCAGCAGCAACAAATGCCCTAAGTCTGCATGCTGCATGGTGCAGAGCGCGAATACGGAGACAAGCCAACCTTTGCCTTGCGGCCGTGCCTCTCGCACGCAGCACAAAACTTTCGGAAGTCTGTCTTAAGCCAGGAGCCCATTCCTTCAGAAATCAAGCGTTCTCGTTCTTCTTTCTCCTCTGCAGACATCTCGATGGTCTTGGCTCGTTCCTCCATGCGCACAATTTCTTGACTCAATTCGTCAATGGACATCATTCGCTGAACAGCTTCTTCGCCAACCGCTTTCGCAGCAGCCCGTCGCTCGCGAGCTTCCTGGATACGAAGATCTTTCACAGTGCGGATGAGTGACTTCTTTTGGTTCGTCAGTTCAAATTCGCGCTGGAAAAGTTCTTTGATGCGCTCTTGGTTGAAGAACTGGAAGTCATGCATTTGAATGGACTTCGGCTTTGACTGGCGCACACTACCGCCAGAGTGACGAGCCTCCTTGGCCTGCAGTTCGCGGTAGTAGTCGCTTTCATTGTAATTTTTCTTGCGCTTGCGCTCCTGAAGAGGAACCATTGTCATAGCGGTGATGGCATCCTGTCCTTCCGGCTTTTTCGCGAAGTCTTCGTCGTTGTAGTCATAGAGTGATTTTCCACTGTTCAAAAACCATGACACACACATCAGACGCAGGCGTGGAAGGAGGCCTGTCACCAACGATGCTATACAACGTGCCTGTCCAACGAAAAGTTTGCTAGCGAGTGCTGTACATTTTCTCTCAGCTTCTCACTGAACTTCTTAGTCTTTTCTTCGCCCTTGGCCAAAATGGCATCAATGTCATCGTCCGTGATTGTTGATCCCTGAATAACGCAAAAAGGTGACGACCACGTTGGTCGGCGTCGGCGCACACGGTCAAAGTGCACTTGCCTCGGACTTGAAAACGGAGTCGGCACCGAAGCGGACCATGGCATCAAGCTCTTCTTTCGACAATTTCCGGTTTTGCTGCAACAATCGACCTTGTTGAATGACGACGGCGTCTGTGTACAGCTTGCGCTCAGCTCGCTCAATAATTTTTTGTTCCACGGAGTCCTCGGTGACAAATCGGAAAATCCGCACCTTCATGAACGGGGGTCAAATCAAGCCGGCCATCACACTTGACAGAGTTTGAACGGTAGACCTGGCCGTACCTGCTTCTTCTGGCCAATCCGATGCGCTCGATCCTGCGCCTGCAAATCTGCTTGCGGATTCCAGTCCGAATCGTACAAAATCACAACGTCGGCCGTCTGCAGGTTGATGCCCAAGCCACCTGCACGCGTTGTTAGCATGAAAACAAACTTCTTCGAGCCTGGGGCATTGAACACGTCCATTTGTTCGTCACGGTCTTCTCCTTTGGTCTGACCTGTTAATGTGCAAGCGAGAAACTGGGTTACCTCCAGCAATGCACGTTGACAAAAGCCAGCACAACGCCACTGACCGTCAATGCGGCAGAAATCGTAGCCCTTGTAAATGAAGTAATCTTCCAGAATGTCCAGCATACGTGTCATTTGGGAGAAAATGAGAACCCGAGATCCTTGAGACTGCAACTTCGGAAGCAGCTTGTCCAAGAGAACCATTTTACCGGCCGTTTCCCACAAATGTGGGCCGTCTTCGTACGGCGGTCCGGGTTCGGCGCCTTGGAACAAGTATGGGTGGTTGCAGCACTTGCGCAACTGCATCAGAATGTTCAAAAGTCGCACTTTTCCGGCGCCACCGAGCTGGTTCAGCGCCACGGTGTCTTTGCTCAGAATTTTTCGGTAGAAATACCGCTGCATTTCTGACATACCAATGTAAAGTTTGGTTTCAATTTTTGGCAGCAGAGAGTCTTCGACGTCGATCTTCAAACGGCGGAGCAAAAATGGTCTACAGTATGCAGAGCGGTGATGAACCAGAGACCGTAATTGGTGTTGAAGACTAGGCACAACTTACCTCAAAATCTTGTGTAACTTTGCAACCACATCACTCTCCTGGCCTTCGACAGCGTCATCTTGGAACCATTGATCGAACTCTTCCGACGAACCAAAAATATTGGGTAGAAGAAAGTTCAGCAACGCCCACAGTTCATGCAGGTTGTTTTGCAACGGGGTTCCCGTCAACAGCAGGCGGGCGTCAGAGTTGAACGTTCGAACGCTACGACTCAACATGGAGTTCTCGTTTTTGATACGGTGCGCTTCGTCAATGGCAATATAGCTCCACCTACCATGTACACAAGCAAGTGAGAACAGCACTTGTAGCACACAACACGGTGGGCATCATCACGCGTACTCACTTGATGCGCGAAAGCGTTTTCTGTTCTGTGGAGCACATTTCGAATGTCGTTACACACACGTCGAATGTGTCTAGTGCGAGGAGTTGTTTGCACAACACCTTGCGCGCTTCCTTGTTACCATGGAACTTGACTGTTCGGAAAATGGGACTCCACACGTGGAACTCTCTCAACCAGTTACCCAACGTGGACTTCGGTACGATGACCAAATGCTTACCCCGAATGCCGTAGGCTTCTCGAAGAAAAGTTAGGAGGGATATGGTCTGCAGCGTTTTACCGAGTCCCATTTCGTCAGCCATCACGCCGTTGATGCCCTTGATGTACAGGTTGACCATCCAGTTCAATCCTTCAAGCTGGTAGTCGCGCATTGTGCCCTTTTTCTTGGACAAAAGAAGTGGCTGCTCTGTGATGCGCACGAGGCCAGCATTGTCTCCATCGTCGCCCTTCATCTTTGCATCTTCCGCGGCCTCCGACATTCGGCCACGATGTCGTCCTTTTTTGCCACGACCCGTCGATCGCGATTTCCCCGAGTGCGTGGTGATTTCACCACCAGCAAACGTGTACGCTTGCTCTGCCAAAAACTTCAGTCGCATCTGCAATCGCTTCTCGGAAGAGAGCTCATTGCCGTCCTTGTCGGTGGTGGAAGCATTGAGTTCCCTCAACGCTGCCTGTTGCTGAGCGCGGGTGTTGTTGATCTTGCGTCGTTCCCTGTCTTGCACCTACACCAAGAAAATCCAAAACACAAAAGTCAAGCGCCAAACAAAGGCCACTGGCTCCAAAACTGTGACCGACAAACCAACCTCGTGGTCAAAACTGGCTTCGATATCCAAGGCGCGTTGCTGCTCGGCAGTGATCTGCTCCTTCTCCTCTTCGTCTTCCTCTTCATCGTCAAGTTCTTCGTCCGGATCGTCTTCCTCCACGAACACTGTCGAAGGTGACCTCGCCGCACTGCCGTCCGGGCCCTGTGCTTCCGCCTTCATCTCCGGTTTGACGTCCATCGCGGGGACGTTCGACTATCACAAGCGTTCGTAGCGCGTAATGCCCACGCACCAACTCCACAAACAAGTGTGTGAAAATTTCAAACGCTTGCAGTCGTCTTAAACTTTGGGTTTACAACACTCTGGGTGTTTCAATTCGAAATGTAGGCCGACCGATTTGTCCACGTCCGTGCAACAAGTTCCGGCACACACCCAGAGAGGACGGGACGCGTGGCACTTCATTGTCATTCGCATACTCATTCGTGTTTCCGTACCCGTGCGCAGCATCTTATCCCCGGTCTCGGCAAGCGTCACGACGTCGTTCGGAAATGAGGCACTGCAGGATTGGAACGCCGGTTCCCTTGTGTCGTCGTTGTGACGGCGACCAAACCACCACACACGGCGACCGAAACCCACGCCACAAACCGAACCAAACCTTCATCAATCTAAGACGTCCTCTCGCCGCTTCGATCGTGAAGACTTGCACTCACTTCCCCCAACCCCACCCACCGTTCACCGTTCACTCGAACTGACTGTCACGGCCTCCCTCAGAGAGCTTGAAGCCCACCATTATCGTCGGTCGGTCGCCGTCGTCGTCGTCATTGTCGTCGTCGTCGTCGTTCGTCGTTCGTCGTCGTCGTGTTGTGTGGTTGTGTGTGTGTGTGTGCGACGTCGACGTCGTCGATGGACAACAAACAAACACCTCGACAACAAACGAAACAGAGAGGGTGACTGACTGTGGGTGGGTGGTGACTGTGAGTGGGTGAGTGAGTGAGTGACGAACGGACTGACTGACTGACTGACTGTGAGAGTGAGTGAGTGAGTGAGTGAGTGAGTGAGTGAGGCGGCCTCCTCGTCTGTCTTGACTCCCACTCACTCACTGTGGGTGGCTGGCTGGCTGTGAGTGAGTTTTGAGTGAGTTTTGAGTGAGTTTTGAGTTTGAGTTTTCCCAGACACTCACTCACTCACTCACTGTGCACTTCCGGGCTCATTTCCTCATTTACTCATTTACTCATTTTCCTCATTGTCCACTTCTTCCTCGCACCTTCACTAAATCTTCCCCCCTCCACAGCCGCATTTATCATTTTCTATTCCATCAACGACCTAAACAAACAGTACTGAAATTACTGAATTCATCGAAAGGCCGCGGGTCGGCTGGCTGGCTGGCAGTCAGTCAGTCAGCGGCAGTGAGTGAGTGAGTGAGTGAGTGAGTGAGTGAGTGAGTTGGCGCGCATTTTCATTTCAATTTTGAACGAACGAACCAACGAACCAACGAACGAACGAATGAACGAACGAACGAACGAATGCTGCGTCGACACTCTGCTCGACGTGGGACTGTGGCGACGGTGCGGCTTGGCGTGCGGTGTACGGTGTACGGTGTGGCGCTCGGTGTACAGTGTACGGTGCTGGTTCGTTCATTGTTGTCGTCAGTCAACAAACAATGTGCAACAACCCTACAGGCCTACAGGTGTGTTTTGACCACACACTCCACACCCGCAGCCCGAAACCCGCAACGCACCACTCTTGTACGAATGCACTATGGCATACTCGATTATGATACCGCATCTGGAATGTTGTGACTGACAAAACAATTTTATGATACAGGAGACTGATGCGCGCTCAGGATTACAAGCCGAGGGCGTCATTGAAATCCGCCTTCAGGTCCTCAAAATCTTCCAAGCCAACGGACAGCCGCAATTCTAGGGGCGAGATTTTGTCGTCATAATGGCGGCGCCTGGTCATGCAAGCGATTGCAATCCCAAACTCAATCAACAAGTTTCCCAACGAGTTATCTCACGCGCACACACAATGGCTTGGTCAGCGCTTGAAGAACAGTCACTCACCAATCAAATAACGATTCCGTGCCGCCAAGAGAGGTGGCATACTTGAAGAGTTTAGTGCTGCGACACCATGGTAGCGCATGTCAATACGAGCAAAACTTGAACAGACACTTCTTCGACACGTACGAATTCAGTAAGCTTTCCACCTGCTCGTCGGTACGCATCGTGATGTTGATGACAGCTCCATACCCACCAGGCATCTGACGTTCAGCGATCTGCACACGCAATTCCGCCAACAGTGAATTCCACGACAAAGCTGCATTGGTGCGGACTCACGGGCCATTTGTTACCTCGTGTTGGGGATGCGATGCCAATGATGTATGCGCCACGTGAGCGACTGCTGGGTGCTCCTCCAACCAATGAGCCTGCAAGCAAGCAAGTACACAGGTATCATGTCACCCCACGACAAAACGTACTTGAAATGAAAAACGAAACGAACCAGTTTCTGTGCTGTGCTGCATTGTTGCGCCACACGAATGCCGAGTGTCCGGCAGCTACGAATAAGAAGCCACGCTTCCAGACTGCCAGGCTGGCTGCCTAAAATCGCCCGTTGATCCACAAGCGCCTGTTTTTCCTCC
>Ga0213839_1001995_pt1 | contig 12006 bp, 1 predicted proteins | sample SWPATP21_FD_160075 | JGI IMG/M metagenome (GOLD analysis project Ga0213839, IMG submission 160075) | Coastal seawater microbial communities from Marineland, Florida, United States - SWPA TP2 #1 | ecosystem: Environmental > Aquatic > Marine > Coastal | place: USA: Florida | collected 2016-08-14 | reverse complement strand
GCCAGCTCCCGCTCCCGCCCCCCCGCCGGAACCCGAGCCCGAGCCCGAGCCCGAGCCCGTGCCCGAACCCGAGCCAGTCGCAGGCGAAGGCGACCCCGACGGGGTGGCGACCGCCGAGCCCGAGCCCGTCCCCGAAGAGCTGCCCCAGCTGTCGAACCCCGCCGTGTACGTCGACGCCGACATCACGGTGGTGCTCGTCGACGAGCAGGGCCTCGACGTCGCCGCCCGCGGCACGGTGCCCGAGGGCACCTACAAGTTCATCGCGTTTTTCGAAGACAAGCAGGGAACCGAGGTCGACAGCCGCTTTCTCGCGCGGGGCACCGTGTGGGACGTGTACTGTCGTAAGAGCCGGCCAGGCCGGTGCAAGGTGACCAAGCGCTAGCGCCCCCGCCCCCGGGGGGGAGTCCACCCCATGTCCATCGCCCGTACCGCCCTTCTGCTCTTCCTGGCCGGCTGTCCCTATCTGGGGGAAGACGGCTACACCGAGAAGGTCCGCGACCTCGACGGTGACGGCTTCGTCGCCGAGCGCTTCGGGGGTCCCGACTGTCGTGACGACGACCCCACCATCGGCAACTGCGACGCCGACTCCGACGGCTACCGCGACGTACGGGCCGGAGGCGACGACTGCAACGACGACAGCGCCGCGGTGCGCCCCGACGCCGACGAGCTGTGCGACGGCGTCGACAACGACTGCGACGGCCTGGTCGACAACGACGACCCCGATGCCGCAGCCAATGCGCCGCTGATCTACCGCGACGCTGACGGCGACGGCTACGGCGACGCCGGGGTCACCCGGGGCTGGTGCGACCCCGACGAGGCGATCCCCAGCGGCTACAGCGACCGTGCCGACGACTGCAACGACTTCGACGCGTCCATCAACCCCGTCGCCACCGAGCTGTGCGACGATCTCGACCGCAACTGCGACGGCGATCCCGTGGCCGGCGCCGCCGACCTGGCGCTGTGGTTCGCCGACGACGACGGCGACGGCTTCTCGGACGAGAGCGAGCTCCTGGGGAGCTCGTGCACCCAGATCGGCGACGGCACCACCCGCCTCGGCGACTGTGACGACGACGACGCCGATCGCTTCCCGGGCAACGAGGAGACGCCCTACGACGGCGTCGACCAGGACTGCGACCTCGTCGACCTCGTCGACGTCGACGGCGACGGCGTGCCCGCGGAGCCCTTCGGCGACGACTGCGACGACAGCAACGCTGCGGTGCACGGCGCCTTCGGCCAGACCGTGCCGGCCGCTGCCGAGGCCTGCAACAGCCGCGACGACGACTGCGACGGCATCGTCGACGACGGGTTGCAGCTGCTGTACTACCCCGACACCGACGGCGATCTGCAGGGCGACGCCAGCGCCGACCCCGACATCACCTGCCTGCCCCAGGCGGGCTGGGTGGCCAATGCCAACGACTGCGACGACACCAATCCGGCCATCCGCGTGGGCGCCGCCGAGAGCTGCGACGACACCGACAACGACTGCGACGGGCTGGTCGACGAGGACGACCCCGACGTGGTCGGCCAGGTGGTGCGCTACACCGACCGCGACGGCGACGCCCAGGGCGATCCGGCGGAGGTCTACTACGGCTGCCTGATCCACCTTCCCGAGGACGGTCCCGACGGTGAGCCGCTCGTCTGGGTGACCACCGGCTTCGACTGCGACGACGACGACGCCTCGGTGGCCCCCGGTCGCGACGAGCTGTGCAACAACGTCGACGACGACTGCGACGGAACCGTCGACGAAGCCGCGATCGACGCGCTGATCTTCTACGAAGACAACGACGGCGACGGCTTCGGCAACAGCGCCGCCCCCGTGCAGACCTGCCCGCTCTTCGCCGGCGAGTACTCCCGCGTCGACGGCGACTGCAACGACGCCGACCCCGAGAGCTACCCCGGCGCTCCGGAGATCTGCGGCGACGCCTACCGGCAGGACTGCACCCTCACCGACCCCTACGACTGCGACAGCGACGGCTTCGTCGACATGGCCCACGGCGGAACCGACTGCGACGACACCGTGGCGGAGGTCTCGCCGAGCGGGCAGGAGGTCTGCGACGGCCTCGACAACGACTGCGACGGACTCACCGACGACGAAGACCCGAGCAACGACCCGTCCACGGTGGCCGACTGGTTCCAGGACGCCGACGGCGACGGCATCGCCGGCGACATCCTCGTGATCACGCAGGCCTGCGCGCCCATCCCGGGTGCCTCGACGGTCCGTGGCGACTGCGACGAGGAAGACCCCGAGACCTACCCCAACGCCCCCGAGCAGTGCGACGGTGTCGACAACGACTGCGACAGCTTCGTCGACGAGGGCGTGAGCGAGGCGCTGGCCACCAAGTGGTACCCCGACGCCGACGGCGACGGCTTCGGCAACCGCCAGTCCGCCTACGTCCACGCCCAGTGCGACGACCCCGGCGACGGCACCGTCGCCGACAACGACGACTGCGCCGACAACAATGGCAGCCGCAACCCGCTGGCGGTGGAGATCTGCGACGGCATCGACAACGACTGCGACGGCCTGGTCGACGACGCCGACGAAGACCTGGTGCCCGACAGCTACTTCGCCGACGACGACGGCGACGGCTACGGACGCGACGGCTCGGTGATCTACGCGTGTCAGCCACCCGCCGGCTACATCGCGGTCGGCGGCGACTGCGACGACGACAACCTGGCCAAGAACCCCGGCGCCACCGAGATCTGCGACGGCGGCATCGACAACGACTGCGACGGCCTGGCCGACGACAACGACCCCAGCGCCGCCGGCGACCTGGCGTGGTTCCCCGACGCCGACAACGACGGCATCGTGACGTTCACCGACGCCGACGACGACGCCGTGCCTGACGACGACGACGGCGACGGACGCTACGACGACGCCGTCTACTCCTGCACGCAGCCCAACGGCTACGACGAGCTCGTGCCCACCGTCTTCGACACCTACGGCGACCCCATCGGCTACGCCTGGGACTGCGCCGACACCGACTTCCTGGTGAGTCCGTCGGCGGCCGAGCGCTGCGACAACGTCGACAACGACTGCGACGGCCTGGTCGACGACGACGACGACAACCTGTCGTTCGCCCAGACCTGGTACCGCGACGACGACCTCGACGGCTTCGGGGGCTCCATCACCGTCGAGCAGTGTGTCGCCCCCACCGACGCGGTCTACCAGGCCCTCGGCGGCGACTGCGACGACGCCAACCCGCTGGTCTCCCCGGTGGCCCAGGAGATCTGCGACAACGGCGTCGATAACGACTGCGACGGTCTCGACGAGACGGTCGACCCCAGCGCCGCCGACACCGTGTGGTACGTCGACAACGATCTGGACGGCGTGGGCGCCGTCACCTCGGGACCCGTGGTGGAGCAATGCGAGAGCCCGGGGGTCGGCTACGCGGCGATGGCCGGCGACTGCGCCGACAACGACGAGGACAACTACCCCGGCAACATCGAGATCTGCGACAACCAGGACAACGACTGCGACGGCATGGTCGACGACCTCGACGACGACATCGAGGCGCCGTTCCGCTTCCTCGACGCCGACGGCGACGGATTCGGCAGCGATGCCGCCAAGAAGTGCCGGGTGGGCGCCGACGCGCTGGGCGACACCTACGTCAACGAGCCCGGCGACTGCGACGACGACGAGGTCACGGTCAACCCCGGGGCCGAGGAGATCTGCGACCCCGGCCAGCCCCTCGACAACGACTGCGACGGGCTCACCGAAGACGACGTGGGCGAGGTGGTGGCCACCGTCTGGTACGAAGATCTCGATGATGACGGTGTGGGCAACGCCGACGTTTTCCTCGCCCAGTGCGACCCTCCCGGCGCATTGTGGGTGCAAGACAGCAGCGGCGACTGCTCCGACGACCCGGCCCTCGACCCGTTCGCCGACCGCCGCGCCCCCGGCAACCTCGAGCTGTGCGATGCCGACGACATCGACGAAGACTGCGACGGCCTCGCCGAGAACAGCGACGACGACTCCGACGGCAAGGCCGACTACCTGCTCGACGCCGACAACGACCAGTACGTGGCGGCGGGCATCCGCGTGGCGTTCTGCGACCCGCCGGTGGGCTACGTGCTCGACGGCTCGGCCGGTATCCTCGGCCAGGACTGCGACGACACCCGCAACACGGTCTACCCCGGCGCCCCCGAGATCTGCGACGGCCAAGACAACGACTGCGACGGCGACACCGACGACGACGACAGCGTCAAGACCGATCTCGACCGCTGGTACGTCGACGACGACGGCGACGGCTACGGCGACGACGACTTGGTCACCCTCTCCTGCCTGCAGCCCGCCGGCACCGTCGCGGACGGCGGCGACTGCGCCGACACGCAAGACGACCTGCCCTTCGGCATCCTGCCCGAGGACGTGCACCCCGACGCCGAGGAGCTCTGCGACGGCGTCGACACCGACTGCGACCCGGCCACCCCCGAAGACAGCTTCGCCACCGACCGCCAGTTCGTGTGGCCCGACCAAGACAACGACGGCTTCGGCGACGCCTCGGTCAGCGCCAGCTACATCTGCTACCCCGGCCCCGGCGAGAACCTGGCCACCCAAGGGGGAGACTGTCTCGACAGCGGCTCCGACAATGGCGTTCCCGCGCAGCTGATCCAGCCGGGCCAGGTCGAGGCCTGCGACCTCGCCGACAACGACTGCGACGGGCTCGTCGACGACGACGACCCGACGCTCGACGTGAACGACCCGATGCTCAGGGTCTTCGCGCCCGATCTCGACAGCGACACCTGGCTCGACCGCTCCGAAGAAGCCGAGTTCTGTGCGGCACCGTCGGGCTGGGTGCTGGTGCAGGGTGCGCCGTCGGAAGACTGCAACGACCTCGACCCCGCCATCCACCCCACGGCCGACGAGCTGTGCGACAACCGCGACAACGACTGCGACGGTTTCGCCGACGACGACGACCCGGAAGGGCCCCTGCTCTCCGACACCACCACCTGGTACCAGGACGCCGACGATGACGGCTTCGGCACCGACCAGCCCAACGACGGCTTCAACCCCGATCGGGTGGTGCAGGCCTGCGATCAGCCCGTCGGCTACGTGTTCAACAACGGCGACTGCCGCGACGACCTGAACACCGCCCACCCGGCCGCGGTGGTCGAGTTCTGCAACGGCGTCGACGACAACTGCAACGGCGTCGAAGACGACAACGCCGTCGACACCGACGAGTTCTTCGTCGACCAGGACGGCGACGACTACGGCTCGACCTCCCTCGGAGAGTTCTGCCCCAGCGACGCACCGGGCAACGCCGTGAAGGACGACGGCGACTGCCTCGACTCCGGGTCGTTCAATGGGGTGGACGCAGCTGACGTGCATCCCACCGCCATCGAGGTGTGCAACGACGTCGACGACGACTGCAACGGCGCCACCGACGAAGACGACTTCGGCCTGATGGACACCCTCGCCACCGCCTACTTCGACCTCGACAACGACGGCTGGGGTGACGGCGACGCCGGTGTGCAGTTCTGCGACCCCGACGCCGAGCTGTTCTACGCCAGCGTCGACGGCGACTGCGACGACAGCGATCCCGGCGTCGGCGGCGACGTCACGACCTACGTCGACAGCGACGGCGACGGCTTCGGCGACCAGACCGACGGGGGCACCACGCAGACCTGCGCCAGCGGCCCCATCGTCGGTGTGACCAACAACGACGACTGCGACGACGGCGATGGCGACGTCTTCCCGGGCAGCCCCACCCCCGTCGTGATCAGCACGAGCACGGGGCTCGTCGACTTGTTCGCCAACTACGGCTTCACGTCGACCGGCAACGGCGTCTGCTCCGACATGACCGTGCTGCTCACGGCGGGCACGTTCAGCCCGCCGGGCCTCAATACATCCAACATCGACTTCCCCATCACCCTCCGTGGGTCGGGCACCGCGGCCACCATCATCAATGGCTCACTCTTCTGGGACCCCGCGCCGTCCGGCCTGGTCATCGAAGACCTCACCGTGCTGCCGTCGAACAGCAGCTACGGCATCGAGATGAACACGCAGGGCGACCTGACCCTGCGGAAGGTCACCGTGACGACGGGGGGCACCAACCGCTACGGCATCGCAGCGACCAACACCGACCTGTACCTCGAAGACGTCGTGCTGAACGGCCTGAACAGCACCAACATCATCAGCGGCCTGTCGTTCGTGACCAACGCCACCGACCGCACCCTGACCTTCGACGGACTCACCCTCAACGACGTCAGCGCCGACAACAACGACCTGATGCGCGTCGAGTCGTTCGGAGGTGGAACCCCCACGGTCGACGGCACCGACCTGCAGCTCATCGACGCCGTGAGCCCGGCAGGCCAAGCGCTGACCGTCGTGCAGGCCGACGTGACGCTGTCGAACGTGTTCACGCGGGACAGCGCTGGACTGCTCTTCGACGCCGCCGGTGGACGCAGCGTGAGCCTCGACGAGGTGGTGATGCTCGAGCCAGAGGCCAGCTTCCTGACCGCCCTGGAGGTGTTCGGCACCGGTGCCAGCGACCTCACGCTCTCGCACGTGCTCGTACGCCACCCCGACGGCAGCGGCATCGGTGTGTTCGGCAGCGGAACCGTCACCCTCGACTACCTCACCGTCGTGGGTGCCGTGGGCACCGGCCAGCGCGGCTTCGGGCTCCTCACCGACAACCCGGCGAACATCGACCTGAGCCACGCCGTGTTCCACGACAACCAGCGCGGCACCATGGGCAACATCGGGGCCGGCGTGCCGGGCCCCTATCCGTGGTCGTACAGCGTGGTCGACGACACCGGCCTGTGCACGACCGGCTGCGCCACCATCCCCCCCGACTTCATCACCTACTTCCCGACGCTCCCCACCCCGTACTGGTTCCTGGTCCCCGAACAAGGCGGCAACCTCGACGACCTCGGCGACGGCCAGCAGGTCGGGTTCACCGGGCCCGACGGCAATGGCTACTACCTCGACGACGACGGCGACGGCCTGTACGACAGCTGGGAGATCTTCTGGACCTCGCTGACCTTCGGCGCGCCGGACCTCGGCGCGATGAACGGCACCACGAACAGCGACACCGACGATCTCAACGACACCGACGAGATGCTCGTGGGTACACACCCGTTCGACGCCAACACCGACGGCGACGCCCTCGACGACTTCGATGACGGCGAGCCCCTCGACGTGGACACGCTGTGATGTCTTCCCTCCGACTCACCCTTCCCCTACTCCTGCTCGCCGGCTGTCCCTACCTGGGCGACAGCGGCTACACCGACAAGGTGCGCGACGTCGACGGTGACGGGCTCATCGCCGAGCGCTTCGGGGGGCCGGACTGCGACGACACCGACCCGAACATGGGCGACTGCGACGCCGACCAGGACGGCGTGCGCTCGGTGGAAGCGGGCGGCGAGGACTGCGACGACCGCGACGCGACGGTCTACCCGGGCGCTCCCGAGCTCTGCGACGGTGCCGACCACGACTGTGACGGGCTCGTGGGCAACGACGACGACGACGTCACCGACAACGCCCCGTTCGTCTACCCCGACGACGACGACGACGGCTTCGGGCGCGACAGCGGCGCGATCCGCTGGTGTGGTACGCCCCCCGACGGCTACGTCACCGAGCTCGAGCTGGGCGACTGCGACGACGCCGACGTCAACAAGCACCCTGGCGCCGACGAGCGCTGCGACGCCACCGACTGGGACTGTGACGGCGACCCCACCGCGGGAGCCATCGACGCCGTGGGTTGGTGGGGCGATGCCGACGGCGACGGCTACGGCGATGGCGAGGTCCTCGCGGTCCAGTGCAACCCGCCCACCAGCGACGCGGTGGTGCAGGGCCTGCTCGACTGCGCCCCCGACGACCCCACCGTCCACCCCCAGGCCGATGACATCCCCTACGACGGGATCGACCAGAACTGTGACGGGGCCGACCTCGACGACATCGACGGCGACGGGTTCCGCGGCGGGCCGCAGGGCGTCGACTGCGACGACACCTCGAGCGATGTCTCGCCGGCCCAGGTCGAGACCTGCAACGGCATCGACGACGACTGCGACGGCGCGGTCGACGACGGGGTGATCCTCACCTACTACCCCGACTACGACAGCGACGGGCACGGCGACCCCACGGGCCTCGCGGTGCAGGCGTGCGCCCCTCCGGCGCAGCACGTCGCGCTGGCCACCGACTGCGACGACACCACCGACGAGCGCGCGCCGGGCAACACCGAAGTGTGCGACGGCATCGACAACGACTGCGACGGCGACATCGACACCACGGCCATCGACCTCGTCGTTCGCTTCCCCGACGAAGACGCCGACACCTTCGGCGACCCCGATGGCCGGTGGGAGGGCTGTCTCGCCGACGTGCCGGCGGGCACCTGGCTGGAGGACGACCAGGACTGCGACGACACCAACGAGCGCGTGTTCCCCGGCGCCAGCGAGGTGTGCGACCTGCTCGACAACGACTGCAACGGCATGGTCGACGACGACGCCGACGACGCCGTGCTCGCCTACGTCGACAACGACGACGACCGCTTCGGTGACCCGCTCTCGCCGGTGATGCGGTGCACGATCGACGAAGGCTTCTCCACCCTGCCCACCGACTGCGACGACGACGACCGGGAGACCTACCCCGGGGCGCCCGAGATCTGCTACGACGGCAAGCGCCAGGACTGCAGCGCCGCGGCCGTCGACGACTGCGACGCCGACGGCACCGTCGATGCCCAGGACTGCGCGCCGGAAGACCCCGCCCGCTCGCTCACCGCCCTCGAGATCTGCGACGGCATCGACAACGACTGCGACGGCGACGTCGACAGCGACGACGACGACGTCGACCCCACCACCGCGCAGCAGTACTACCTCGACGCCGACGGCGACGGCATCACCGGCGGGGTGCAGGTGGGCGCCGTGCAGTGCGATCCGCCGGCGAGCGGCGTGGCGCTCACCGACGAGCTCGACTGCGACGACGACGACGCCGATCGCTACCCCTTCGCCGACGAGCGGTGCGACGAGGTCGACAACGACTGCGACGGCGCGGTCGACGAGGAGGCCGTCGACCCATTCCCCTGGTACGACGACCTCGACAGCGACGGCTTCGGCGCGCTGGCGTCCGACCCGGTGCTCTACCAGTGCGACGACCCTGGCCTCGGCTACGCCCCCACCGCCGACGACTGTGTCGACGGCCAGCCAGGGGTGAACCCCGGCGCCCTCGAGCTGTGTGACGGCATCGACAACGACTGCGACGGCCTGGTCGACGACCTCGACGACGACACCCAGCTCTTGCCCTGGTTCCTCGACGCCGACGGTGACGGCGTGGGCACGGGCGCGGTGGTGCTCGCCTGCTCGCCTCCAGTCGACCACGTGGCCGCCAGCGGCGACTGCGACGACACCGATCCGGAGCGTCGCCCCGGCACCGTCGAGCTGTGCGACGGCATCGACAACGACTGCGACGGCCTCACCGACTTCGACGATCCCGACATCGATGACACGATCCAGTGGCTGCCCGACGCCGACGGCGACGGCGTGGTCACCTGGACCCCCGACGACGACGACCCCACCCAGCCCCTCGATCTCGACGACGACGGCCTGTGGGACGAGGCGGTGGTCTCGTGCACCCAGCCTCCCGGGCGCGACCTGCCCAGCCGCGACGGCGACAGCCTCCTCAACGACTGCGACGACGACGACGGCACCGTGTTCCCCGGCGCCCTCGAGGTATGCGACGGCATCGACAACGACTGCGTCGACGGAGTCGACAGCGGCGCGCTGCTGATCGGGCCCGTGTGGTTCGCCGACGCCGACGACGATGGCTGGGGCGATCCCCAGTCGTCGACCCGCGCCTGCGAGCAGCCCGACGACCACGTGGTGCTCGCCGGCGACTGCGACGACGACCCGGACGCCGGCGGCTCCGCGGTCTTCCCCGGGGCCATCGAGGACTGCACCGACGGCTACGACAACGACTGTGACGGCCTCGTCGACGACGCCGACCTCGATGCCGGCGAGACCATCTGGTACTACGACGCCGACGGCGACGGCTATGGCGACCCCGTCACCGCGTCCGACCCGCAGTGCTCGCCGCCCGACGCCCCCCCCGCCCCCGGTGACTGGGTGCGCGACGGCGGCGACTGTGACGACACCCGCATCGACATCGGCCCCGGCCGGGTCGAGCTGTGCGACGGGGTCGACAACGACTGCAACGGCGACGTCGACGACGAGGACACCGGGGTCGAGGCGCCGATCCGTTTCGTGGACGACGACGGCGACGGCTACGGCAGCGAGCCGGTGCTGGCCTGTGCGGCCGGTGACGGCGTGGTCGACGAGCCCGGCGACTGCGACGACGCCGACCCCACGGTGAACCCCGCCGCCGCCGAGGTGTGCACCGACGCTGGCCAGCCGGTGGACGAGAACTGCGACGGCCTCGTCGACCAAGACCTCGCGCCGGTCTACCTCGACAGCGACGGCGACGGCTTCGGCGACGCGTCCGAGCCCCGCGCGAGCTGTGCCACGGGCCAGTCCCTCACCTGGGTGACCGACGCCACCGACTGCGACGACGCCGACGGCGACGTGAACCCCGACGCCGTCGAGATCTGCAACGTCGGCGCCCAGATCGACGACGACTGCGACGGCGTGGTGAGCCTGGCCGACCCCGATCTCGACATCTCCACGCTCACGAGCTGGGTGCCCGACCTCGACCGCGACGGCCACTACGCCACAGGGAGCACGGTGCAGGCCTGCGTGGCGCCCAGCACCTCCTGGGACGCCGACGACGGCACACTCGCCATCGACGACTGCGACGACCTGGCGGCCAACCGCTACCCCGGGGCTCCGGAGATCTGCGACACCGTCGACAACGACTGCAACGGCACTCCCGACGACATCGCCCCCAGCGCCCGCTACCGCTGGTTCCCCGACGACGACGACGACGGCTACGCCCTCGACGGCGCGACCGCGGTGTTCCTGTGCGACGCCGACCCCCCGGGCTTCGCCCGCGTGCGCGGCGACTGCGACGACGCCGCGGCCTCGATCCATCCTGGCGCCGACGAGGTCTGTGACGGCGAGGACAACGACTGCGACGGCCTGTTCGACGCCGCCGACGGCAGCCTCTCCGACGGGCTGGACGGCTTCTTCGACGTCGACATGGATCTCCACGGCGACCCCGCCCGCCCGACGCGGTACTGCGCGATCCAGCCCATGGGCTACGCCCAGGTCGGCGACGACTGCGACGACCTGAACAGCGACCGCTACCCCGGCAACGAGGAAGCGTGCGACGACGTCGACAACGACTGCTCAGGGGTAGCCGACGACAACCTGGTCTCGGACGGCGTCGACTACGTGCCCGACCGGGATGGCGACGGCGTGTACGACCTGTCCGAGGTGGTGCGGGCCTGCGACGATCCCGACAGCGAATCCCAAGGCTGGCGCAACATCGCGATCGTCAGCGGAGCTGACGACTGCAACGACCAGGATCCGCGAGTCTACGAGGGCGCCGACGAGGTGTGCGACGGCATCCGGAACGACTGCACCGCCGCCGCGCCCGACGAGGACCCCACCGACGGCGTCGCCTACTACCCCGACACCGACGGCGACCTCTTCGGCGACCCGCTCGGCTCACCTCTGTACGCATGCTCGCCGCCCGCCGATCACGTGCTCGACAACACCGACTGCGACGACAGCTCCATCAACATCCGTCCCGGGTTGCCCTTCGAGGTGTGTGGCAACAGCGACGACGAGAACTGCGATGGCGTGCTCGACGACCTGGGCGACGCCACGGTCTTGCTGTCCGACGGGACGCTCGACCACACCGACTACTGGGTGCTCGCCACGAACGATCTGGTGAACATCGACGACGACGGCGACGGCTACATCGACGTTCAATACCTACGCTCCGACCTCGAGCGCCGCTTCTCCTGCGACCCGCTGGCCGTGCCGTGGTTCGATGCGCGCGACTTCGGGGACTGCGACGACGGCAACGGCGCGGTACACCCCTACGCCGACGAGATCTGCGACGACCTCGACAACGACTGCGACGGGGCCGTCGATGCCGACGACGGCAACGTG
>Ga0213839_1001992_pt1 | contig 12022 bp, 10 predicted proteins | sample SWPATP21_FD_160075 | JGI IMG/M metagenome (GOLD analysis project Ga0213839, IMG submission 160075) | Coastal seawater microbial communities from Marineland, Florida, United States - SWPA TP2 #1 | ecosystem: Environmental > Aquatic > Marine > Coastal | place: USA: Florida | collected 2016-08-14 | reverse complement strand
CCAACCGGATTGCCGGTCGCATCGTAGTTCTGACCAAAGACGCCGTAACCACGGCCATCCTGTGCATACGAAGACCAGGTCACTACAAAGCCGCCATCTTTCAGGCCGGTAACCGCAGGCTCATACTGAATACCCTTGGTGTAGCTGTTGATCTGGAACTCACCGCCCATCGCTTCGCCGTTGGCGTCGTAACGCTGACCCCAGATACCTTCGTCACCACCATCCTGTTCGTTGGATACCCACGTGATAACAAAACCACCGTCGTGCAACGCGGTCACTTTTGGCGTGGTCTGGTTGCCATAGTCGAAGGAGTTCACCTGGAACTCATCACCTTCTTTGTTACCGTCTTTGTCAAAGCGCTGTGCGTATACAGCCCAGTCCTGGTTGCCATCCTGACGGAACGACAGCCAGGTTACGACAAAGCCTGCTTCCCCTGCACCACCACCGCCGCCACCCGACGATGGGATCAGCAGGTCAAACGCGCCCACGTCAGAATCTTCCTGCACGTGGTAAGACGTGGTGTTCACCTGGAACTCACCACCCACTCGGTTTGCATCCTGATCCAGGATCTGGGCAAAGATACCGTTGGCGTGGCCATCCTGTTCGTCGGAGGTCCAGGTAATCACGACACCACCCGCCTTAGTAGCGCTGATCGATGGCTCGTACTGTTCCGCGTAGGTCTCCGTGTTCACAATGAACTCGGCGCCGACCTTGTTGTTATTGCTATCAAACTTCTGCGCAAACACTCCCCAGCGATCGCCATCACCCACCTGAGAAGACCAGGCCACGATGTAGCCGCCATCACCGGTCGCAGCAACCACCGGTTTGCGCTGGATGCCCAGATCCGTGGTGTTGACCTTGGTTTCGGTACCCACCGGGTTATTGTTCGCGTCAAAGCGTTGCAGGTAGATATCGTCACGAATCAGCGCATCCAGACCCGCCTGGCCGTAGGAGGACCACACCACCACGTAACCACCGTCGTCCAGACGGCTCACAGACGCCTTGGCCTGGTTATTGGTTTCATAGGTATTGATGCGGAATTCGGTGCCAACGGTGAGATTGTCTTTGTCATAACGCTGGGCAAATACACCCCAACCACGGCCGTCCTGACCGTAGGAGGTCCAGGTCACCAGATAACCGCCATCGTTCATGGCAGTTACTTTGGAATCGAACTGCTGGTTGTAGTCGTCGCTGTTAACGCGGTATTCGCTTGGTGCCGCTGCTACGCCGTCTTTATCAAAACGCTGCGCGTACAAGTTGTAGTTGGTTGCGCCACCGTCATAAGCCGTCCAGCTGATGACGTAACCACCGTCATCCAGACCGGTCACATGTGGCTTGTACTGAATACCCACAGCCTGGGTGTTGATCTGGGTTTCACCACCCACGGTGTTGCCATCGGCGTCATAGCGCTGCGCAAAGATACCTTCATCGGAACCATCGGCTTCGCTATCAACCCAGGTCACCATAAAGCCGCCATCTACCAACATGGCAACCGACGGGTTGGATTGGTTATGGGCCGTTGTGGTGTTTACCTGAAACTCCGCCCCCAATTTCTGACCGGCAGCGTTGTAACGTTGCGCAAATACGCCCCAGTTGTCTCCGTCCTGTTTATAGGAGACCCATGTTGTGACAAAAGCAGTTTCAGTACTCATAAACCTGTCCCTGGAATCTGGAAGTGTGAAGAAAAAACAGAGGCGCTATAGATACGGCTTGATTGCAACAAGCGGGTTACAAAACGCCTACAAAAACGGTGTACATTAATTAAACAGGATCATAATCGAGACCAACCCAACAAGGTACTACGAGTAGTTACAGGTCGTTTATGATCAATCGTTAGCATACCCGTATAGATACTGTGTGAACTGATCCAGGTCAGCCGTTTGAAGGGGGAGGATCATCCGCTGGTGCTAGCAGCAGGGCAGGGGGACCTGGTTGCAAATTCACAATTCAACGCTAAGGTGTAGGCCTTCCGTTTTTATCTCAGCTTACCCTTAACACACCGGACACCACGAAGGACGCAGCATGTTCCGTTTCCAGCTCCGCCAGATCCCGTTCTACTTTTTACTGTTTGTCGTGACTTATCTGAGTGTCATGCCCGCCATCACCGCACCAGGCTTTGATCTCTCAGACAAAGTACTGCACTTTCTGGCGTACGGCGGGGTCGCTGGCGGTGCGTTTTTAGCTTTCCCCGGCGCCAGCTGGCGTCTGGCAATGTTTGTTGTGCTGTGGGGGATTGGCATTGAGTTGTTCCAGTGGCAAATGCCAACCCGGATGTTTGAACTACTGGATATTGCAGCTAATACCCTGGGATGCGTGGCTGGTTGGCAAGCGATGAATATGATTTATCGGGTCTGCCCACGTCTGGCAGGATAAATAAGCCTGTCGCAGGGCGGGTTGTTTCCATTGCAGACGGGACAATCTGCCCCAGCATTCTCCCAGCTGTGTCCCGTCGTTGAATAGCATATCCGAGCCAGAGGACGGCTTTCACAGGCCTTCCGCTACACTGCCCATCACGCTTATCTCAGGCTGTCTCTGAACGCCCGGCACACGCTGCACAACCCCACATGACATAAATATCATCACCACTTCTGCTTCATGTCATTTATGACATATCGGTGCACATCAGCCAGTTCTGACTCGCCCCAAATAAAATTAATTTCTTATTAGAATTCAAATAGTTATTATTTTTTATATAACTTGGCACCACCCTTGCTATCTATCTAAGCAACAGCATGTATACGATGTGAGGAAACAAGTTATGTCACACGACGAACAAGGCGTAGAAGTAATTGGTGTTATCCCATCCGTTGCAATGGTTCTGGTGGGTCTGGTTATCGCAATCCTGCCAGCACTGGTACAGGTTGGTCTACTGCTCTGATTAGGGCAAAAAAGCTCTCATTTCCTTCCCGTTCTATCACCCTGCCCAATCAGGGTTCTTCGCCGGAGTCTCGCTCCGGCTTTTTATTGCCTGCACACTTACTGATCGCCGGGAGTTATCGCAAAGACCTCGGTCTGCGGATAAAAGGCGTACCAGGCAAACCAGAACAGGTTTACGGACGGAAGTTCATTGCCTGCAGCATCATATATTTTCCCAGTCCTGGTCTTCGCATCAAAGCGTAGCTGCAGTAACTCACCGGCAAACAGATCCTCTGCCTGATCATCGTTGAGTCTGGCAAGCTCGGCAAACGGATAAGCTTTGACCTGATCTCCCAGCTTGACCCCCAACACACGCTCTTTGGGATGGTAGCGGCGACTGCTGAAAGCAACAGGAAAGTAGACGCCTTTATCCCGGGCATACTGGAAGTAGGGGTTACGGTGGTAGTCTCGCGCAAAGCCCGTGTCCCGACTAAGCACGTCGGCATTCGGATGGGTGACACGCCAATGCTTCCAAACCTCCAGGCTTAGCGGTATAGACTGCAGGCGCTCACCTTTTAATGGACCAGAAATAGCCTGCGCCCGGATTTGGGACCATAAGGAGCGTGTTTCGTGGTCATACAGCAGCACATCACTGTTATACAACAAGCCAGACACACCAAAGGTCAGATTCCGGCCGGCAACATTCGGTGAAAATGCCATTCCGCTGCCACACAGCGGGCAGTAGGTGATCAGGACAGGTTTACCAGCTACCTGGTCATTGACTACTTCATGCCAGTTAAGGATATCCAGAGGATACGCACGCTGAACGCCCTGCCAATCTAACGTCAGCACACGCGCATCGGGTTTCAGCCAGTGAGTTTGATGAGAGGAACTAAAGCTGGGATGGGTGATGGCCGGGATGCCGTCCTTTTCAGGACCGCCGGCATGAATCTCACTGGCGGGCACCAATGCATCAGAAACATTAAAGCCGTTGTAAGCTTGCACATGGGAGCGATACACCCAGACAACAAGCAAAGCCAACATGACGACTAACCAGAAACGAGACGTTCGGAAAAGCGCCATACACAATACTCAGAAACACTATGTCTGAATATTCGATCTTTTTTTGGAATTAAAATTCAATTTCAGCAGGACGCCGACAAGAAATGCACCGATTGGTGCAGATGGGGAGACTCGAACTCCCACGCCCGTGAAGGCACTAGCACCTGAAGCTAGCGTGTCTACCAATTCCACCACATCTGCGTCGGTTTGCGTATTTTTTTACCCGGTTACGCACCGGTAAATTGTAACTTTCTTGCACCAACTTCATGTTTTGGAAACATAAAGATTGGTGCAGATGGGGAGACTCGAACTCCCACGCCCGTGAAGGCACTAGCACCTGAAGCTAGCGTGTCTACCAATTCCACCACATCTGCGTCGAAAGTGGGGCGTATTCTATAGAGGCTTTTTCGGTTTGTGAAGAACTTTTTTGAAAAAAATTATATTTTTTTCTCAAGCAGTTACCCGGCCCAATACGCCCACATTAGTTGATCAGATTTCGCTCAGACAACGGCTGAACTTTTCACCGGTACCACGCAAAAATACGGCATAGCCATTCTTCTGCACACTCACATCAATTGCCAATGGATCCAGCTCCCCGGAACGGACATCCAGGCCCGAGGTAACTGCACGAATAATCGACGGTTTAAACTGAGGTTCGCTGAACACACAAGTCGCATTCTGGCTTTCCAGCGTGTTGCGGATCTCCTGCATATGCTTAGCCCCTGGCTTACGACCCGGATCAACCGTGAAATACCCCAGCTGCTTCAGGCCATAGTGACCAACAAAGTGCCCCCAGGCATCATGAAAGACAAAGAAGCCCTTATCCTGAAGAGGCTTAAAGGTTTGCTTTAGTTCCTTATCCAGGCTGAGAACCTCTGCTTCCAGACGCTGAAAGTTCGCCTTAAATTGATCAGCATGTGCAGGATAGCGGGCCGACAGTGCTTCACTCAGCTGCTTGCCGTATTTGAGACCAAAGATCGGATCTAACCAGAGGTGGGGGTCGCTATCGTGATCATGCCCGTGGTCATGTCCCGCGTGCTCTTCATGCGCATCGTGCTTTTCGTCTTCATGATGGTCGGCATGTTCTGCGTGGTCATCATGCTTTTCACCTTCATGGTGCTCGTCATGACCATGGTGTTTTTCCGTCTCATGCTCGTCATGATGGGAGGCATGTTCTTCTTTATGGTCGTCATGATCTGTATGACCGCCATGGCCCTCATGGCCCTCGTCGGCATGATCGTTTTCGGCCTCGTCAGCCATCATTGCCACAATTGGCGCAGAGGAATGACTCAACGTTTTGACCAGAAACGTCTCCAGGTCCGGGCCAACCCAAGCGACCAATCCCGCTTCATCCAGCTTTCGACGGTCAGACGGTTTCATAGAGTAGTGGTGTGGTGAAGCACCCGGTGGAATCAGGACATCAACGCGTCCGGTATCTCCCACAATATCAGCCGCCAGCAGCTGGAGCGGTTTGATGGTGGCAACAACCTTTACCTCTTCCGCCAGGGAAAGCTGGCTGAAGCACATGCCAAGAAATACAATGGAAGCTTTTAAACGCATAGTATTGGTTTGTCCTGAACAAATTTCGTTATACTATAACAAATCCAAATGGGTCTTCTCTATCATATGTGCTCAGATACCGTTGCTTTTGAAGCACACCACGACCACAACCAGTGTATCGAACAAGCGCTGACCGTCGCGCGGGAACTATGCAAAACCCGCTCCCTGCGCCTGACCCCTATCCGCGAACTGGTACTTAAGCTGGTATGGCAAAGCCATCAACCCCTGGGGGCTTACGAAATCCTGCCTGCACTCGCTGAAGCCGGCTTTAATTCAGCACCCCCTACGGTTTATCGGGCACTGGATTTCCTGCAGGAACAAGGGCTGGTTCACCGCATTGCCACACTCAACGCGTATGTCGGTTGCCCGCACCCGGACCTTACTCATCAGGGTTGCTTTCTGATCTGTCGCCACTGTAATACAGCCACAGAGATGGACAGCCAGGCTGCAGAAGCGCTGATCAGCCAACAAGCAGCAATGCTGGGCTTTACCACTGAAAAACAATCTATAGAAGTACTTGGCTGCTGCCCAAACTGTCGGGAAGACGCTAACTGATGAAATCCCACCAAGATCTGGTACGCCTGGAGCAGATAAACCTGCACTTTGGCCGTAATCACGTGCTGCAGAATATCGACATTGCTCTGCACCGTGGATGCATCACCACATTGATCGGCCCCAACGGCGCAGGTAAGACTACGCTGGTGAAAGTCGTACTGGGCCTGACAAAACCTTCCAGCGGCAATGTATGGAGAGAAAATGATCTGCGCATTGGCTATATGCCACAGAAGCTACAGATCGACCGCACCTTTCCATTGACGGTGGAACGTTTCCTGAAAACCGCCCAGTGCCGTGATAAGCAATTGATGTTAAAGGCACTTCAGGATGTCGGCGCCGAAACATTGTTACCGGAATCTATCCACAATCTCTCCGGCGGGGAGATGCAACGTGTGCTTTTAGCCCGTGCGCTATTACGTAATCCGAATCTGCTCGTACTGGATGAACCCGCTCAGGGTGTGGATATAAACGGCCAGCTGGAACTCTATGCTTTGATCTCACGTATCAGAGATCAGCGTAACTGCGGTGTGTTGATGATCAGTCACGATCTTCACTTGGTGATGTCTTCCACCGACCATGTGATCTGCATGAACCATCATATCTGTTGCTCCGGTCACCCTGAACAGGTCAGCAACGATCCATCGTTTACAGACCTGTTTGGCCAACGGGGGGCGGAGCAACTGGCGCTCTATAGCCACCATCACAACCACCGCCACAACGTACACGGTGATATTGTTCAGGACGGATGCGACCATCATGGCTGATTTTCTACTCTACGCGTTACTGGGTGGGCTGGGTGTCGCTGCCATTGCAGGACCGTTGGGCTCATTTGTGGTCTGGCGTCGTATGGCATACTTTGGCGATACCCTGGCGCATTCTGCACTGTTGGGCGTGTCGCTGGGGTTTCTGTTTGACGTAAACATGAACGTGGCAGTTATCGCCTGCTGTGTCATTCTGGCCTTACTGTTGGTCTCCCTTCAGCGTCAACATCTGGTCGCCACCGATACATTGCTGGGCATTATGGCCCACAGTGCCCTGTCTTTGGGTCTGGTTGCTATATCCCTGCTTGATAACCTCCGGGTTGACCTGATGGCTTACCTGTTCGGCGACCTGCTGGCTGTCACGCCGGAAGATCTGTACTGGATTTACGGTGGTGGGGTTCTGGTCGCTGTGTTGCTTTACAAACTCTGGGAGCCGCTGCTGGCAATCACCATCAATGAAGAGCTGGCGCATGTGGAAGGGGTACCCGTCACCGCTGTGCGGCTGGCATTGATGCTGCTGATCGCGGTAATCATTGCCGTGGCGATGAAAATCGTTGGTATTCTGCTGATCACATCGTTACTAATTATACCGGCAGCCGCAGCGCGACGGCTGTCCAGCACACCTGAACAAATGGCCATTGGTGCCGGACTGCTGGGTTGCCTGGCGATTGTGCTGGGGCTGGGCCTGTCCTACCAGTGGGATACACCGGCAGGCCCATCCGTAGTTGTCGTGGCAATGCTGGAATTTCTGCTGCTATACAGCATTCCACAGCGCCGGGTTAGCTAATCACACAGCAGGCTGATCAACGTTTCCAGAGCACGTTGATCAGCGCACCTGCCATAATCAGGCTGCCGCCCACCAGTGTCCAAATACCCGGGATTTCACTGAAGAATACCCAGCCCAGCATCACCGAAAAGATCACTTGCACGTAAGCGTAGGCCATCGCTTTGCCCGCCTTTTCGTACTGCATCGCTTTCGTCAGTCCAACCTGACCGATCTGGGTAAACACCCCCACCAGCACCAGCAACAAAACGCCATACGCATCCGGCATCACAAAATCATCCCCCAACAACACCACCGACAGGGGCAGGGCGATTAGCGGGAAGTAAAAGATGATGACCGAGCTATCCTCTTTCTGACTTAGCTGGCGCACAAAGACATAGGCCACCGCACTGCCAAACGCCCCGGCTAACGCCGCCACCACGCTCCACAACGGCAAATCCGGCAGCTGCAGGGTGGTGAACAGGTCCGGTTTTACCATCACCACCAGCCCCAGCAAGCTCAACACGATACAGATCAGCGTGGAGCGCTGAATCTTCTCTGACAAAAACAACAACGCCAGCAACGCGGTAAACAGCGGGTTCAGGTACTGCAGAATGGTCGCTTCCGCCAGTGGCAGTGTGGTGACCGAGTAATACACACAGATCAGCGCCAGCGTGCCGGAAACACCCCGCGCCAACAGCAGCATACGATGCGTGCCCCACACCGAGAGGCGTTTGCGTTTCACATCCAGATAACTGATCGCCAGCGATACCAGCGCACGGGCCGCAACAATCTCCAGGACGGGGATCCCCATACCACTAACCGCTTTGACACACACGGCCATCAAGGCAAAACCAAACGCCGAAAACAGCATATAACGCACGCTGAGCGGCACAGCATCAATAAAACTAAACATCATGAGATTCAGGTGAGAGATTAGAAGATACCCCAGTTCGGACGAACACACGGGGAAGTATCAACAACGGTGACCGTTGAGATTCTATTCTAACGACTGTTGGTGGAAATTACGATTCACGCAGGAAAGCGCCTTCAAAAACATCTCCGGCGCCAGCCCGTAAATTTTTTTGCTTACTGCAGTGCAAAATTTAGCCAAACCCTAAAAACCCTACTACTCTGAGGGTTACTTATTCGGATTCTGATCACATGACGATCAACTGTCGTCCCAGGGAGCACCTATGAATACGACACTCCGCCGTACCTCACTCAAACCGGTTCCGGCACACAGCGTATCCGATTCAGTCACGCTGGCGAACGATAAAATCGACCTGACCGGCGTAGAAGCGTTACGCATGCAAACCTTTGTTGCCGCCTCCTACCTCGAACGTAGCGTGATATTTCACATGCCAATGCTGGGCAAAGTCACCGTCCGATTGCCCTTGGATATTCCGCCGGGCGTTCAGGTGAAAGTGTTTGCTCAAACCTGTGGCACGTTAATACCCGACAGCATTCAGGTGATTATTTTCGCCAACAACACCACAGTGTGGAGCGGCTGTATCTGGCAGCGTCAGGGCGCAGGTTACTGAACTGGCGAAACATCGGGCTCCGGCGTATGTTTGAGTTATCTTCACGCACGGAGCACAGGTATGTACCAGCCAACATGTTTATACGCCCCCCTGACACTGACGGTGCTTGCCCTGTCGTCCCCTGGCCAGGCTGCGGACCTGCCATTGGAGCAGCTACAATTGCCTCCGGGCTACCAGATTGAAGTCGCCGCCCGCGTCGACAACGCCCGTCAGTTGGCTCTGGTGGGTAAAACGGACGGTCAGGGAATCTTATTTGTTGGCTCACGCCGGGCAGGTAAAGTGGTAGCACTGAGAGACAGCGACCATGATGGGATCTACGAACAGCAATACCTGATCGCCCGTGACCTGAATCTGCCCAGCGGCGTGACCGTACGTGGGCAAGACCTGTATGTCGCGGCACTGGATAAGGTCTGGCGTTACCCAAACATCGTTACCCGTCTGGATAATCCACCACAGCCGGAACTGGTGACCGACGATCTGCCCGACGATACGCACCACGGCTGGAAATACCTGCGTTTTGGCCCGGACAACTGGCTATACCTGAACATCGGCGCTCCCTGCAATATCTGCCTGTCACGGGACCCCCGCTATGCATCCATCATCCGCCTGCAACCAGACACCGGCGAACAGCAGATTGTGGCCGCCGGGGTGCGCAACAGTGTAGGTTTCACCTGGCACCCGAAAGATAACAGTCTCTGGTTCACCGACAATGGCCGCGATCATATGGGAGATGATATTCCCGATGATGAGCTCAACCGGGCCACGCAACCGGGTCAGCACTTTGGTTACCCGTTTATTCACGCCGATGGTATTTCCGATCCCCGCTACGGGCGGCAAGCCCAGGGGCCTTACACACCACCGTTGCTGGGCCTGGGAGCACATGTCGCTCCCCTGGGATTAAGTTTTTACAGCGGCACCCAATTTCCCGATACCAACCACAATACGCTGTTTATTGCTGAGCACGGTTCCTGGAACCGTAGTCTGAAAGTGGGTTACCGGGTGACACGGGTGGATACGCTGAACGGTGAAGTGATTGGCCATCAGCCCTTTATCAGCGGCTGGCTGCGCGGACAACGTCACTGGGGACGCCCGGTAGATGTGATCACCGACCATGATGGCAGCCTGTTGATCTCCGACGATTATGCCGGCGCCATCTACCGGGTGCGCTACACAGCCGATGATCAGCACTAAGTGGTTAGTGATCCACCCGCGCGCTCTCGGGCATTGAGGGCACAGGCTCCACCGGAGTCTGTGGTGGACGCATCACTTTTTTCTCCACTTCAACCAGCAGGAAGAGCAACACCGCAGCCCCGATGATACGCAACCAGGATGCCCCATCGATTGCCTCCACGCGGAAGAAGGTCTGCATCAGAGGGATGTAGGTGAAGGCCATCTGGAACACAATCACCAAACCAATGGCCATCAGGACATATCGGTTGCCCAATAATCCTTCCCGGCTCAACACAGTCTCATGCAGGTACCGGGTATTCAGCAGGTAAGCAACTTCCAGCATCACCAGCGTATTCACCGCCACGGTGCGGGCATACTCGGTGCTAGCGCCCAAGCTGATTTCGTACAGAAACAAACCAAAGGTGCCTGCCACCATCAGCAGAGAGACAAACACAATTCGCCAGGTCATAAAACGAGACAAGATCGGCGCCTTCGTATCCCGCGGTAACCGCTGCATCACACCGGCTTCGCTGGGTTCAAACGTCAGCGCCAGCGCCAGCGTAACAGCGGTAATCATATTTACCCACAGGATCTGAGCAGCCGTCACCGGCAGCATGGTGCCCAGCGCGATTGCTGCCAGTACCGTCAACGCTTCCCCCCCGTTGGTGGGCAAAATAAACAGAATGGACTTTGTAATGTTATCGAAGACGGTACGTCCCTCTTCGACAGCATGGGCAATGGAGGCAAAGTTGTCGTCTGCCAGCACCATTTCCGCGGCTTCTTTGGCGGCTTCGGTGCCTTTGACGCCCATGGCCACCCCCACGTCTGCGCGCTTCAGCGCTGGTGCATCGTTCACCCCATCACCTGTCATCGCCACTACTTTATCCTGGGCCTGCAATGCCTCCACAATACGCAGCTTATGCTCCGGGCTGGCGCGGGCAAAGACATCACAGCTCAACACAACTTTCTGCAAAGCCGCATCATCCATCTGCTCCAGTTCAGCACCGGTCAGGGCGCTCTGCTCCTTAGAGATACCCATCTGACGGGCGATAGCTGCAGCAGTTTCGGCATGGTCTCCGGTGATCATTTTGACGCTGATACCCGCCGCATGACACTGCGCAACTGCATCAATGGCCTCTTCCCGGGGCGGATCGATGATGCCGACAACACCCAGCAAGGTAAGGCCTTGCGCGACTTCATCAAAGGTCAGGGTGCTTCGTTCAGCGCTGCAGTACATGCGGGCAATGGCCAGTGTGCGTTGCCCCCGACGGGCGATCTGCCGCTGTTGATCGAGCCAGAACTCGGCATCCAGCGGTTCATCACCAGCCTGCGTGCGTTGCCACTGGCAGCGGGACAACAGGGCCTCAATCGCGCCCTTTACATACACCACACCACATCCTTCATGATCATGGTGCAGGGTCGCCATAAAGCGATGCTGGGACTCAAACGGAATCAGGTCATCCCGCGGCATCTCCAGATGGGTTTCATGGGCATCAAAACCGGCTTTCACCCCAAGCACGGTGAGCGCACCTTCAGTAGGATCACCCACCATCTGCCACTCACCTGCATTTTCGGCCAACGTAGCATCATTACAGAGTAAACCCGCCAGACAGAGGTCCTGCAGCACCGGATCACGCGCGGGTTCAACATCCACACCCTTACGCTGAAACACACCATGCGGGTTATACCCCACACCGGTCACGGTATAGTTGTTGTCACGGGTCACGATATGCGTAACGGTCATCTCATTA
>Ga0213839_1001991_pt1 | contig 12028 bp, 12 predicted proteins | sample SWPATP21_FD_160075 | JGI IMG/M metagenome (GOLD analysis project Ga0213839, IMG submission 160075) | Coastal seawater microbial communities from Marineland, Florida, United States - SWPA TP2 #1 | ecosystem: Environmental > Aquatic > Marine > Coastal | place: USA: Florida | collected 2016-08-14 | reverse complement strand
AGGCCATCGGGGGCAGCCCGTGGACCCGTCGAAACAGCCGTGTCAGCTCGCTCGCCGAGCCCCCGGCGGCCGCGGCGATGGTGGCGGCGTCGAGGGGCTCGAACAGGCGGGTCTCGATGAACAGCACGGCACGCTCGACCCGCCGCACCGACGCGCTCACCGGCACGACCACTCCCCGTAGGCCTCGAAGTACAGCCGCACCCCCTCGTCGGCGGCGAACAGCCGGTAGCGACCGATGTCGGCCGGATCCGGCAGGCGCTGGGACTGCCAGGTGGGCAGGTCCTGGAAGCGCTGCAGGAGGCGGTAGTCGAAGGTCCCGAGCAGCCAGGTGGCCACGGGGCGGAGCAGGGGAAGCTGGATCACTCTCTGGCCGTAGCGCGCGAACAGCCAGGTGTGCTCCTCGTCGATGGGGGTGACGCACACGGCGAAGGCCGCGACCCCGAAGTCGAGGATGCCGAAGCACGGGCCCCGCAGGTGCATGCTGGCCTCCAGATCCCCGAGGCTACCGCGCACGATGAGGTCGTCGCCGCGTCGCTCGGCGGTGTAGGCCGTGACCTCCGCGGACGGCACCGGGACGGTCCAGCGGTGGACGAAGGGCAGGTGATGGATGTCCGTGAGGTTCTCCATGATGCGGAGCCAGGGGACCTCGAAGGTGTCGGTGATGTCGAGCTGGGTGGGGCTGCTGGCGTCGAGGCGTTCCTGCAGGTCGTCTCCCCACGGCAGCGGACCCGGCTCGTCCTCTCCGTGCCACCACCACACCAGGCCCCGGTGTTCCCGGAGCACGAGGGGGTGCAGACGCCACGGGGACGGGTCGAGGTCCGGGTGGGCCGGGACCTCGGTGCAGACGCCGTCGGGGCCGAAGCGGAGGCCGTGGTAGGGGCACTCGAGGCAGCCGTCCACCACCCGACCGCGGGACAGCGCCGCGCCGCGGTGGGGGCAGGCGTCGAAGGAACCGTGGAGCACGGCGTCGGCGTCGCGCCACAGAACGAGGGGACGGCCGAGTCGGCGCAGGGCGACGGGGCGTGTGCGGATGACGGACGAGCGCTCGATGGCGAACCACTGATTTCGGAGCATGGGGACCTCTCATCAGATGGGTAGGTCGGTGGGGGGGGCGCGCTTTGACCGTTCCTGCGCGAACTGCGTTGGCGGCCGGGATACCGGTGACGCTGGAGAGCCCCTTGCCCGACATCCGCGTCATCCAGCCCCACGACCTCCCGCCGAGCGAGGTGCCGGAGCGACTCGCCAGCTTCGACGAGCGGCTTCGGAAGGTCGGCGCCCGTCTCGAGTGGACCGGGCCTCAGGCGGCCATCCGCGGAGTCCCCGGGGTCGGCGGCCACGTGAAGGTCACCGCCTCGGAGGTGAGCGTGCTCGTCACGGTCTCCCGCCTGGTCACGATGATGGGCCTGGACCCGAAGCGGCTGGAGCGGACGATTCGGAAGAGCCTGGCGCAGGCGCTGACGGAAAAAGGCGCTTCGTAGTCCTGTGGGACCGCGGCGCCGGCCTGCTCACCGGGCGAACACGCCGCGGCGCACGGGCTCCTTGTCGAAGGTGGCCTCCAGCGGCTCGTACCCCATCGCGGCGTCGGTGGGCTGACTCCACTTGAGCCATACCTTGCAGCCGTCGTGTGTCCAGGTCCAGCTCACGTCGAGCGAGGTGGGCTGGGGCTCGACGGGCTTGGCCATCCGCACGCTTCGGTCTGTGCAGGGCTCGCCGTAGCCGCAGAATTCCAGGATGCGTATCTGCGGGTAGTCCTCGGGCACGCTTCCCTGGTCCCGTGGCGACAGCTCGGCGATCTTCTTGAGGGTGGTGCCCGTAGCGGGCTCCATCTCCTGGAGTCCGGTGCCCGAGACGACCCGACCCGGCACCGACGCGATGTCCACGCTCATCTCGATGGGGATGGCCACCACGCCGACGATGTCCGCCAGCTGGCGAAGCAGTCCGGGGGGCTTGGGCTCGATGAAGTGTCCGGTGCGCTTCGCGGCCCACTCGCGGTCGCACTTGCCGCAGGGCGACCAGTAGACGGGCCCCTGGGTCTCGGGGGTCATGAAGGTGAAGCTGGGGCCATCCGTTCCCGGGGGCCCCCCCGTGATCGTGGAGGATGCGTTCAGGACCCGCCATTCGTTCCCATAGCCCCCCTCTTCGCCGAAGGCCTCGGGACCGACCGCCTGCACGACGAAGGTGCGTTCGGAGGCGAGGTAGGGCTCGAAGAAGCTCGACGGCAGGCGATCCTTGTCCTCCAGCTTCGCGGCGAGCTCGCAGGCCTCGCCCCAGGACTCGGTCTGGTGAAGCTGCTCGAGGCGTAGCTCGGGCTTCACGCAGGCGAGCAGGAGTAGAAACAGCGTCAAGAGCGCGCCTCCGCAGGAGAGTTTCACCGGGAGATGGGGCGACTGTGGGACTGGCTCCCCTCATGGCGCCGCCCTATGTATGGCCGAGGTCGGGTGGGCGCACGTGGAGTGCGCCGCGAGCTTCTCGGGAGGGACGATGTGGCCGTTCGGGGGGGCGCGCCCCAAGCGACGAGAGATCGACGCCTTCCGCGCCTATGCGGTGGCGCTCGTGGAGCGACACACGGGTAGCACCGACGCGGTCTTCCTGGAGCGCGAAGGCTCCGTCCGACCCTACATACGGGAGGGGACGGTCGACTACCCCCTGAACGACGCCACCTGGAAGGCCATCCAGGACACCGCCCGGGACAAGGCGGTGGCGACGCCTTCCACGGCGATGGAGCGCCCGGTGGACGCGTGGTGCGCCCTGATCGAGGCGCAGCTCCTCGACCAGGGTGCTGAAGTCCGGGTCGAAGGACGCGGCACGCAGGGGTGCCAGGTGAGCCGGGTGATGCGCGTCGTCGACGGTACGCCGGGTCCCAACGAGGTGGCCGCATCCGAGGTTGGCGCCGGTGTCGGGCTGGTTCTCATTCGGTACTTTCCCGGCGACACGGCCTTGGAGCGCGCGCTGGCGTTCCTCGTGGAGAGGCCGGCATCCATCGCTCTGACGACCTTCCTCGTGCGGAGGCCGTCATCCATCGCGCCCACGACCTACTTGGCCCGTCGCCTGGAGCGTGGGGCCGGCTGGGCCGACTGGTGGTCGTTCGGCTCCGGCGCGGACGCCCTGCAGGCGGTGCGCATCAGCAGTCTTCCCCATGAGGAGAGCGAGGGCGTGGCCGGCGACTACGCCCGGAGGCTTCAGCTCGTGGTCCGCGCGGACTACTACATCACCAACGGAGGAATGCAGGCGCTCTGCGACGAGTGGTCCTGGTTCCGCGAGCCTGGGCACTGCGATGCCCTGCTCGAGCACTACCGGAGCTTCGGGCTCGACCACCACGCGCAGGCCATCGAGCTGCACCACGGAGACACGGGCAGCCCCGTCCAACGGCCCCTATCCGGCGAGGGCTCCCCGGAGCGGATGTACGCCGCCTCGTGCGTCGCGGACGCCTTGGTGACGCACTGGCGCCAGGTGCCACCCCCCTTCGAGCCGCTTCGCCTACCCCCCACCCTTCGCACCGAGCTGCCCCCCGGAGCGAATCCGACGGTCATGGCGTGTTGGGTGGACGACCACGGGGGCTACGCGCCGGTCAAGGAGGATGGGATCGACTACCTCGCTCCATCGCCGCGCCTGCTGTCTCGGCTCGGGGAGCTCCTGGAGCATCCAGCGTTGTGCAGGGTCTCGCGGCTCACCCTCGAGCTGGACGGCGGCGAGTTGTGTTGGGAGGGGCTCGTTGGTCACGCCCCGCTGCGTCAGCTGACGCTGCTGAAGACGACTCTCGAGGCGCCCATCCCGCCGCTGCCCGCCATCGAGGAGCTGGACCTGACGGGCTGTGTCGTGCACGACGATGCCCTCATCCAGCTCGTGGGCGCTGCCCCGGGCCTGCGTATGCTGCATCTGCCCGACGGACCCATCAGCGGCGCCGCCCTCGACGCCGTGCTCTCGCTCCCGGAGCTCCACACCCTGCGGGTTCGCGGTCTGTCCCCCGATCATGAGGAGCAGGTCCGTCAGCGCGTGGAGACGGCGCTGCTGGAGTGACGTCCTCTCCCGCCTGCCCTCGCGCTGGGTAGGGAGGATGCGTACCTGATCGCCTCTCCATGGTGTGCTCGTGGCGGTTAGTGAATGCATGTTCATTAACCATGGGGGCGTCGTGCGGGTGCTCGTGACCGGCTCGACAGGCAATGTGGGTACTCATGTCGTAGGGTCTCTGGTGGATCTCGGGGTCGACACCGTGGCGGCCATCCGCCCCGGCGCCGACCCACACCCCCTCGTGCCCTCCGTGCCGCTGGACTTCCTCGACCCGACGACGTGGCCCGCCGCGCTGGAGGGGGTCGACGGCCTCTTCCTCCTCCGCCCTCCGGCCATCTCCGACGTCGGCCCCACGCTCAACGCCCTGGTCGACTCAGGCCGCGACGCACTGCAGCAGGTCGTCTTCCTGTCGGTGGCGGGTGCGGAGAAGAACGCCGTGATCCCCCACGCCAAGGTCGAGAAGCACCTCCGGTCGGCGGGGATCCCCTGGACCTTCCTGCGGGCCAGCTTCTTCGGGCAGAACCTGTGCGGCGCCTACCGTCAGGACATCCGCGACGACGACCGCATCTACGTCCCCGCCGGCCACGCGCCGGTGTCGTGGGTCGACACGCGGGACCTGGGCGAGGCTGCTGCGCGGGCCTTCCTCCGCGCCGACGCCCGCAACGCGGGGTGGACCCTCACGGGTCGGGAGACCCGCACCTTCGACGAGGTGGCCGAGCTGCTCGGCCAGCACCTCGGGCGCCCGATCCGCTACGAAGCCGCGAGCGTCCCCGCCTACCTCCACCACCTCCGCATGACCCGCGGCCTGGACTGGGCCCCGGCGCTCGTCTACACGGTGCTCCACACCGCCATCCGCTTCGGCGCGGAGAGCCGCATCGACCCCACCCTCGAGACCGTCCTGGGTCGCCCCCCCCGTACGATCGAGGACACCATCCGCGACCACCTCGACCTGTGGAGGCGCTGAATCGCCCGGCCCCGCACCATCTCCGACGTCGACGCCCTCGACCTCGCCCGTGACTGCATCGTGGAGCACGGCCCCGGCGTGACCCTGGCGGTGCTGTCCAGGGCCGTCGGCCTGTCGCCCCCGGCCCTGCTCAAGCGCTTCGGCTCCAAGGAGAGGCTGCTGTTCCGTGCGCTGCTCCCGAGGAGGCCCCCACGCTGGGCCCACACCCTCGCCCAGCCCCCCGGGCCCGATCCGAAGGCGGAGCTGGCTCGGGTCCTCGTGGAGCTGTGCGAGGGCTTCGAGCAGGTCGGGCCCGCGTTCGCCGCCCTGCGCATGAGCGCGGTGGACGTGTCCGAGGTGTTCCCGCGAGACCAGCCGGGTCCGTCGGTCCTGGTGCGAAGGCAGCTCACCGACTGGCTGGAGCGTGCGGGTGCCACCGGGGATGTGGGCTGCCGCGCCGATGCGGCCGTGGGGGCCGCAGAGGCCCGGGGCTTCCTGCGCTGGGTGAGCCCGCAGCTGGTGGACCCATCGACGGACGCTGCGTGGGCCGAGGCTCTCGCGGCTCTGTGCCTGGGCGGCTGAACCCGCCGGCGGTCAGCGGTCCTTCGCGCCGGGAACCAGACCGTCGAGGGCGGCGGAGACGACCCGAAGGCTGGCCTCCGAGGCACCCCCGTCGTTGTAGTTGGCGGCCTGGACGACCACCACGGTGTCCAGCTCGTCGAGGAGCACCACGAGGTTGCCGCCGTTGCCCATCATCGACCAGCCGGGCTCGGTCCCCCGGGGCGAGCGCACCAGCCCGGCCCAGAACAGGTAGCCGTAGTAGGCGTGGGGACCCAGCTGTCGCCAGGGCCGGAGCATCTCCTTCGTCCAGGACGCCGGAAGTACCTGGGCATCACCGTGGCGCCCGCGCTCCAGCACCAGGCGGCCGATGCGGGCCAGGTCCTCGGCCCCGATCTCCAGCTGCCCCCCGGACTGCACCTCGCCGCTCCGCGACCGACGCCACACCACCGGGCCGACGCCGATGGGGTCGAACAGACGTCGCTGGACGTAGGCGTCGAAGGGCTCCCCGGTGACCTCCTGCACCACCTGGCCCAGCAGGAAGACGCCCGCGGTGCAGTAGGCGAAGCGACCGCGCCCGTCGGCATCCCGCTCGTAGGCTGGGTCCAGGGGGAGCGACAGCACGAAGTCCCGCCAGCTCCGTCGTCGGTACATCCGCTCCTCGAAGCCGGGGGAGCGACGGCCCTCCCAGTCGTTGCAGTCCAGGGCCGACGACATGGTGAGCAGGTCGCGCACGGTGATGTCGTCGTGGTCCCCTCCGCCCGCCCCCAGCAGGGGCCACACCGGCTCCTCGACCGAGGCGAGGGCACCGTCGGCGATGGCCGCGCCCACCGCCAGGGCGGTGATGGACTTGCCGGCCGAGCGGATGTCGTGGAGCCCGGGGATGGCGTCACGTTTGCGCCCACGGGTGTGGCCCGGCTCCACCTGGCGCCGGTACACCACCGACCCCTCGTGCTCCACGACCACGGCGACGATGCCGGGCGTGCGCTCGATGGTGGCGTCGAGCACGTCCGGCTCGAAGGCAAGGGCCAGGCCGAGGAACAGGAGCACGGCAGTCACTGCACCTGGAGGTGGTCGGTGTCGGTGGTGCGGCCCCCGTCGCCCTCGCCCTTCAGGGCCAGCCGGAAGAACGCCGCGAGCTCCTCCTTCAGCAGCTCCTCCGAGCGCTCCAGCTCGAGGAAGGTGGTGGTGTCGCAGCCCTCCAGGTCGGCGACCACCGGCGCGCCCGGGCAGCCGTCGACGGCGAGCTGCTCGGCCTGGCCCAGCAGCACGGGGTTGACGTCGTCGCGCTCGGAGAGCTGCTCCACGATGCCGCCGAGGTCGAGGGCGCACAGGTCGGAGAAGGCGAGGTGACCCGCGCCGAGGATCTCCAGGTAGGCGCCGGTGGCGCTGGCCCCGTGGGCGTCGAGGCTCGTCGAGGCCGGCACGATGCCGTCGCAGGTGCCCGCCCAGCGCTGCACCGCCACGTCGGCGCGGGTGATGGCTCCACCTCCGGCCATGGGCGCCAGGGCGGTGAAGCGGAGGTCGTCGTTGCCCACGGTGACGGTGCTGCCGCCGCCAGCGGAGTGGCCGAAGAGGCCGTAGCCGGGACTCGGGTCGATGGGCAGACCGTCGGCGCCGTCGTCGAGCCAGTCGGCGATCGCCGTCAGGTCGGGCGGGGCAGGGTCGTCGAAGGAGAGGTCGCAGCCGTCTTCGGCGGGGTCGGTGAACACGCAGGGCACGAAGTCCATCAGGGAGCGGCCCCGATGGTCGGTGGCGAGCACCACGAATCCCTCGGCGGCCAGGTGGGTGGTGAGGGTGACGGACTGCTGCCGGGTGCCTCCGAAGCCGTGGCTGAACACGATGGCCGGATGGGGGCCGCCCCGCACGGCGGCGTCGCGGACCGCAGGGGTGGGGATGCGGGCCAGCTCCGGGTTCCCCAGGCGGTCGAGGATGCTGGCCGACAGCGCGTCCTCGAAGGCCACCTCCTCGGTGGGCGCATCCGCGGCGACGGAGGCCGGGTACCACACCTCCACGTCGAGCCCGCCGACGTCGACGGTCATCACGCCGACCGACTCCACGGCGGCCGGCTCGTCCAGGCCGTCGGGAGCGCTGGCGCACGCGACGGCCAGACACAGGATGGACGGGACGCGATGGTTCATGGTGCCGACGTATCGTCCGGCAGCCCCGTCGGTGGACGCCCGAGCGGTGGAGGGGGAGGCTATGCTCCTCGTCGTGCAGCGGGGCCGCCAGGACACGGGGAGGATGCGGGGCGTGTGCGGGTGGCTCGCCGCGGCCCTCCTGGCGTCCTGCGCCCCCTACGAGGCACCGTGTGAGGTGTTGGATCACCGCGTGGACCTGGTCCGCGGGTTCACCGCCGATCTGCAGGTGTCGGGGCACGGAGAGGTCTGGGCGACCGGCTGGTTCGACGAGGAGGACGTGGAGGGGGACGCCTCCACCCGGCTGGCGGGGGTGGCGACCTTCACCCCCGATGGCGAGCTGCTGAGGGAGCTCGCCATTCCGGTGCCGGTGCTCCCGACCGACGTGCTCGGCTCCCGCAGCGCGCTGCAGTGGGCCTGGACCGGGGAGCACATCGTGTCCATGCGACGGAGCACGGAGCTGCTTCCCCCGGACGACGACGGGGAGCACCTGCGCACCAGCCTGAGGCTCCGCGTCGTGCATCCCGACGGCACGGCGGACCCGCCGGTCGAGCTGGCACCGTCGGCCTGCATCGACTGCCAGCTGAGCTGGGAGATGCGGGCGATGGAGGGCCGCGTCGCGGTCGTGCTGTCCCAGCAGCCGCTGACGAAGGACGTGGAGGAGCCCGTGCTCGAGGCGCCCATCCGTGGGCTCTGGCTCGACCCCGTCGGCGTCGTGCTGGGGGACGAGGAGCTCCCCCTCGAGCCCTCGCTGGAGGGCCTCGGGCGCTTCGACGTGGATGCCCAGGGCCTGGGCTTCTGGCTGCGCACGCCCGACGGCGTGGTGTTGTTGGATCGGGAGGCACGGATGATCGCGGGCCCCTTCGAGGCCGGGGACGGCGGCCCCACCCCCATGGACGTCGACGGCCAGGAGGTCCACGGCGCCTGGAGCGACGACCGCGACAACGTCCTGTACGGCTCCTTCGGGCTGGGCGGCGCTCCCCGCGGCGCCGAGGAGCGCATCTCCCGGGGGCTGGCTCAGGCCGTCCGATGGGGGCGGCCGGGCCTGGGCATCGTGCTCCGCGACGACTTCGAGGCCTTCTTCGCCCTGTCGGTGGACGGAGAGAAGGTCGGCGGAGACGTGCTGCTCCCCGGCATCTCCGGAGGTTGGCCCTCGGTCGGTGGGCTCTTCGTCGACGGCGCCAGCGACTTCGACCTCTTCCTGGCGGACACGAACCAGGTGGACCGACTCGGGCTCACCTGTGGGCCCTAGCCTGTCCGCATGGCTCGCTGCGACCGGCGTCGCCGAGGCCGCCGAGCCTCCGCCGGAGAACCCCTACGTCTTCGTGACGGATGGCGCGATCGGCATGGAGCCGGGCGTACGGACCGCGAATGCCGTGAGCAAGGTGGTCCTCGCCGCCGACGACGTGCTCGCGGAGGCGGTGCGGCTCGACGAGTCCCGTCCGGCGGGCAAGGCCGTCGGCATCGCTGGGCGCGTGGCGAAGGGGGCCCTGCTCGACGTGCCGCTGGTCCTCGTGCAGGTGTCCGCCGTGCACGAGCTGCTCGGCCACGGCGCTCGGGCCCGGGAGCTGGACCTGGATCCGACCTACACCTTCCGGCTGGTTCCCCCGTATCGGGGTCTGTTCTCCGGCCCGGAGGAGGAGGACGAGGTGGTGCGCATCGCAACGACTTCGTACGAGGAGAGTGCTGTTATCGACGAGGATATCGCGGTGGAGCTTGCGGGCTTCGAGGCCAGCGCTGCGTCCGTGTGGTGGATGCAGGCCGGCATCGCGCAGCGGGATGGCTGGATGCACGTCCGAGACCTCCTCGTGTACGGGGCCTACCGGCTCGACCATGTCAGCACGCTGGCGGTAAACCAGGGTGGACCCTTCGATCCGGCCACGTCCAACGATGTGGAGGCCTACCTGACCACGCTGCAGATGCGGACCAACCGCTGGCGCTCGGAGGACCGCGAGGCCATGGGCCGCAACCTGCAGCTGGGCTACCTCGTCGGGCTCGCCGACCCGCTCCTCTGGACGACGGCCTACCACGCGGTGGTCACGCACGGCGTTCATGGCCGCCGGCAGGCTCGGGTGGCGATGCCCCGGGTCGGGGGCTGGTCGCTGCTTCCGGCGCTGCGCTACAGCCTCACGCCCTTCGGCCCCGAGCACGGCGTCGACCTGTTCGCGCGGCGGGGGGAGCCTCTGTACAACCTCTACGCGCGGGCCGCCACGGGGGGCGTCCTGCGGTCCTACGGCGTCGGTGGGCGGGCCTTCGGGCTCCCCGTGGGCGACGGGCGACGGCTCGGAGGCGAGGTGGATCTGTGGTGGCAGCCCGACCTGATGTTCGAGCGGCTGCAGGCCTACGACCGACCCCAGCAGCTGGGCGCCCAGCTGGGCCTCCACGTGGACTGGCCCATCGCCGAGCGGGTGGGGCTGGTGGGCAAGCTGGCCTACAAGACGGAGGGCTACGTCCTGGCTCAGCCTCTGGGGGCCGGTCCCGTGGGCTACCTCGGCCTGTCGGTGGCTCCACGCTGAGGAGTTCGCAGCCATGGGGCCCCGCTCCCGACCCGCGCGGCGCCACGGGGGCCTGCAGCGCCGGTCCATGTGCCCTTGCCGTAGCCCGAAGTCTGAAGCCTCGCGCCACGGCCAGCGCACATCTGACGAGGGACGTCGATGCGTCCCACGAGCCTACGGTGCGAAGCTGCCGCTGCCGAAGTCGATGGCGAAGTCGACGCACCAGATGCTGACGCTGTCGGCGTCGTCCCAGGTCATCCCGGCGGGAAGATCGGCCAGCACGGTGTCTCCGCTGTAGCCTCCCCGGCGCACGAGGTCGTCGGTCATCGGGAAGCCGTTGTCGTAGTCGCCGCCCACGGCACCGTAGAGGCGGACGTCGATTCCCTGACCGTCGTAGTCGAAGTCGGTGATCTCCGCCGTGCAGTCGTCGAGGATGGTGACGGTGCCGCTGACCCCGTGCTGGAGCGTGGAGAGCTCGGCGGTCCAACCGATCATGGCATGGTCGGCGCTGCAGCCTGTCGTGTCGGTGTCCGCGTCTGCGTCCGTGTCAGCGTCCGCGTCCGCGTCGGCGTCCGCATCGGCGTCCGCGTCCGCATCGGCGTCCGCGTCCGCATCGGCGTCGGCGTCGGCGTCGGCATCGGTGTCGGCGTCCGCGGCACCGCCGGTGTCGAAGACGTCCGTCTCCTCACCGTCTCCGCTGCAGGCCACCGCCATCCACATCACCACAAGGAACCGAGCGTTCATCCGTACCTCCGATGCGCTCTATGGGCCGACGGAGGGTCCGGTTACATCGATTCGGTGCCCGCACGCAGGAGGCGGGCGCCCAGGCGATGCAGTGCCTCCCGCATCTGGGGGGGCTCGACCTCGAGGATGTCGCATCCCAGCATCGCCAGCCATGGCGCGATTCGGTCGTGGTCGTCGCCGGAGGTGTCGAGCCAGCAGGCGTCGGGCCCATCCGCCACCACCGCGCCGTAGGGGCCGATCTGGCGACGGATGGCGTCGGCGGGCGCCGCGAGTCGGACCCGTACCCGGTGGGTGTAGGCGTCGGTGGTGAGGCGACGGGTGACCCACGAGGCCAGGTCTGTGTCGGGAGGCTCCCTCGGGGCCAGGCGGGTCGTCGGGCGCACGCTGTCCCGCTGGATCCGGTCGACCCGGAAGGTACGCCAGTCCCGGCGGTCCAGGTCCCAGGCGACCACGTACCAGCGCACCTCCGCATGGACGAGGCCGACGGGGTGCAGTCGACGATGACTCGAGGCGCGACGGGGCGGGGCGTAGTCGAGCTCGACGCCGGTGCTGTCGCGGCAGGCTGCGGCCAGGGACATGAGCACGTGAGCGTCGACGCCGTCTTGGGTAGGGGGGAGGCCCACGGCGGTGGTGGCCATGTCCGAGAGCCGACGTCGCAGGGTCTTCGGGAGCACCCGCTCCAGCTTGGCGAGGGCGGACAGCGAGGCGTCGCCGAGGCCCCGGACGGACCCGGTGGCCGCAGCCCGTAGACCGACGGCGACAGCGACGGCCTCGTCGCTGGTGAGGGGCAGGGGAGGCAGGTCCTCGCCGGCCCCCAGGGCGTAGCCCCCGCCGACGCCGGGCGAGGCCTCGACGGGGTAGCCGAGATCCCTCAGCCGCTGCACGTCGCGACGCACACAGCGAGGGGTGACGCCGAGGGCCTCGGACAGCTCGGCACCGGTCCAGAAGCGGCGCTCGTGGAGGTGCTGGAGGAGCCTGAGGACGCGGGCGGTGGTGTCCATGTCGACCTGCGGGCGGGGGTTCGCGGTGCTGGGACCTTTTTCGTCGAACAAGGAACGATTCGGTCCGCCATCGAGCCTACCTTGCCATCGACGGGGCGGATGCGTCCCGAGGAGGTCGAGATGGCGAAGACGTGGACGAAG
>Ga0213839_1001988_pt1 | contig 12036 bp, 7 predicted proteins | sample SWPATP21_FD_160075 | JGI IMG/M metagenome (GOLD analysis project Ga0213839, IMG submission 160075) | Coastal seawater microbial communities from Marineland, Florida, United States - SWPA TP2 #1 | ecosystem: Environmental > Aquatic > Marine > Coastal | place: USA: Florida | collected 2016-08-14 | reverse complement strand
GCGCCGCGCGGCTGGCCCCCCGTGGCGCCCATCGGCAGCGGCCCGACACGCAGGTGATCGAGCGGCCGGGCTGGTACCAGGTGGTCACGCCGTCCGACCCCAGCGGCGCGCTCAACGAGGTGCTGTGGAGCGACTTGCCCGACGGCCCCGACGACCCGGTCGACGAGCGCATCGCTTCGGTCATCCACGGCTACGGCCGGCTGGGGGTGGCGTTCAAGTGGTGCGTGTGGCCCTGGTCACGCCCCGCCGACCTGGCCGAGCGGCTGACCGCGCACCGCCTGACCAGCTGGAGCGCTCGGGGCATGACGATCGACACCGGCGCGCCGTTCACGCCCGGGGACACCGTGGTGACCGAGGTAAGCGACGAGGTCGGAGACTTCGCGGCCGTGTGGTCCGAGGGCTGGGGAGAGCCGCTTGACTCCGCCCGTGCCGACGCCGAGCGCATGGCCGACGATCCACGTCAGCACCTGTTCGTCGCCTGGTGTGACGGCGAGCCGGCCGGGGTGGCCACCACCCTCGACCAGCCCGACGCCGGCTACCTTCAGGGCGCGGTGGTGCTGCCACGCTTTCGTGGTCGCGGCGCCTACCGGTCGCTGATCGCCGCCCGGCTTCGTCAGCTCGCGGCCCGGGGCGTCACGCTGGCCACCACCCACGCCCGCGAGGCGACCTCGGCGCCCATCCTCGCGCGCCTCGGCTTCCGCACCGAGTTCCGCTACCAGGTCTTCCGCGGAACCCCGTGAACCGGGCGCCGTCACTCGTCGAGCAAGGCATCCATCCGGCGACCCACCTCCTCGGCGATCGACGCGGCGTACTCCGGCGTGAGGTGGTTGGTGTCGCGGTAGACGAAGACGTTGCCGATCACCGGCTGGCACACCCCCTTGGGACACACGGCGTCGGTGAGATCGAGGAGCTCGGCGTGCTCGGACCCCCGCGCCGCTCGGAGGACCGGGTCGATCGTGTCGTCGAGGGACGAGATGGGCACCCTGCAGCTCCGACCGGCGAGGTGGCACTCCACGGGGTCGGTCTTCCAGCGGGGAATGTCGGGAATCACCAGCACGGTGGCGCCGGTGGCCGCCAGGCGCTCCCACAGCTCCTGGTGCGCTGTGCGGTTCGCCTTCGCGGCCTTGCGCCCCTTGCCGACGTCCCACCGACGCTGCCGACGGGACTGCCCCAGGATCACGATCTCCGGGGGATCTGCCTCGAAGGCCTGCAGCACCCGGTCGCTCCACCGACGACAGGTCTCGAACGGCTCGCCTTCTCGCTCGACGTCGTACAGCGACAGCCCGCAGGCCATCTTGGCGTCGACCCACAGCGACCAGCCGCGGGCGTCGGCGAGGGCGGTGAAGGCCTCCTGCCAGTGCTGGGCGTGAGAGTCGCCGATGAGCCACACCCGGCGCCCCGTGGGATGGCCCAGCCGCTGGTGGACACGCTTCGACGAGGTGTAGCTGACCAGGTAGTCGCGGTGCCGTGGCTCCCGGATCAAGGTGGGCCCGGGGAGGGGGTCGGCCGGTGGCGGCGCCGGCGTACCGAAGAGCACCGCCCCGCCGGGGTGCAGCTCCGACAGCTCAACCTCGACAGAGGAGCCGAAGTGCACATAGGTGACCGTCGCGACGGAGAGCGGCACGAGGCTGGCCAGGAGCATCGCGGGAGCCCCGGGCACCCCAGGGCCCGCGTGGCGGAAGCGCTGCTCGACGAACCGGTAGGACAGCTCGGAGAGCCCCACCGTGGCCGCCGCGACGGCGACCGTTGCCGTCAGACCCAGCTCGCCCCCCCACGCACGCCACACCACGACCAGCGGCCAGTGCCACAGGTAGATGGAGTAGGAGCGGTCGCCGATCCACCGCAACGCACGGGACGACAGCACACGCCCGCCCAGCCCCTCCCCCTGGGCGACGAGCACCGCGGCGCTGCCGAGGGTGGGCAGCAGCGCGATCCAGCCCGGGAACGGGTCGTGGGGGTGGATGACGAACGCCGAGACCCCGATGGCGGCGACGCCGAGCCCCCCCCACACCGGCTTGCGCGGCACGGCGGTGAGGCCTGCGAGCAAGCCGCCGAGGGCCAGCTCCCACACGCGGGTGGTCGACACGAAGTAGCCGGCGGGGGTGTCGGAGAGCAGGACGCTCGCCGCCAGGGAGGCGACGAACACCCCCGCCATCAGCGCCCGAGGCCCCGCGCGACCCAGGCGGTGGGCCACCAGCAGCAACAGGGGACTGACCAGGTAGAACTGCTCCTCGATCGACAGCGACCAGAAGTGCTGCAGCGGGCTCGGAGCCGTGTCGATGGCGTGGTAGTCGACGCTGCGGGCCGCGAGGTTCCAGTTCTCGACGTAGAGCACACTGCCCACGACGTCGAGGGCGATGGAGCGCCAGCGGGTGGCGGGCAGCAGCAGCGGGGTGCAGAGCGCCACGGCGAGCAGCACGGTGGTGGCGGCAGGGAGCAGGCGGCGAATGCGCCGGGCGTAGAACCGGGCGAAGTCGATGCGCCCGGCGCGGGTGAGCTCGCGGAGCAGCAGTCCCACCACGAGATAGCCCGAGACCACGAAGAACACGTCGACGCCGACGAAGCCGCCGGGCACCAGCGCAGGCCAGGTGTGGAACAAGAAGACCAGGGCCACCGCGACGCCGCGCAGGCCCTGCACGTCGGTGCGGAATGTCGCTGTGCGGTCACCGGTCGCCATGGCGCGCGCCCCTAACGGCCGGGCGAAGGCTCAGCCCCCGAGGCAGTCGAGATCAGCGGCGAGCTGGGCAGCGTCGGGCCCGGTGACCACGCAGCTCCCTTCGCTGCCCTGCACCACCTCCCACACCCAGGTGACCTCGGCGCAGCTCGCCACGGTGGACTCGGCGGTGACCAACTGCAGCGGCTCACCGGTGCGCACGACGAAGTCGATCGGGGTGCCCTCCTCGCCGTCGAGCCACGGTGTCACCAGCGCCTGGTCGGGCTGACCGGAGAACTCCATCGCCACCACCGCCAGGTCGTCTTCGCAGCCCGCCTGCTGCCCCCCGATGGCCGATCGCAGCTCGGCCACGTCGACCCGGACCATCACCGACTCCACGCCTTCGAGCTCCGGAACGACCTCGGTGGGCGTGTCGGTGGCGTCGGTGGTGTCGGTGGAGGTGGTGGGCGCAGGGGTGGTGGGTGCCGGGGTGGACGGCGTGCCTTCCCCCGGAGCATGCGTCGTCGCGGACTCGGGCGCGCACGCCATCGCCAGGATGAGCAGGATCATGGGCACCTCTTGTGTTCGATGGAGAGCTGCGAGAAGCCCGGCATGTAGGCGCGCCGGATGTCATTGCTTGCGGTTCCGGGCGTGCGCGGCGTGGCGTAGAAGACCGCATAGTTGCTGCCGTCGCGCTGCACGTCGAGGTGCCGCATCTCGTTGTCACCGGCCGACACCTGCAGGTAGGGCGAGGCCGCCGGCTCGGTGAAGGTGACGAGATCGGTGCTGGTGAACAGGCCCATCGAGGCGTCGACCACGAACGGATAGCTGTCGAGCTCACGCCCGCCGGTGAACAGCAGGTAGTCGACGCTCGGCGCGGTGCCCTCGCAGTTCAAGCTCGGGCTGTACAGCTCGTCGGTGTCCCAGCCCGACCCGTCGCCGAGGGACACGGCGGGCGACCCCGGGATGCCGAAGTCGGTGGTGAAGGCCGAGCTGGCGATGTAGAGGTCGGGCTTCTGGGCATAGGCCATGTGGTACTCGCCGTCGGCGAAGATCACCGACGGATAGCCCATGTCTTGCGCCACTTCTTCGAGCACGGGCTCGGTGCTCACGGCCGTGGTGACGGTGTAGACGAGAGGGTCGACGAACGTCGGGCCCGACCCGCTGTTCACCAGGCGACCGAGGCCGGGGTAGCGCACGCAGTCGAACTGCGGGTTCGACACGCAGTTCGCCTCGTCGAGCTCGGCCTTGAAGTAGACCACCCACTGCCGGTTGGCCGGATCGCCGAAGGGCACCACGGCCGGGTGTGCTGCGACGCAGCTGTAGTAGGTGCCCGCCGTGGGCTCGACGATGGGCCCGAAGTCGGCCCAGCCGCCGAAGGTGAGCCGGGCGAGCCCCAGCGCCCAGCGACCGGCCGGGCAGTTGGCATCGGCGGCGCCGACCTGCGTCTCGTAGATCATCACGGGCACGTCGATGAACGGCACGCCGGTGTCGACGAACACCGCGGGGGAGCCGATGGTGCTGATCGTCGTGGACCAGTTGCCCGATCCGTCGACGGTGGCGGCGGTGAGCACGCCCACGTCGTCGGTAAACGCCCCCGCGGCCGGCTGCGCGAGCGCTCCCGCGGTGATCGCCATGAGTGTCAGCATCCGAGAACTCCCTGCGGCACGCAGGTGCCGCCGGTGCCTCCTAACGCAACCCCGCCGGAACCCCACCATCCACGGGGAACACCAGCGTTACGCCTGGCGCCGAGTCATCCGCGGTCCCCTACTCGGGGAACGCCGCCGCCGCCTCCGCAATCCATGCCTTGAGCTCGTCGCTGCCGTACTTCTCCCCTTTCGCCGCGTCAGCGGCCGCCTCGGCCAGGGCACGGAAGCCCGGCAGCTGGTGATCGTGCACGGCCTGGAGCAACGACAGGGCCGCGCCCACCTTCATGCTCCCCTTGCGGAGCTTCGGCAGCACCTCGCGCGCTCGGTCGAGGGTGCCCACCACGCGGTCGGTGCCCCCGTCGTCGAGAACATCGCACTCGATCAGGCCGGCGATCAGCGCGGCGCGCTCGCAGTCCACCCGCACGTCGTCGATGTTCGCCAGCCAGTGCTCCAGCTGATCGCGGGCGCCCGGGCCGGCACAGCGCGCGTAGGCCCGCACCACGATGGCGCGCTCCCCGTCGTCGTGACGGCCGAGGCCCTCTTCGACGGCCACCTTCAGCCCCGGGGCCATCACCGCGGAGGGCGCGGCCAGGAAGCGCGCGGCGAGCGCGATGGACTCCTTCCAGTTGGCGCCCGAGAACCCGCCCTGGGACAGCCGGTCGCACAGGGCCTGCAGCTGCTGCTCGTCGCCGGCGTCGGTGAGGACGCGGTCGGCGAAGTCGTAGGTGTCGCTGCTCCAGCCCCCCGACTGCGCCGCGTAGCGAGCCGCCTCGGCGCGGAGGAAGTCACGCGCCGCCGCCGAGGTCGCGAGGTGACGCTCGGCGAGCATCGCCACCTGCAGGCGACGGTAGGGCCCGAACTTGTCGGGGTAGAACGGCATGGACTGCACCCGCTGCAGGAAGGCCTCGAAGCCCGCCGCGTCGTCGATGCTGATCAGTCCCAGGCCGTACAGCGTGCCCGCCATCGTGTTCTTGTGGTCGTCCGGGCTGCTGGCCCCGCGCTGCAGGGCCGCCTCGAACAGCTCCCGAACGGGGCCTGCCCGCGACGGCACCTCCCGCAGCCGCTCGGGCAGGACCTCCATGTTGCGGTAGATCTGCTCGAAGGTGGTGGTGCGGCCCTTCTTCATCGACATCACCACGTCGATGTCGAGCTTCCAGTCCCGGGCGAAGTACTCCTGGTAGCCCTCGTGGTCGCCGGCAGCGGCGTCGAGGAACTCGAAGAAGCCCACGAGCTTCTCGTTGTCGTCGTCGGTCCGGAGCTCGTCGAGGGCCGCGGCCATCCGCTTCGACGCCGCGAAGCCGGCCTCGTTGTCGCGGGCGAGCTGCTCGCGGGCGGCCTCGGTGAGCAGGTCGGGGCGCTTGTCGAGGGCCGCCATGCGGTACTCCATCACCCGGTCGGGGTTCCAGAACGCGGCCTCCACGTCTTCGCCGGCGACGAGCTGGCGAGCAGCCTGCAGCAGGTCGACGACGCCCGGATAGCGTGGGTCGGCCTGCTCGATCACCTCCGAGAGCGCCTCGAGGTCGCCGAACACCGCGTGGTGCAGCAGCCAGTAGGCCTGCAGGTGGGGCCAGGCCAGCCAGGCCCGCTCGCGCGCCCAGTCGTCGCGGCTCGCGGCGGTCGCGATGTCCTTGCCGAGGTGGATCTCGGAGATAATGTCGGGGTGCTTGCCGACGAGCAGGTTGACGATCCAGTGGGTGCGAGGCTCGAGGGCCAGCAGCTCGAAGGGGTCGTCGAGGGCCACGTGCTCGCTCGTCCGCTGCGCAGCGGCGGTCCACTGGCTGCGTACGCGCTCGGTCACGGTGACGGACTGGTCGTCGTCGTCGAGCTCGAGCAGCTCGACGACCATCGCCGACAGCGAGCTCGTGCGGTGGAAGAACTCCGCGTCGTCTTGGTGAATGACGTAGGTGCTGCTGGTTCCGTGGACTCCAGCGCGCCATGCGGCGAGCAGCATCGACTCGTCGTCGAGACACACCAGCGACGCCGGCAGGAACACGCTCTGGATGCGTCCGAGCCAGTTGCCGTCCATGCACTGCACGGCCTCGTCGAGGGTAGACTCGCCCGCCGACACGAGCTCGCCCCGGTAGTCGCAGATGGCCAGCGTGCGCTGCACCTCGGCGAAGCGGACCAGCTCGGGGCTCACCTCGGGCAGCGAGCCGAGGTCGAAGGGCTGGTCGAGCCAGGCGTCGTGGACCGCCGGGTCGAAGGTGGTGAGGCCTGCGTGCTCGTCGTCCTCGTCGTCCTCGTCGTCCTCATCGTCCTCGTCGTCCTCGGATGCCAGGGCGCCTCGGTATTGCTCGAGCTTCTCTCCGCGCTCGCCGAGCACCGCCCAGGCCCCCTCCTCGGTCATCGAGCTCGGGTCGATGGACGCGAGCCAGGTAGCGAACGCCGGATCGCTCTTGTAGGCCGCCAGCGCCTCCAGCGTGTCGTCGAGGGTGAGTGCGGTCTTGACGGCGGCGAACTGCGCGTCGGTGCGCCCCAGGGACTCGAGCGCACGGGCCTTCAGCACGTACAGCGGCGCCCGGCGCTGCGTGCCGTGGTGCAGCGCGCGGTCGACGGCCGCCAGCGCGTCGTCGCCGCGCCCGGCCTCGAGGTGGGCCCGGGCGACGAAGGCCTCGAGCGCGACCGACGCTTCCTTGGCCCGACGGCCGAACGAGGTGAACGCCCAGCCGGTGCTGGGCGACGGCGCCGCGAGGGCAGCCACCGCCTGCTCGAAGGCCCGCTCGGGCTGGTCTGCGGCGAGGGCATGCACGAGGACCACCGCCAGCTCGAGCCGATCGACGTCGCGGTCGGTGACCGCCAGCCCGGCCTCGGCCGCCGCGATGGCCGCGGAATGGTCGCCCGCCTGCAGCGCCAGGGAGGCCTCGGCATGGTGCGCCGAAGCGAAGACCTGGTCGCTCCTCACCTCCCCCGCCTCGAAGGTGGTGAGCTGCTGCAGCCAGCCTTCCTGGGTGTAGAAGCGCCACGGCCCGGTGCGGAGGTGCGCCTCGTCGGTCTCGCCGACCACCCAGCGCCCGGAGCTGCTGCTGTAGACCGCCTCGGCGGGCACGCCCACAGGACGCTCGGGGACGGGCGTGCCGTCTTCGCTCACCTGGCGGCCCTGCCGGTCGAAGAGCCGCCCCCCCACCACGCGACCGCCCACCATGTCCATCTCGGCCCGCCACACGCCCGGTCCCAGGCCGGGGGGGAAGTTCTCGGTGGTGTCGGTGTCGGTGCGGAAGAACATGTCGGTGCCCTGCAGCTGCCCGTGCACCAGCGTGCCCTGCCGCGAGACCTCCCCCGACTCGTGGTAGCGGGCGTAGGCGCCGTGCGGGGTGCCGTTCACGAACTGGCAGTGGTTCACGAGCGTGCCGTCGGGCCGCCAGTAGGTCACCCGGCCGTGCAGCCGCCCCTCGGCGTTCTTGTCGCCGAGCACCCACTCGTCGTCGGAGGGCGACCACCAGGCAGCGGGGTCGACGGACGCGGGCTTGGAACGGCTCATACACTCCTCCACGGTTCGAGTGCCGCATCCTCGCGCGACGCAGCGCCACTGGCCAGACGATCTCAGCGGGTCTCAGCCATTGTGGCCATGATTCCCAGCGTGGGTGGGAGTCCATGCACGCGGCTCCCCTACCGACCGACGCGGAGCCACCATGTCGATCCGAGCGACCGCCACACCGAGCGCCACACCGCCACCGAACCAGCCCCCGAGGGCCGATGGGCCCCGAGGGCGCGACTGGGGCAGCGTTGAGGGGCAGGTCGCCGGCCATGGGCAATCGTGTGAAATGGTGGGGCCGGCCTGCCGGAGCGACCTTGGGGACACACCCCAGCCCCGGAGCCGCCCATGCACACCGCAGCCCTGATCGCCGCCATCCAGTGCACCCTCTCTGCCTGTCGCGGTGCCGACGACGACGACGCCACGGGCGACGACAGCGCCTCCGTCGACTCGGGCACCGGCCGCGTGACCGCGTGCCTGCGCGGCCTCGTCCTGGCTGCGACCCTCGGCGCCTGCGCCCCCGCCTACCGCCCGCCGGCACCCTTCGTTCCCATGCTCGAGGAGCAGGGTGACGTGAACATCGCCGCCCAGGTGGGCGTCGGTGGCGCCCAGGTCGACGCCGCTGTCGCCACCAGCAAGCTGGTGTCCCTGCGCGGCGGGGCCCAGGTGGCGGGCTGGGCCTCCGAGGGCCATTACGCCCTCGGGCGCGTGGGAGCGGGCGTCTATGGTGGCAACGACGCAGGCACGCGCTGGGCCGTGAACGGCGATGTGGGCGCGGGGCTCACCCGAGGGGTGGGCGACGTGACCTCGCGAGTGCAGTCCACGATCCCTACCCCCGAGGAAGACACGTCGACGGTCACCACGGTGGAGACGACCAAGATCCTGCAGAACAGCGGCATCCTGTTGGTGGCCTCGCTTCGCCCACAGCTCGGCTACGAAGGCTCGTACGCAGCGACGGCCCTGGTGCTCGGCTTCGGCTACCACCAGCTGTTCCACGACGTGGCGAGCGATGGGGTGGGGTCTGCGGCGGGGGTCACCTTCGAGCCCACCGCCGTGCTCCGCCTCGGTGGCGGCGACGCGCGCTTCGGGCTCCAGGCTTGGCTCGGCCTGGCGCTTCCCCTCGCCGGGGCCGGCGTGGAGAACATCCCCGTGCCGCTCAACACCGGCCTGGGGCTCACGCTCGACCTGTCCAAGCGGTCGCCCTAGAGCCTGACGTCCGGTCCACGCGAGGCCGTGTGTTAGACGCGCCTCCCACCCCCCTCGCCCAGGTGCCACCATGTCCACAGCCCACGCCGACTACCGCTTCGGCGACGACACCACCACCGTCACCGTCCCCGGCGAGCTGTCGGTGGCCCTGTCCCCCGACGAGGCACAGCCCGACTACCAGGACACCGCGAGCTTCCTCGTCCGCGACGCCGATGGGCAGGCCCTGCTCGAGCTCACCGCCAGCCACTTCTCGTCGGGCAACCGCGCCGCCAACATGGACCGCTTCCGCGCGATCATCGACGCCAAGGTGTCCGACGCAGCCCAGCCCCAGGTGGTGATGGGTGACATCAACACCGAGGTGCGCACCGGCGAAGAGCTGCAGCAGCTCGCCGACGACACTGGCCTGGTGGTGATCGTGCCGTCCCTGAAGATCCGGCGACTGCGGGGCCTGCAAGACCAGCTGCACAAGCGAATGGACCGCAAGGACGACTACGACTCCATGTTCCTGGCCGTCGATCCGTCGCTGGTCGACGCCTCGGCGCTGGCCACCGTCCCCCACCAGAACGTGGCCTGGCCGGGCCAGCCCGACCGCCTCATCTGGAAGGACTTCGACGAGAGCGACGTGGCCCAGGCCTGGATGGACGACCGCATCCTCACCGACCACGGCATCACGCGCTGCCCGCTCACCCACGGCGTCACGCTGGGGCTCGGCAACGCCGCACGGGCCAACTACGACAAGTACGACATCACCAACAAGGCCCGCATCGACCGGCGCACCTACCTGGCGGGGCAGCAGGTCATCGAGACCGAGGTGGCCGACGCCGTTCGCCGGTTCGTGGCCGACCTGCCGGTGAGCGACACGCTCTCGGCCGACACCAAGCAGCAGGTGGTGAACGACCTGCGCGCCTACCGCGAGGACCTCGACCCGCTCTACGCCACCGCCCTGTCCCGGTGGGACGACGCCGACGACCTCACCACCGAGGCCACCCCCCTCGGGCAGGCGATCCTGGCCCTCGGACAGCACAGCAAGCAGTTCGTGAAGATCGTGCGGGCACTGCGCTGGGAAGACGTGCGCGACGCCCCGGCGGCCCGAGCCGCCCTCCGCACCTCGCTCACCGACGCGCTGGTCACCGGCCTGGGGCTGGGCGAGGCCGACGGCCCGCTCCGCGGCGTGGCCGGCTTCGACGAGGCCAGCTTCCGCGCCGGCTCCGAGGCGAAGATCGACGCGGCCTTCGACCGCATCATCCAGCGGCAGTCGGCCGGCGATCTATACAAGATGTGGTTCGCCGAGCTGCTCCACGGCCAGACCACCGGCGGCATGCCCATCCCCGCCGCAGTGCTCGCCCAGCCCACCGAGGCCTACATCGCCCGGCGCCAGCGAGAGCTGGGCCTCGACAGCACCATCTGCGTGATGGTGGAGGCGCTACGCTAGGAGAAGGGGAGGAGCAATGCACCCATGGCTCACCAGTGGCGTGCTCGGCGCCATCGGCTGGGTCGATGCCGAGCACTTCGCGTGGGAAGCAGAGACCGTCACCTCGCACCTGAGTGACATGGCCGCCATCGAGAACGGCAGCGTCGACGGCACCCGCACCGTGCACGGTGTGATCATGGGCCTCGACGGCGAGCACCGCTCGGTGCCCATCGCGTGGGAGGCCCGTCCCGAGCTGGCACACCTGGCCCCGCCGGACCTCTCCGACAGCCCGAGCTTCCACCACGAGGTCCGTGGTGCCGACGACGGCAAGCGCGTCGGCCATGGCGGCGACCAGGGCAAGCTCCGAGTGGTCGTGGGTGGGGTGCCCCTGCCCATGCAGGGCGACCGCCTCGTCGGCGGCGAGCCCCTCGAGGACGAAGACGCCTTCGAGCCTGGCGAAGCCCCTGCCCCCTTCACGGTCGTGCTGCACGACTTCGTCTCCGACCTCAGCGCGGCGGCCACCGTGGGCTTCGCCCGGTGTGCCGAGCAGCCCCGGACGGCCTTCGACCTGCGCTGGCCTGGCCTGCCCTACACCGGCGACCCCATCAGCGGTCGCATCGAGGGCGTCTACAGCCCCGACGGCCGCCACGTGGCCGTGCTCGTCGCCGCCGACCCCTACTTCCACATGCGGGCCGGCACCCACGCGAGCCGCGGCGCCGTCGTGCTGCTGCCCGCGGGGCCCGAGGTGCAGCTGCTGCGTCCCGCAGGGGTCGGCGCCGACGCTCTCGACGGCCTGGTCGCGTCCCTCGGCCCCGACTTCGTGGTCGCCGACCGAGGAACCGCACGGAAGGCCCGGGAGCGCTCGGTCGTCTACGCCGCGGAGGGGTGGGACGAGCACGCCGCCCAGCTCGCCGCCAAGCTGCCCGGAGGGGCCGAGGTGGAGCGACTCGACTGGTCGGTGCCCAGCGCCTGCCTGGTGGTGGCCCTCGGCCGCTCGGCGGAGGCCCTGTGGGCGAACTGATCGAGGCCGAGCCCGTCGAGGTGGTGGGCTGGGCGGCCGACAGCGAGACCTTCCTGTACACCACGCGCACCGAGGGTCCCGCCGCGTCTGCCGTGGTGGGGGTGCGCCTGCGCCGCGACGGCACCCATGACCGCACCGTGCTCCGTGGCGCCGAGGCTGCCTCCGACCTCGAGCCATGGGCGACCGAGCGAGCCGGCGCCGTGCTCCGCTATCTCCCCTTCCGAACCACCCACCCGAGCCTGGTGGCCGACTGCACCCAGGCCGAGCACGACCCCTGGCCGCCCGACGCCACGGCCGGCGAGGTCTTCGTGTCCCCCGACCACCGCACCTGGGTGTCGGTGGCCACGACCCCGCGGGGGACCGCGCTGAGCACCGGCGATCTGCCACGCTCCCTGTGGGTCCACGTCGACCCGGCGGCCGAGGCCCTCAGAGCCGACCTCGAGGCCCGGCTGGGAGGGTCGTTCGACCTCAGCTTCGACGCCCTACAAGGCGGGCTGCCCCCGGCGACGTTGTTCAGCAGCCCCGTCCTAGGCGACGTGGCGGGGCCCTCTGCGCTGCACCTTCCGTCCATGGCGCGGCGAAGCGCCTGCTATGCGCTCACCGTGGCGCCTGGCGCGAGGGTGG
>Ga0213839_1001987_pt1 | contig 12058 bp, 9 predicted proteins | sample SWPATP21_FD_160075 | JGI IMG/M metagenome (GOLD analysis project Ga0213839, IMG submission 160075) | Coastal seawater microbial communities from Marineland, Florida, United States - SWPA TP2 #1 | ecosystem: Environmental > Aquatic > Marine > Coastal | place: USA: Florida | collected 2016-08-14 | reverse complement strand
GACGACGACGACGACGACGACGACGACGACGACGACGACGACGACGACGACGACGACGACGACGACGACGACGACGACGACAACGACGACGACGACGACAATGACGACGACGACGACGACGACGACAACGACGACAAAGACGAACGACGACGAACGACGACGACGACGACGACGACAATGACGACGACGACAATGACGACGACAACAACAACAACGACAACGACGACGGCGACAATGACGACGACGACGACAATGACGACGACGACGACGAACAACGAACGACGACGACAACGAACAATCGACGACGGACGACCAGCAGACATAGTTGCATGACCTGTGGAGTGGACGGAACAAGCTTTTAGAAGAGAGCAAAGCCGCCGCCGCCCACAAACTGACTGTGTCTTGTCCTTTGCTGCGGGCGGGCCTCACAGAAAATCAAAATCGCACTTCTCCTTGCCCATCCCACGAGCGTACACTCCCGCCCACTGACTGACACTGACTGACTATGTATGTGATGGCTCCCAGCCCGCGGGCATGACAATTGCCCGCCCACAAACTGACTATGTCTTGTCCTTATCATTGCGGGCGGGCCTCACAGAAAATCAAAATTGCACTTCTCCTTGCACGTCACGTCACTCCCATCCATCCCATCCCACAAGCATGGCCACTCCCACCCACCGGGTGCGGTCTGAGCGTCTAAGCCCAGGACATAGTCTCGGTAATAAAAGTGCAGAACATGAATCCTCCAATACACTCAATATTCATGCAATGCCTCAAACCGTTGCTGCGTTGGCGGCGTTGGCGTTGGCGGCGTTGCGGCCTTCGAGAGAGAGCCCTCCAAAAGTCCTCCAAAAGCCCTCCAAAAAGTCCTCCAAAAGTGCTCCAAGGGTCCTCCAAAAGTGCTCCAAGGGTCCTCCAAAAGTCCTCGAAGGGCCCTCCAAGAACCCTCGAAGAGTCCTCTAATAAGAGTCCTCCGAAAGCCCTCGCAGAGCCGGCGAAGAGTCCTCCAAGAACCCTCCCTCAAGACTCCAAGAGCCCTCCAAGAGCCCTCCCAGACTCGTTTCCTTCATCGCCACAGCTCCACAGCTTCGCACAGTTTCACACAGTTTCGCTTCGCACGCACAGCTCCACTGCCCATGGGTCATGGGTCCACCACGAACCTCCACAGCTCCACGCGTCGCGCACAGCTCCACAGTTCCACCTCTCTACTCGTTGATTAGATCGCAACACACAAACACACAACGACTCACTCACACTCCCACAATCATCGCAACCGCGCTGAGCGCTCGCTGACCAACGATGAATGACCGTGAACGCGTTGCGTTGCGACGTTGCGACTCAGTCAGGGTCACAGTCCTTCGCACAACGCACGACTCGCCCGTGCTACGCTTCCGACAACGGACAGAGAACGACGGATGATGGACGGATGGCGACGGTCGTCCGTGCGCTGTGAAATGAGGCGCGCGTGTTTGTCCTGTCCTGCCGGGAGGTTGAGTTCATTGTTTGAGAGGTCGGTTGTTGTTGTTGAGGGCTTAATAGTCAGTAAGTCGCGGCGACTTGTCTTTGCGTGTGTGCGGTTTTGAAGCGCAGGAACCGCATGTCGTAGGCCGTGAAAACGTTCCCTTGGTACAAGTGCATGCAGAGACGAGTTGGGTTCAATGCTAAGTATTTGTTTCAGGGTCCGGGCTCAGTTCGCTCTCTGTTGCGATAAAGAGTGCATGCTGTAGCTGGGGAATGACTCATGGCTGCGGTTGTAGTTGCCCATTGATAATCTGCGCAGAAGGCAGGGCAAAAAGAAGGACCCCTCAGCCGCAACAACGAAAAAGCTGTTTGCATTGCTGCTGGCAATTTCGAGCAGTCAAGGACAGCAGCAAGGAGCTGTCACAACGAGCAGCATCTGAGTAACGCCGACAGCAACTGTTGTGCAGCCATGTTGCAGCCGTTGCTTTTGCTTGCTCTGACGCTTCTCCACCCGGCATGGGCAGCGTCTCCTTCCAAAACAAAGTACAACCTAGATTTGTCAGGAACGGGTGGAAGGATTCTGAATGAAGACCCGCTGGTGGTCGAATACGACGATTTTTTCAGCAAAGATGAATGTGAGCACTTCTTGTCGAAAGTGAAACCCCGACTGAAGCTCCCGGGTGGAGCAGGAACGCCGGACAATGCTCGGTTCACCTCCGCGTTGTCTCACAACCAGGACAAGACGGTGTGGTGTATGACACAACGAGTGTCGAGTTTAGTCGGCGTCTCGTCGGAAAATGCAGAACGGTTGCGCGTCGTTCGGTATCTTCCCGATACTATGGACAATGGCCCGCACTACGACGCGCGGCACCACATCCGTGAAGCCAGTATGATTGAGGAAAGGAAAGGTGGACAGCGATTGATCACGGCTCTGTGGTACCTCGATGACGTGGAAGGAGGCGGCGCGACTGAGTTTACCAACCTTGGCCTAAAGGTGATGCCGAAGCAAGGGAAGCTGCTGATCTTCCACAACACTTTCCCGCATTCAATCATTCGTCATCCATCGGCCTTGCATCACGGCATGAGAGTTACCGCTGGCGAAAAACATTTAGTGACGTGGTGGTTCCGCGACTTGCCCATTATGTCTTACGACGCTGCCAAGGAGAATGCAAAGTTTGGAGCATGCACTGATCATGATGTGCCGGGTGGAGCGTCACTTGCGACCGATACCCCGACGCCAACGCCGACGTCGACGCCGACCAAGGTGCACGCAACTTCAAAACAGCTGCAGTGCGAGTCCAAAATACCAACGTTTCGTTCCAAACAGAGTTCTTTCAAGCCGAAACATGATATTCCCCCGCTGCTGTGGTCAGCACCTGGCAGCGGCAATACTTGGGTTCGGCTGCTGATCGAGCAAGCCACTGGCGTGCTCTCCGGTAGTCTGTACACGGACCATCACTTGGAAAAGTTTTTACTCGGCAACGATCGATGCATGGACGACACAATTGTTGTCAAAGCGCACCCCATGCACTGCGGTACGACATGCATGAGAGACATCTCGACCAGTAAAATTGCGTTCAAGAAATGTGGACCCGAGCTGCAGGCGGCCGGACACGACGTGACTGACTTTGGCAACAACGCCGTCATTTTGATTCGAGAACCGTTCAAAGCAATTTGGTCTGACTTCCAACGGAGTGTCAACCTGAATGCCAAAACAGATCACCACCTCATGAAAGTGAACCGCACGTCTTTCCTCGGCAACGAATTCTTTTGGAAAAAGTGCGTCCGCTCATGCTGCCCGTTCTGCGCTGTAGCTGACTTGATATATTGACGCCGCCACACTGTCTGTGTTGTCGCTGTTGTTGCTGTTAATGTTGTCTAGATGGGTGAACACCACAAAAAGGCAGGCAGCTGCTTATCTAGGTGCTCTGAATGCGTACCGTCAATACACGGAGCGCGGTCACAATGCAGTCGTCGTCACCTATGAACGATTGATCGACCCAGCCACAAGAGTGGACGAGTTGTCAAAAATATTGGCATTTTTGGGCACGGGATGGACGCGAGAAGATGCAGAGTGTGCGTTCGAAAGCCCCCACACTAAGAAGAGCTATCGACAACAACACAACAACGCGAATGCTGCCACGGTCATTGACGCGTATCCTGTAACACTGGCATGCGAACTGTGGAACCGATGGCTTCGGTACTCAGGACCCCAGGGAAATGCTCTTGGTGTAGACCTCACTGACTACACCATCATCAACAATTACCAGTGCTGGTCCGAAAGCGACGCGCCTTTGACACAGGCGCAGCTCAGAGCAATTTCGGGTCTTCGAGTTGATGGCCCAGCAGGTGTTGGTACCAATGGAAGGCAGCCACATGGAAACGTCCCAAAGCCGTCAGATTCTCAGGACGCAGCCGCGAGTCAAACTGCGCGATCGTCTCACAGCGTTGAGAGTGTTCGTGCGGCAGCAACTGCGACCACAGCAAAGGCTGTGCAGCTGTCAGAGCCTGCGAGCGCGATTACCACATACCAATTGAGCTACGATCTGAATTCGGATGCCTCCGACGCACGTGCGACGTTCCAGAAATTTCAAAATCCCGAGGATTGCGCATCGGCGAAGTACTTAATCTTTCGCCCTGGCGGTAGTGGATTTGGAAGCCAGTTGCACATCTTCGCGACTCAAGCTTGCACAGCAATGTCGCTTGGCCGCATCCTCATTCCGCTGACTAGCATTGGAGACCCCAGTTGGCTTTGGAACGATCCGTCGTTTTGTTCCCAGAACCCAGGCCCAGACTGCTACTTCGAGAGAATCAGCACATGCGACGACTACGTCCGGGAACACTGGAAACCAACGAAAGAAAACAAAGCAAAAGCTTACGACGACTGGAGCCCCGAAAACCAGTTTGTGTACATTGAAGGCGGACCATGGGTGCCTGAAATGAAACCACGCACAGAGGCTGGAGTGTCGTATTGCGCCAACACATTTGGCCGCTCCAATTGGAAAGTGCCGCTCGTCGCAACTATGACGCAGCCCAACCAGAGATTGAGAACATGGCTGGAAGACAACATCAACGACTTTTTGGCTTCTCCCATGATCCAACAGCATCCATCAATCACGCAATGGCCTCCGCACCCTAAAATGATATCAGTGGCTATTCGGTGGGGTGACAAAATTGTGGACAGTGATTTGCACGCCATATCAAGGTATATCAACGGAGTGAAGCACATCATCAACATCCAACATATCCGAGATCCAGTCGTGTTCGTGACATCAGAGGACGAAACTGCTGTGCAAGCGTTCCACGCCGCAGCGGAAGGATTGGGGTGGATAGTTCTCTCACATGAACACAGCCGATGCTTCCAGCCAGAAAGTCACGAAGTGTACAACTACTCGCGCCTTCAAGATCTGTCCAACGAGCACGACTCACACGAGGCCATTATTTCAGCGCGCGGCGAAAATTATCAAGGGCAGTACAAGTTATTCGCCAGGCGGGGCTGGTCGAACTGTCTGTCTCGCAGAAACAACCTCAACATTCCCGGTGGTCCTCCGCGAGTGGCCATGATGTCGCTGCTAAATGCGTATCTCGCTGCAGAGGCAACGCAGACGGTATTTACATCCTCTTCCAACTGGGGGCGATACATTGTGGAAACAAAGCTGTCCCGCGACAAGCAGATTGGCGTCATCGTTGACTTGGACGCGAAACGTCATGGTGGACAGAAGGGATCCCACAATAGAGCACACTTGCTGTAGGCACAACGGTTCTAAAGTTATGAAAACGTTTTCTGTCTTTTCTGCGAATTCCATGCAAAGCCGTTGCAATATAACGCGATGCAACTGTTGTCTGAGTGTCACTCGACACCATGCATTGCACTCTCATACGGGCACGCACACAGATGTGTTGTGACAAAGTAGTATGAGCGAAATTTCTCCAATTGAAAGTGCCCGAGCACCCGAATACCACACTCGAGACTTGCGCTTGACCTCTCACCTCTAAAGGCCCCACTCCTCCGCAGCACCCTGGCCTCCTTGCTGTTCTTGCAGCGCGGCCGCAGCTTCTCTGTCCGCCCGAAGAGCCTACCACAAATATCGAGGAAGGATGAAATTCATGGTTATTAGACGAAGGAAGACACGCAAGACGGTTGTGGTCACAGTCGCGTACTTTGATCGACTGTGCATCCTTTTGCGACTGTGCGCGGGCGTCCTCTACGCCTCCAGCGGATTTCGCCTGTGCATGAGCACCGAAACGTTGCGGACCCGGAATGATAAGTCACGAGTGTTCGATCATCAACACCTTGAACATGATGTAAACGAACCCAATCGACGACCAAATGGCGGCCGTAGAAGTGAGTATTGCTCAATTCTTCCATCGCACGAACAGCATCCTTGTGCGTGGTGAATTCCACGAAAGCAAAACCACGATGTCCCCTGAAAGGCAGACACGAGTACATGGTCACCATCATCTGTCGACCTACTTCCATGTGCCATATTTCAACGTACCCATCGAATTTTCGCGGCATACGCACGCTCTTGAGTTGTCCAATGGAACCAAACAGTTGGCGAAGCTCTTTGTTGGAACTTTCGAACGCCAAATTCTTGACCAACAGCTTCTTGCCGCTACTGCCATCGTCACCGCCAGCAGCAGCTGTTGTCTGACCTTCTGCAGATGTTCGCTTTCGTTTACGCGAAGTCTTCGACGAAGCTGCAGGTGTAGAAACAGCAGTTTGTCACACACCAAGGGACCACCGGTACAAATCCGAGCAGACCGAGCAAAGTGTTACCTTGACTCTTCTTTGAGAACTTCAATTCCAAGACGTGATTGTCAACCTCCATTCCTTGAAGTTTCTTCAATGCCTCAACTGCATGTGCCGGTGTTGAGAATTCAACAAAACCATAACCCGTGCTTAAAGCGCCTCGCACTTTGTCCATTCTCGTGACGATCTGGCGGTGAGCAAAGAGCAATGACAATACGTGACCGATCTGGTGAAAGCAAACGTATGCGGCTGAGAGCGTGGTCACAAACCTTGGCAGACCGCACTCCGTTGACGCGGCGCTTGAATGCCGCTTCTAAAGTCTCATTGGTTGTATCGAAGTTAAGATTTTTCACGAACAACGAGAGTGACTCGGTGTCACTGTCGTTGTCGTCTTGCGCTCCATCGACGGCTTCTCCGGCAGGTGCATCTTTGGACGCGCGGTGCTTGGCCGACGGCGCAGTAACGGCGCCTGCATCCTCTTCGCCGAAAATGTCGCTCGGAGCCCACTCAAGAAAGAGGGGGACGTGCATGAATTTCTTGTACGCTAACTTTCTGAATGCGGCTTTCGCACTGCTGGGATTCGAGAACTCAACTAGTGCGATGGTGCGGACAGCTGGAAACACAACCCGGAGCGTCTGCCCAAACTTAGAAAACAGTGCAGTAAATTCCTCGGCGGTAGCCTGTCGCAACAACGGAGATAGTGTGTGACGTTGCGATGCAGTCCCGCAAGCCTAGCCCTCGGATCAAGCACTTACCGCAAAAGGCAAGTTCTTGGCCAAAATCACGCGATTTGAACGGGGCATTTTGACCGCAGCCGTATCACCGCGCGCAGCGCGTTCCAATGCTTCTAAGTTAACTCCCTCATCCTCCAACACCCGCTTCGTTTGCTGAATGACGTGGGTCTCACTCAAAGCAGCTCTTACGGCCTACACAAGCGCACCGGGACCACATCACAACACAACAGGTTCGTGAGTTGGTGTGGCCGACGGCGTCGACGACGAACAAGAAGATGTGCCCTTTCACAGCCAAAATACAAAGACCTACCATGCTCGCAGAGGACTCCCGATCCAAAATTTCGCTCTTGCCCAATCCCATTTGCTCGGCGATGACGCCAATCGCTGTGTCGCTGCGGATGAAGAGGGTGTTCCAGATGTCCTTGTCTTCGGCAGTTCGACGCAATTCCGCTTGTTTCTTCGCTTTGTAGCTGTCTCCACCCCGACTGCCGTCCAATTCGGCTCCGTCGGCCTGGGTAGTGTCACGTGCACGGGCTGGGATGATGTGTAAGATTCGCCCTTGGAAATCTTGACCGTCCATGGCGCTTTGCGCCTGGATGGCTTTTTCAGGGATTTCGTACTCGATGAAACAAAATCCTTTTACTCTTTGTCGAGCGTCTCGTGGGAGGTGTAGGTGAGCAATGCGGCCGAACTTTGAAAACTGGTTCTCGAGCGCCTCTTCAGTGATTGAGTACGGCAAATTCCTGACGAACAGCCGCCCGGTCTCGGACAGATCCGCTTCGCCGTCGCGAGCCCGTGACTTGGCACCACCGGTGTCTGCGTTCTTCGTCTTTGACCCCGAGCTACTACTGTCGCCGTCGCCGTCGCTGTCGCTGTCACTGTCGCTGTCACTCTCGTCACTGTCGTCAGAAGCGACCTCCTTGCCTTGGTTTTCGTGGGCAGCGGCGATGACGAGGTCGTCGTTGGCCCACGACTTTTGCTTCTTTGGCACGAATACTCGAAGAAACTCGAGCAGCTTTTTATCGGATATCTGTGACGGATCTGTGATGCCGGAGTTCTTGGAACTCTTGTCCTTCTTGTCGCCCTTCTTGTTCTTCTTCTTGTTCTTTTTCTTCTTGTTGGCCTTGGCTTTTTCATCTTCGTACAGCTCGGGGTGCAGTGCTTTGTGCCTGGAACTGCCAACCGAATGTTTGCTCCATGGACGAGCAGCATCGCTTTGAGGAGGTTGCTCCCCAATTCTTCTGGCGAACTCGACAGATATCCGGGACGTCTGAATAAACGTGCGGTTCAGGCGCTCCACGGCCTTCGTCGCAGTTTTCGCGTCCGCGAAACCGACGAACGCAAACTTCCGTGAGACTCCGTTCTTGTGCATGATCTTGACGTCAGTCACGGGACCAATCTCGGCGCAAAACTTGCGCAGCTTGTCATTCGTGTATTTTTCCGGCAAATTCTTGATGCAGACGCGGGAACTTTTCGGTGCTGCGGGAGCGCTGGCTGAGCTGGCTGCCGCGGGTTTGGACCCTTTGGGTCGCTGCGTCATGGTGCGCTTCCGCGATTTCATCGTGCGGGTTGGTCTGTGAATCGCCAAAGATCAAAACACAAACTGTGTTACTCTGGAACTCAGACCATTGCTACCGAGAATGCAGGATCAACAGGGACGTCGAACACGACCAGGGGAAAGCCTGTTCGTTCTGCGCTGTGAAATAAAAATGGCGTCGGTTCTTTTCTGGTCGGTTGTTAATTTTCCGGGCTCCGTCCCTGCAACCAACACTTGTGTTCGATCCCACGGCTCCCTCTCCAAGGACACAACGTCCTTATCTAGAACACATCGTGATTCACCTACTCTCCTTGCTCAGAAATACAGAGGCCAGCGTCTGGGCAAGAAGGGGCTTCGAGGCTGCGTCCTTGCATTCGCCAATTCAAGCATCCATCCAGCCATCCATCCATCCATCCATCCGTCCGTCCATCCATCCAGCGATCCGTCCATCCTTCCACCCATCCATCCACAACAACGTACAAACCTCCGATCAACAAACTGACAGAGCGAACGAAGCAACACGTTCGCACTTGCACTTGCCGAGCACACACACATTCACGCGTCGACAGACGACGACGACAACGACGAACGACGACGGGCGATGGACGACGAACGACGACAACGACGTTGTGGCCGCGGTGTGGCGGTCGGTGTGGCCAAGCAAACCAACGTCGATTTTCGTTCGTCGAATTTCTGTGGTCGTATTTTTGGAGCCTTGATTTTCGCACTTTTTGACTTTTTGCACTTTCGATTTTTAGTTTTTAGACGTTTTCACACCGTCGAATTTGCGAATTTGTGAATTTGCGAATTTGTGAATTTGTGAATTTGTGAATTTGTGAATTTGCAGTTTTCAGTTCTCAATTCTCAGGTTTCAGTTTTTGAGTTTTTGAGCCCGGGTAGATGCCTAGACTAGAGATTACATTCTCAACTTTTTCCAAGGCGACACAGCCAAGTCTCAAAGTCAAAAACGAAAAAAAGAGAAAGGGCAATCATACGATAAAAGGCGACAAATCGAAAATCGAAAATCGTAAAATCAATTTCCAATTTCCTAAAATTCGACGATGAAAAACGTCTAAAAAACCAGAATAAGGTAAATTCGACGTTGAAAACGTCCAAAAACCACAAATTCGCAAATTCGACGCTCGAAACGTCCAAAAACTGTAAATTCGACGCTCAAACCGTCTAAAAAAGTCAAAAAAGTACAAAGGCAGGGAGGGAGGGAGATTCGATCAATCAATCAATCAATCAAAACTATTACCACCACATACTGACTTCTGACTGATTCTCAGCCGTTTTGAACGCTGCGCTGCGCCGTCCATTCGTAATAGTTTTGATTGTCCGACGCTGCTTTTTGTGGGCGTGGACGCCACAAAGTAATGACTTTGATTGACCGCTCCTCACACCTCCCGCAACCGCCGTCGTAATAGTTTTGATTGACCGACTGCGGAATTCCCGCACACACTTCCCATAGAAGTTAATAGTTTGATTGACCGATCCGGCGGTTTGCTCCCATTTCGTAATAGTCTTGATTGACCGACGGCGTTTGCGTGTGGGCGCGGATGCGCGGAAAGTAATAGAAATGATTGACCGCCGGCGACAGTGAATACGTAATAGTCTTGATTGACCGCCGGCGTTTGCGTGTGGGCGTGGAGGCGGAGAATGTAATAGAATTGATTGACCGCGCAGTAGTGAGTGAGTGAGTGAGTGGGTGGGAGGCGACGTTGCGCAGCTTTCGGCGAAGGAGTGAGTGAGTGAGTGAGTGAGTGAGTGAGTGAGTGCGGTTACACCGTTGGTTGGCGGAGTGAGTGAGTGAGTGAGTGAGTGCGTGAGTGACTGTGAGTGACTGTGAGTGACTTTGAAGGAGAGCGTTCGTTCGTTCGTTCGTTCGTTCGTTCGTTCGTTCGTTCGTTCGTTCGTTCGTTCGTTCTTTCGTTCGTTCGTTCGTTCGTTTGTTCGCAGTCAGTGAGCGATCAGTGTTGGTTGAAGTTGGTTGTTGTTGGTTGTTGTTGGTTGTCGTTTACTTCGTTGGTTTTGCTTACTTTGGGTTGGCTTTGGTTGGGTTGTGTCACGCCACTTTCGTTTGTGGTTGCTGTTGTTGTAGTTGTCGTCGTCGTTGTCGTCGTCGTCGTCGTTTTTGTTTAGAGTCCGGGTGCTCCACTCTGTGTGTCTTTTTTCGTTTTTGTGCGTTTGTTTGTTGTTTTCTGCTGGATTTTTCTTCGCTTCTAAAGCACCAACAGCTGGGCAGCCTGATCGGTCTCTCCATTGTGAGGATCGAGCTCTCTTCGTTGATCCCGGAGGTTTTTCTTTCTTTCTTTCTTTCTTCCGCGCTCTTGATTTTTGTTGCTCGCTCGCAAGTGCCACAGCGTGCGCTTCGTAGACAGCACAGCGCACCATGTCCACCGCCAAGCGTCTCTCCACCGCGCAGCGGACCACCAACAACACCGGCGTTGGGTCCAAGACTGCTGTGAAAGTCCAGGGACGCCCCGTCACGGGGCAGGGAATGTCTGGCGTGCAGATGCGCGTCGGTACCGCCGGTCCTCGCCGACAGATCCAGGACGCGTCGTACTACGTTGGACTGTTGACGACCAAGAACACAGAGCTGCAGACGGAGATTCGCAAGATGCAGACCGAAATCGACGCCCACGAAAAGGACGGCAACTTGTACAAACGCTTGGAGAAGAAGTACGAGACGCTCATCGAAGAGGTTCGTGAGCTGGAGGGCACGCTCGCGGACTACAACCTTGCAAAGGACAAGGCGCGCATGACCACCGACCCGCAGCAGATTAAGAACTTCCAGCTGCAGCTCAAGGAGAAGAATGCCAGCTTCGAGCGCGAGGCCGACAACGTCTACCGCATGAAGCAGGCCCAGATCGCCAAAACCGCCGAGCTGACGGAGCGCATCGAGGACATCAAGCGCGAGGAAGCCGCCAAAATAGAGGAGCTTGGCTTCGAGGAGAAGAACCGTTTCATGGCGCTGCAACAGGAAAAGGAGGGCGCCCAGAAGCGTATCGATCAGGGTAAAGCCAAGATGGAGGACATGAAGGCCAGCATCAAACGCCTCGAGGATGACATCAAGTTCAACACGTACATCAACGAGTACAAAGACGTGCAGAAGCGCCTGTCTCGTCTGGAGAAGGAGAAAGAGACCGCCGAGACCGAGGCCAACTGGCTCTCGATGGACCCAGAGCAGGCACGGCAAGAGCTGCTGCAGAAGGTCAAGTCAAGCAACTCGGAGGTGAAGTCCACTCAATCTAGAATTGAGCAGACCAGGAAAGCCAACGAGCACGCCCGCAAGCACTTGGAGGAGCTCACGAACAGCATTGAGGAACACAAAGGCGACAACGAAGACTCTCAGAAGTACGAGCTGCTGTTCGAGCGTGACCGCATTATGACCGAGTTCTTGAAGAACTTTGACGAGGCCAAGGAGTCGGCGCAGTCGTCGCATGCCAAGACCCAGGAAATCATCGTCGAGTTGTTGAAGCACATCGCCAACTCGATCGCGCACACGGAGCGCTTGGGCGAGAACGCGCCTAGCCGCCAAGATGCGGCGCAGGCGAAGAAGGAACACGACTT